>Ga0334888_1002483_pt1 | contig 20116 bp, 13 predicted proteins | sample GraSluR1_MG_FD_207227 | JGI IMG/M metagenome (GOLD analysis project Ga0334888, IMG submission 207227) | Sludge microbial communities from methane-producing bioreactor in Wageningen University, Netherlands - Granular Sludge_3_08-R1 | ecosystem: Engineered > Bioreactor > Anaerobic > Unclassified ...
GAGCCCTTCCCGAGGAGAGGCTGGTGGTGGTGGGAGGCTACTCCAAGGGCGACCTCGCCGCCAGGTACTACAAAAAACTGGCCGAGAATATCCCCGATAATGTGACTATGCTGGGAGAGGTCTCCGAAGAGGAGCTTTTCGCCCTCTACTCCCGGTGCAAAGGTTTAATATGCACCGCCATGGATGAGGACTTCGGCCTCACTCCCGTCGAGGCCATGGCAAGTGGAAAGCCCGTCATCGCGGTCAAGGAGGGGGGTTTTCTCGAATCGGTGATCGATGGCGTCACGGGCAGGCTCGTCGAGCCGGAGGCGGAGAGGATAGCAGAGGCGGTGAGGGAGTTGTCTGAGAGAGGATGCCCTAGCTACAGGGAAGCCTGCAGGGAGAGGGCGTTGGCTTTCAGCGGTGAGAGGTACATAAGGTTGATGGGAGATGAGATGGCCGCTGTTATCGATGGAAATTGAGGATGATTGAGGAGGAGATCTGTTGAGGGTTCTTGTCACTGGAGGGGCCGGGTTCATCGGCTCAAACCTCGTGGAGGATCTGCTGGCCTCTGGCATGGATGTAGTGGTTCTGGACAATTTCACCACCGGAAGCCGCGAAAACCTGGAGGGGTTATCCGGGAACCTGAGGATCATAGAGGGGAGTTGCCTCGAACTGCAAAACCTCGATCTCAGCCCCCAAGCGATATACCACCTCGGAATACCGTCATCTTCGCCGATGTACAAGAGGAACCCCCTGCTGGTGGGGGAGGCGATCAACGGGATGATCGCCGTCCTGGAGCTGGCAAAAAAGACCGGCGCGAGGGTCGTCTACGCCTCCACCTCCTCCCTCTACAGCGGCCAGACCCCGCCCCACCGGGAGGAGATGGAGGTCCTCGTCACCGACTACTACACCGAGGCCCGGTTCTCCATGGAGAGGATGGCGGAATTGTACAGAAAGCTCTTCGGCGTCAGGGCTGTAGGCCTGAGGTTCTTCTCCGTATACGGCCCCCATGAGGCGGCTAAAAGGGAGTATGCGAACATCGTCACCCAGTTCCTCTGGGAGATGATGGCAGGAAGGGCTCCGGTCATCTACGGGGACGGCTCTCAAACCCGCGACTTCGTCTACGTCAGGGACGTCGTCTCCGCCCTCCAGCTGGCCATGGCCTCCGACTGCACCGGGGCGCTGAACGTCGGCACCGGCAAGAGCTACAGCTTCAACGCCGTCGCCGAGATTCTGGCGGGGGAGATGGGCCTGGACCTGAAGGCCGAGCATGTCGATAACCCCATCAAAAACTACGTCCGGGACACCCTGGCCGATACCAAAAAGGCAGAAGAGGTTCTGGGATTTCGGGCCAGGCACACCCTGGAAGAGGGGATAAGAGAGATCATCGATTACTATGGCGGAGGAAGCCGTTAGACGAGGAGCATTCTGGTCTTTGCGCCACAGGGCAATAGACTTGGTTCGAGGTCAAAAATTGATCACGCCGACCCACCTTCGAGATATATATGGATACCGAGATCTCATCCTGAGGCTTGCCTGGAGCGACTTCAAGCTCCGATACAAGAACTCGATCCTCGGGTTCTTCTGGTCGCTTCTGGAGCCCCTTCTGATGCTCCTCGTCCTGTACGTAGTATTCAGCCATCTGATGAAGATCCAGGTGGAGCACTACCAGCTCTTCCTCCTCCTGGGGATCATCCTCTGGAACTTCCTCGACCGGGGGACTTCGATGGGGATATTCGGGATCGTCGGAAAGCCGGGCCTCGTCCAGAAGGTCTACTTCCCTCGGGACGTTCTGATCATCTCAGCCTGCACCACGGCGCTGATGATGACCGCCCTCGAGTTCGTCGTCTTCGTCGCCTTCATGGCCGTCTTCGGGGTGGCGCCGACGGCGGCGGTCCTCTACTTCCCACCAATATTCGCCCTCCTCTTCGTCCTCGTCTTCGGCCTCTCCCTCGCCCTCTCGGCCCTGAACGTCTACTTCCGGGACGTCCAGTTCATCTGGAGGGTGATCCTCCAGGCGGGGTTCTTCGCGACCCCCATACTTTACCCGATAACTATATTTCCCGCAGATCTTCAAAGATTGGTGATGGCAAACCCCATGGCCCGGATCATCACCACCTCCCGGGACTCGGTCCTCTACGGGGCCGCTCCCGCCGCCGGCGACCTCGCCTACGTCGCCCTCGCGGCAGTAGTCATCCTCCTGGCAGGCTACCTCGTCTTCGATCATTTCGAGCCGGGATTTGCGGAGGAGATCTAGAGATGGCGTCGGATCGGGCGGTGGAGGTGGAGGGGGTCTCGAAGACCTTCAGGATACCCCACGAGAAGAGGGCTACGGTCTTTGAGACCCTGGCGGGGGCTCTCCGGAAGAACGAGTACGAGGTCTTCAACGTCCTGGAGGACGTCACCTTCTCGGTGACGGAAGGCGAGTGCGTCGGGATCATCGGCGACAACGGCTCCGGCAAGTCCACCCTCCTGAAGGTGATCGCCAACATCCTCCGCCCCACCAAAGGCAGGGTCACGGTCCGGGGGAGGATGACCCCCTTCCTCGAGCTGGGCGTCGGCTTCCAGCCGGACCTCACCGTCCGGGAGAACGTCGGGATGTACGCCACCATCATGGGCCTCTCCAACGGGATGATCCGCGATCGGATCGAAGACGTCATCAGCTTCGCGGGCCTGGGGAGGTTTGAGGACGCGAAGTTGAAGAACCTCTCCTCGGGGATGCAGGTCCGCCTCGCCTTCTCGACGGCGATCCAGACCGATCCCGACGTCCTCCTCGTCGACGAGGTCCTGGCCGTCGGGGACATGGAGTTTCAGCAGAAGTGCTTTGAGGTCTTCAAGAGGTACAGGAGGGAGGGGGTCACCATCCTCTTCGTCTCCCACGACCTCGGCTCCGTCCGACGGTTCTGCGACAAGGCCCTCCTCCTTTCCCACGGCAGGCAGGTCGCCTTCGGGGAGACGGGGGACATCATCGACCGGTACGTCTACGGCGGCGAGGGGCGCGGGGGGGCGGGAGAAGATGGGGCGGCGACCAAGGGCGGAGGGAGCGGCGCGACCGGAGAGGGGGTCGGAGCCGGACAGCCGGAAGCCCCGCCGATAGAAGAAGAGACGGCCGCCAGGCCCAGACGGTGGGGGGACGGGAAGGTCGTCATAACCGAGGTCGAGCTCCTGGACAAGTTCGGCGCCCGGAGCGAGAGGTTCAGCTCCTTCGATCCCATGACGGTGAGGATCCGCTACCATGCGAAGGAGAAGATAAATGACCCCATCTTCGGGATCGCCCTCTACGACGAGCTGGGGCGCCACCTCTACGGGACGAATACGGAGCTGAAGGACCACCCCATCGAGAGCGTCCAGGGGGAGGGAAAGGTCGACCTCGAAGTCGCGAGAATACCGATCCTCTCGGGGAAGTTCTTCCTGACGGTGGCGGCCCACACCCGGGATGGAAAGCCTTATGACTGGCTAGATAAGCAGTATTCTTTCGAGGTCGTCCCCGCCGGGAGGGACGCCGGGATCATCGAGGTCCCCTGCCGGTGGGCGAGATGAGACGAGAACGAGAATGGTGAGAGGCCTTGGATAACACCTTCGAGATCCGGGACGAGGAGATCGACGTCGAAGAGATCATGCGCAAAATCAGGGAGAACATCCGCATGAGGAAAGAGGCTGGTATTTACCCCGAGGGCGAGATCGAGGAGATCTCTCCGACCCGAGCTTCAGGATCCTGCCATCCAGACCAGATCGGTGATGCGGGGGCGGGGGCGATCGGCCTCTCCCCGGAGGCGAGAAGGGATCTCGATCACATAAACTCCACCTGGGACGTCGAGAACAAGGGCTACTTCATCAGCTCCCACCGCCCCGTAGCCGGCAGGTTTCTGATCCGGGGGCGCGAGCTCGTCCACGGCGAGGTTAGAAGGTACGTCGACCCGGCGATATGGAAGCAGAGGGAGTTCAACGCCAGCACCACCCGGCTTCTAAACGAGGTCTCTAGGCGGCTGGAGGAGATCGGTGGGAGGCTCGCACAGCTTGAATGCGCCCTCCAGGAGGCGAGGTCTGATATTGAGGTCAAGACTGATGATCGGTTTAATCGGGTTGTCTGCGAATTTGAGTCTCAGATAGAGGGGATGAGGTCTGATATTGAGGTCAAGACTGATGATCGGTTTAATCGGGTTGTCTGCGAATTTGAGTCTCAGATAGAGGGGATGAGGTCTGATATTGAGGTCAAGACTGATGATCGGTTTAATCGGGTTGTCTGCGAATTTGAGTCTCAGATAGAGGGGATGAGGTCTGATATTGAAGAACTGATAAGTGGTCAGATCAGAGATCTGATGAATCAGGGGATCAGAACCGAAGCTGAGGAGACGGTTAAATCGATGGTTTTAGCGATTAACGCCGATATTGAAAACAAAGCTTGGCTTGCTAATAGATTAGATGAAGCTATCGAAAGAGAGTCTATTAATTCACAAATTCCTAAGAGCGATTCAAATTTCATGAATTACTTTGTATTTAGTGAAGTGGCGGGTGATGCTTGGTCGAGAATAAGTGGCCATTCTTCAGATGAGCGGAGTGTATTTAGGGATTCGATTAAGCTGTTCAATAATTGCAGAAATGTTTTGGATATCGGATGCGGTCGAGGATCGTTTCTCCAAATGTTAAGGAATAACGGAATTAATGGATATGGAATTGAATTGAATGATGATTTCGTAATCTATTGTCAGAAATTTGGCTTGGATGTTAAGAAATCGGATGCTATAGCACACCTTAAATCCTTAGATGATAAATCGATAGATGGAATTTTTATGAGTCAAGTAGCCGAACATCTAACCCTTGATGAGCTATATGCGACATTAAAATTATGTTATATCAAGCTTCAGTTTGGATCGTATATCATAATAGCGATACCGAACATATTGAGCATGATCGTTTCGGCAAATTTGTTGTATCTAGATCCAACTCATAAAATTCACATTCATCCGGAGGTCCTAAAATATATATTGAAGATTTGTGGATTCAGAGAGCTTCAGGAGATGTTTTATCAGCCAGTAGCAGACGAATTAATGCTGAAAAAGATTGACCTGAAAAATGGAACGGCTATGGAAGGTAAGAGTGAATATTTAGATGTAATAAATCATAATATTGATATGTTGAATAAAATGTTGTTTGGGTATCGTGATTACGTCGTTATTGCGAAGAAATGATGACATGATGTGAAGATTTTGGTTATAGAGAATGCGATGGGTAATTTTGTGTCTGGCGCCAGGAATGGAGGTGGTTTGAATGGAGGTTCATCAGATAATGACAGGGATCAATTATGGTGATGCAGTCGGCTATGACGCAATAACCATAATGGGATTTTTAAGGGAGAACGGGTTCAATTCTAATATTTATGCAAAATATATTCATCCTAAAATGAATCGCTACGCAAGGCAGCTACAAGAGTACGAAGGCGACGAATCCAACATAATTATCTACCATTTCGCGTTGGCTGGTGAGGACGTAACCGATTTCGTGATCAATCTACCTGATACTAAAATCCTACGCTACCATAATATTACACCTCCAGAATTCTTCAAAAAATATGATTCAAATCTAGAATATCTGTGCTCAAAAGGTTTTAAAGAAATTAAAGAAATCTATAGCTGTTTTCATCTGGGGGTAGGAGACTCTGAGTTCAATAGGCTTGAATTAATGAGATATGGGTTCACGAGGACGGACGTTTTGCCGATATGCTACGATTTCCATAAGTTGAATGGATTTCAGGGTAAGAAAATACAAGACGGGCATATAAATATTTTATTTTTAGGCCGAGTTTCTCCGAACAAGAGATTTGAAGATATCATCCAAATTTTTTATTATTATCATAAATTTATAAATAATAATTCGAAATTGTATCTCGTTGGAAATAAGCAAGTTTCGGCCTATTTGGAGGAATTGGAGGGTTTAATCTACCGACTAGGATTGAAGGATGCTGTAATTTTTACCGGTCTGGTAAAGGATCAAGACCTAATGTATTACTATAGTATCGCAGATATATTTTTATCCATGAGCGAGCATGAAGGATTTTGCGTTCCTCTCCTGGAGGCGATGCAAGCAGGGGTTCCCATAATCGCCTATGATTCCACTGCCATTCCATATACGTTGGGTGGATCAGGCGTTCTTGTAAAAAAGAAAAATTTTCAAGAAATAGCGGAATTGATCCACATAATAGTAGAGGACGATGATCTCAGAAATAGGCTAATCGATGGACAAAAGAAGCGATTAGCCGAGTTCAACAGGGATGTTGTTACAAATAAGTTACTGGAAATTATTGATAATTTGAAGAATCAAAATTCATCGATCATAGGGGAGTAATAGATTTGAGTGACCCGCTGGTTTCTATTGTGGTCTGCACCTACAATAGGGGAGAGTATCTGGATCGATGCATTCAATCACTACGACGACAGAGCTATCAAAATATCGAAATCATAATCGTCGACGGTCCGTCGGTAGATGAGACGGAAGCAGTTTTAAAGAAATATGATCGATTAGTTATAATTAAGCAACCCCAATTAAATGGAATTTCCAATGCGAGGAATTTGGGCATCAGGGCGGCTAAAGGGGATGTAGTCGCGTTCATAGATGACGATGCAATGGCAGATGAAAATTGGGTGCTCCACTTGGCTGAAGGTTATTCTGACCAGAACGTCGCCGGCGTTGGAGGCCTTGTATACGGTCCGGGTCAGACTCACCGCCAGTTTGATAACGGGGTGATTAACAAATGCGGCATACCCGATGCCATCCGACCCTCCGATAAAGAGATCGAGGATGATGAATTTCCCATCTTTATGGGCACCAACTGCTCTTTCAGGAGATCAGCATTGATCGAAGTCGGCGGTTTTGATCCGTATTTTCGATACTACCATGACGAGAGCGAGCTATGTGTGAGGATCGTCAAAGCTGGGCGCCGTCTTATGTATAAGAGGGACGCCTATGTAATTCACGATATGGCGGAGGGGCATAATAGAAAATCCCCTTACGATCTGAATTGGTCAGAAATCGCCAAGAACGTAATATACTTTACCATGAAGGACTTCGGAGATGAGTTTCGGTCTTACACGACTCGGCCAATGGCTTCGTCTTATTTGTGGTTGAAGCAGGTTTACTTGGATTATAAAGGCAATAGAATATCGTTTTCTGATTTGGGTCGGATAGAATACAAAATTGTCAGAGGAGTATTTTCTGGGTACCTCGATGGGTTGAAATATAATATATATAAAAAAAATAAAGTCAATTTCGTTGCGTCGATACCTGATAATTGCTCCTTGTTTTATAGCAGTTCGCAGCAAGATGGACCTCGCCTAAAGATAGCATATATCAGCCAGGAATTTGTAGAAGATTGTGGTGGAGGAGATTGCTTTTATACAAGAAACCTTGCCCGGGGATTTGCCAAATTGGGACATGAGGTGCACGTCATCGCCATCTCTGAGCGCTCTTGCCCTTATGATTACATGGACGGAGAGATTTATGTCCATAAAATCAACCCCAAATTTGTCGATTTTCTTGGCTTGTCCGATGAGATGAGCGTATCAAAGAAGAACATCGCATTCAGTTATGCTGCAGCCGAAAAGGTTTTGGAATTGAAAGAGCGGTTCGGCATCCAGATCGTCGAGGCTCCCCTTTGGGATGCCCAGGGGTTCGTTACGGCGTTGATAAAGCCTGTCCCTGTAGTTATCAGGCTCATAACTCCTTTGTCAAAGTTCCTCGAGATTCAAGGCTTCCAAATTACAAGAGATTTTAAGCTCGCAAACTGGCTTGAAGGAGAGACGGTGAGGAGGGCGACGAAGAATATAGCTATCAGCAGGAATATCGGGTCGCTAATCGCAGGGCATCATCGAATAGATGAAAATACCCTGTCGTATAGCGTTCTGGGTATCGATCTTCCCAATGAAGATAAACTCAGACGCAGCTCTTCAAAGGATGCATATGAGATACTCTTCGTCGGCAGGTTAGAACGGAGAAAAGGCATCGATACCCTCTTCAGGGCCATCCCTTCAATAATCGATGCTGAGCCTTCTGCGAGATTTACCATCGTCGGAAGAGATACAAATTTAGCGCCGGATGGGGGGTCTTACAAAAGGCATCTGCTTGATACGCTGGATAAGAAGTATCATAAATATATCACATTCACCGGATTCGTACCATCAGCAGCGTTGCGAGATCATTATAGGGATTGCGACCTCCTTGCTGCACCATCTCTTTACGAATCCTTTGGTCAAATATATATAGAAGCGATGGCCTGGGGGAAACCGGTCATTGGATGCAAAGCTGGTGGTATTCCGGAGGTTATATCAAATGGAGAAACGGGCTTTGTCATAGCCCCGGATGATGACCACGAACTATCAGATAAAATAATTGCATTAAATGACGATGCGTTGAGGTATAAAATGGGATGCGCTGCAAGAGAATTTGCAAAGAGTAACTTTAAAATAGAGAAAATGGTTGACGATACATTTAAGATATATATTGAAATTCTAAAATCGCAAAATTTAAATATCGATATACTGCCAATTGGGGGTAATAAGTTGGCGAGAGATGGTTTGGTATGAGAACCAACTTGATTCGTAAACTAAAAATTCATAATTTAAGCCTATACGATGTATTATTAATATTACTTATATTAACAAATTTTTTATTATATTTTGTCTTACTTGACACAACTTATCGTTATTTTATCTCATATAACCCATTTGACAAAGGTATTATGTATCAGCTTTTTCATAATACTTGTGTTTATGGAGACTTATTTTATTCTTCGATACTTATGGGTATTGATTTCGCTGGGCATCAACGGTACATTCATTTATTATTTTGGCCTATTTTCTATATTCATCCGCACCCAGAAACCTATTCATTTATAAGCACATTGCTGCTATCTTTAGGTGCGATTCCAGTCTATTTGCTCGCTACAGATATTTCAGAATCCAAAAAAGTAGGATTGTATTTCTCAACACTTTATTTTATACATCCTTCAGTCAGTTGGCTATTTTTGAATAGTGTCAAAGAAGAAGTATTCGCTCTTCCATTTCTGCTATTTGCATTTTATTTTATGTATAAAAAAAGTTTTAAATTATTTGTAGTATTTTTGTTTATGGCATGCATTTGTAAGGAGAATATACCTCTTGTAGCGATTATGTTCGGAGCATATGCATATCTAAATAAACTCAATAATAAATGGGTAATCACTCCAATGATCCTGGGTAGTAGTGTCTTTTGTATAGAAATTTTTATACTGCAGCCTTATTTTGCAAATTTATCATACAGTCTATATGGGCACGAATCGATTGGATTTCTCATTCATAGATACTCATATCTAGGAGATTCTATTGCAGAGATCATATACTATTCCTTGACTAATCCGCTACTCATTCTTCATCATTTGCTCACTTGGCCTAATTTAAAATATTTACTCATCCTGTTTTCGCCTTTTTGTTTCATAAGCTTTCTAAGACCAAAAGTCTTAGTAATAGGCTTGCCAGTCTTCATGCTGAATCTCCTGTCAAACCAAGATGTAACGAGACAAATTTTTTGGCATTATGTAAGTGTGCCAGTATTCGTGATAATTTGCTCTGCAATTTGTTCCATTTCGATCATAACTCGAAAATCGAATAAAAATGTAGTCAATCTTTTCATGCTAATTATAGCGATATCAAGCTTAGTATCATTTTATACTTTCGGCGCTATACCAGAAACAATTGAACGCATAAACCTAAATACAGGTCGTGTAAATGAAATAAACTTACTTACTTTAGCGTTCCGGGAAATTCCACATAGCTCTTCAGTCTTATGCAGTTCTGACCTAGGACCTTATTTTTATAAACATAAGAATCTACAATATCATGAAATGCTCAAATATTATCAGAAGGCTTTTAATGATACAGGAGATATAGATTATGACAATATAATATTCACAAGAGGATATATTAATTTATTAGATTATAACGAAATGAATAGCATGTTAAAGTTGGAGGATCGTGAAATGCGTTACGTTAATAATGTATATATATTCAAAAAAAGTGATAATGATCAAACTGATTTTAACATATATAACCGGCTTTTCTTTAAAACCCAAGAGAATGTTGGGCATTTGACAAAAGATGATAGTATAAATAAATATGTATTTTATAGCAATAAAACGCAGAACAATTCAGGATATTTAGTTTATGGCCCCTATATCACCCTCCCAAAGGGAGAATATGAAATTGAGTACATAATAAAAGCGGACTGTGCAACAGACGCACATGAAAAAATAGCTACGATCGACATTTTTAGCACATATATCGCGAAAACAAGAGTCCATACGACTGATGCACAAAAAGACCTTTCTCTAAATGATTTGATTGAAGGAGAATATAGATCAATAATTTTAAATTTAATAATAGATGATTATAATAAGAATCGACTGATCGAATTCAGAGTATTTCAGCATGGTGTAAGTGATCTATATGTGTATAAGATTAATGTAAACAGAATTTGATGAACAATACAAATATTGCAGAGCGATTTGACTGAACTTGCATCAACATATTTAAACTTAACAAAATATTGCACCATCCTCCAAGGAGCCCCGCATTGACTCGCCGACACCTCGCCAAAGCCTCCGCCCTCGTCGTCACCGCCGCCCTGCTAGCCCTGCTCCTATACCACATCGAGTTGAGCGACCTTGCCGCGACTTTAAAGAGCATACAGCCCGGGCATGTCCTTCTGGGACTTGGAGCTTACGCATCATGCTACCTCTTCCGGGCCTTGAGGTTCCACGTCCTCTTAAATAGAGAGGTGGGAGTAGCGGATCTATTCGCGATAGTCTGCGTCCACAACATGGTGAACGACATAATGCCTGCAAGGAGCGGAGAGCTCTCCTACATATACCTGCTGAAGAAGCTCCACAACAAGAACGCTAGTGACGGAGCTGCCACCTTGATTCTTTCGAGGCTCATGGATCTGATCTCCATCTCGATCCTCTTTTTCGCTTCCGTGATCCTTGCCGGGGAGCTGCCCGGTGCGATTTCCGGCCTCCTTTTCGCCATCGCCCTTTCAGCGGCCCTGGTGGTCTTGCTCTTTATAGCTCTCGTATACGGTGGTAGGGGCTTCGTTTTATCGGTGGAGAGGCTGGCTGCAAGGCTTGATCTTGGCCAGCTGAGGCTCATCCGCCTCTCAATAGACGGAATGAAAGAGGCAGAATGTCGAATCGCCGCGGTCCGGGACCGAGAGGTATTTCTCATCTCATTCTTGCTATCCCTCCTAGTATGGGCCTCTCAGTATCTGATGTACTATGTTCTCCTGAGGGGGTTGGGTTTGGAGTTGAGCTTCGCGCTAATCATTCTTGGAACTACCTTTGCCATATTCACCAGCATCATGCCGGTTCCGAGCATCGGGTCTTTCGGCGTCTATGAGGGGCTCTGGGCAATCTCCTTTGTAGCTCTCGGATTCCCGAAGGAGACGGCTATAGCAACGGGGTTCGCGATTCATATAATATTTATAGTATATTTTGTTTTTCTGGGTTCAATTGGAATCGCTAAAATAGGTCTGGCGTCCAGGACTTCACGATTTCAGCGTATTATTTAATAATATTATTTTAAATATATCATTTTTTGCCAATAACAATAATCGAAAGACCTACAGGAAATCTGACATTATTCTCTACGATTTCGAACCAAGTATTTAATATATTAGTTAGAATCTTAGACAAATAAGATCGATTCGAATAGCGAACTCCTTCATTGAGCTCTTTGTGCAATACTTTTTCAGAGAATAGAAACGGCAAAACGCCTAAGAAGTTCCAGTACCTGACATCTACGACATCAAATCCAGATTCTTTTAACTTCTCTATCAGCTCTCCCCGATCGTATCTCCTAAAGTGACCCATTTTTTTATCTCGTATTCCGTATAAATATTTTATAGCAGGCACCGAGATTATAATAGTCCCATTTATATTCAAAATCTTATAAAGATTTTCCATAGCCATACGGTCATCATTGATATGTTCGAGAACGTCTAAGCAAAGTATCGTATCGAACCTGTTCTCTCCTAATACTGCGGATTCCGTTAAATCCAATTGGAGCACGTTGGCATTAAAACCTCTCTTTTCTATTATGGTCTTGGTGAAGGCGATGAGATCCTCCGAATTATCTATCGCTGTAACGTCATAGCTTTCCCTCAACAACTCCAAGGTCGTATGGCCGGTGCCACAGCCCGCATCTAATATTCGGGTCCCTACGACGTGCTTTCTTACAAGCTTTCTCAAATTCCTCCAGCGAAAATCGGTTTTTTCACGATTATGTATTTTTACTAGATGATCAACCAGATCCGATGCCATTATATCAACTCTGATAATCTTAAAATGTAATTATATATTATTGTCATTTTGACCGTCCAAGATAGCCTCTATATATTTTTCCGTGCTCGCATCCTTCCTTTCCCTGAAGGTTATCATCTCACCAAGTAAGCCGATGGATATAAATTGTAGCCCTAGAATAATTAATAAAATTGAGAGCAATAATAGTGGACGGTCACTGAGCATAACATCTTTCCAATATTTTAAAATAACCAGATACAGCCCGATAAAAAAGCCGGATACGAGCGATATCATACCAGGTATCCCAAAAACGTGTAACGGTCTCGATGAGTATTCGGTTAAAAATTTAACAGTAATTAAGTCCAGGAATCCTTTGATAAGCCTGGAAAAACCATATTTAGACCTCCCGTAACTGCGGGGCCGATGCTTGACCTTCAGCTCGGTTATCTTAAATCCGTACTGAGCTGCTAACGCTGGAATGTATCTATGCATCTCTCCGTATAGCGAAATAGTATCGAGAACTTCTTTCTTGTATGCTTTAAAGCCGCAGTTAAAATCGTGGAGATCAACGCCTGTTAACAGGCGAGTCATTTTATTAAATAATGTAGAAGGCATTTTTTTGGTCAACGGGTCTTTCCTACTGTATTTCCATCCGCTCACCAAGTCCGATCCGCCCTCAATAGCATCAACGAAGCTTGGGATTTCCTCGGGATTGTCCTGTAAATCGCCGTCCATCGTGATAATTATATTACCTTTAACGAAATCAAAGGCCGAATTGAGGGCTGCAGATTTGCCAAAATTTCGTCTGAATTTTATGATCTTAACTCGCTTATCCCGTTCTTGAATTTCCTTCAGCACTTGAAATGTGTTATCGTTGGACCCATCATCCACAAATACGATCTCGTAGGTCTTGGGGAGAGACGACAATGAAGATGTGATTTCCCGATAAAGGGGATCAATATTGTTATCCTCATTGTATACAGGCACTACAACTGATAAGTCGATATTCAATGACTACCTCACCTCGTTATTATAATTCATCGAATCCACACTAATTTCAAGATATATATCGATTATGCTTGTTATGGGCCAAGCAAGTAAAACGTAACGATTCAGTGAAGATTATCCTGTTCGGTCAAACGAACGCCGGTATACCATTTCAAGCAAATAAAAGAATGGAGGAGTATCTTAGAGAGAAAACTCTCCAAGATACCTCAAGCTCGATTAATTCTTGTACCAATCCCCTGAAACCGGCTTGTCTCCGTTCAGCCCGTAAGCTAGGATCTTATCAGGTATCCCGTCGTTATTGTAGTCCAAATACCAGGTCCTGGTCGTCGGCCTGAAAACTCCAACTGTATCTCTGCCGTCGTTGTTCCAGTCGCCGACTACCGGCAGGTCCCCATTCAGCCCGAAAGCGAAGATCTTATCAGGCACCCGGTCGTTGTTGTAGTCCAGGTACCAGGTCCTGGTCGTCGGCCTGAAGACCCCGATCGTATCCGTCCCGTCGTTGTTCCAGTCTCCGGCTACCGGCAGGTCACCGCTGAGCCCGTAAGCTAGTATCTTATCTGGCACTCCGTCGTTGTTGTAATCCAGGTACCAGGTCCGAGTCGTCGGCCTGAAGACGCCGACCGTATCTGTGCCGTCTTTGTTCCAGTCGCCAGATACCGGAAGATCCCCGTTCAGCCCGTAGGCTAGTATCTTATCTGGCACTCCGTCGTTGTTGTAATCCAGGTACCAGGTCCGAGTCGTCGGCCTGAAGACGCCGACCGTATCTGTGCCGTCTTTGTTCCAGTCGCCAGATACCGGAAGATCCCCGTTCAGCCCATAAGCTAAGATCTTATCGGGTATCCCATCGTTGTTGTAGTCCAAGTACCAAGTCCGAGTCGAAGACCTGAAGACTCCGATCGTGTCCTGTCCTGCATGAAGATCGTACTCCAGATCGAGGGTCTCCCAGTAAAACGCGTAGTATCCCTGTCCACCCAAGGTGACGTAGTTGTCGTAGTTCATGTTCATGTTGACGCGGAAGAGCCCGTTGGGGCGTCCAGCGGTTGTCCCCCAGCTGTTCAACATGATCCAGTACTTGTTGTTGGGGTCGTCGTCGTTGTAGCCCACACAGAGGACGTCATGGCCTGCACCCTGCTCATCATTCCAGGCCTTGCCATCTGGGAACGTTGGGTTGTATAAAGCGGTCTCGGGCTGATTGAACCAAAATTGTCCGAATATGTTCCATTCGTCGTAAGTCGGAAGGAAGAATGAGAAGGTTACAGCCTTATTCTGGTTCAAGACGTTCTTGATGTTCGATATGGCAGTGGCGCTTCCAACACCCTGGGTGAGTATGGCCTGCGCCTCAATTGTGTCTATGGGATAGTTGGGTGTGGTCGTTATCACGCCCGCCGGTACGCTGGTGGAGCCTATCTCGCAGGTTCTGCCCCCGTCCTGCCAATGACCATTGGCGTTGGACCATGGAATAGCTTTACCTGTGCCGGCATAAAAATTGGCCAAATCTACCAACCAATTACCGCAGCAAGCCCAATCAGATCCACTCCCTCCCAAGTAGTTGGAGTTGAGGTATTGGATTGAAAGGCGGTCCTTGATCCCCTCTTCAACGGACAGTCCGATCTCCATAACCCCGGTCCCAGCCCAGACCCAGCAGTTGCCACAATCCCACTGGTCTCTCTCAGCAGGAATGTACTGGAGATGATTCAGCAGGCTAAGGGAGCCAGTAGGCGATATATCCAGTTCTGCTGAGATCTCAGGATCGATCTCAGCGAGGGGTTGCATCTTGAATACCTCTATCCATCTCTGAAGCTTTTCTGGGGATGGGCGCATGAGGGGATACTCACGGATGCTTGTGGCGAGGACCGCCCCCTCGAAGTTGCCAAAGTCGTACCTTTCTCCGTCCTTATCCACCAGAGTTACATTATATGATCCTCCACCTGGAGCTGTCTGGTTCCAGCCTGGCATAAGGTCTTGGGCAACGACGTATTCTCCGGCATTGAGGCCCTCGAAGATGTACTCTCCGAGCTGATCGGTGGTGACGTTGAGGACTTCCATGTCGTACTGCACGAGCCTTATCGTCCATCCAGGAAGGCCGGGCTCTCCCTCGTCCATGAAACCGTTGCCGTTCAAATCATGGAAAACCGTGCCGTTTATGGATAGCAGGTTGGAAGGGATCTCAGATGCGAGAGACTCACCTATGCCGACTGATTTGCTTGCTGAAACCGCTGGAGCCTGTAAAACAAATACGCAGACAACTCCAAGGCAAAGCAGCATCATGTGATTGATCGATATCTTAGCCATATTAAAGCACCATCCTACTCATTTTACCATCTCTTCTTGTTCTCCTATAAATCAATTGCTCTTAATTCATCAAGAGTAAGCACGTAGCTTGGTTTAAGAATTGTGTACGTATTTAGCTGAACGAGCTTGATTTCAGCATCTTTAACCTATTGAGTCCATGTGTCACAATCTAAAAATCGAGTGATTTCTCGGTTTTGATAACAACACCGCATACCACTTTAGCTCCCTATTTCTAAAGTGCTTGCGAACAATGAACAGATTTTAATTTATTCTCTGACATAGTAACTAAAATAGCAACAATTCAGCCCATGGCAGCCATAAAACGAATTTCCATCAGGGCTCCCCCGATAACAGGGTCACGTTAAGATCCATCTGATGGTGGGACATAGCAGCTCACCTTAAACGCACCTTGAATAGCATAAAGAACTGAAACACAGTTGATCCTGGCGGTAGAGATGTAACCCCTGATACGACAGAACGAACATGCTCAGTCAAATTGCGGCGGAGCACCCCGCAACTCTGCTGCGGGGTATCCGTTAAAAAAATTTAATTAATGCTGTTTTCAGCTCCAAGAATCCGTCAATCTGACTACGTCTTGTACCAATCCCCGGAAACAGGCTTGTCACCGTTGAGCCCGTAAGCCATTATCTTATCGGGCACCCCGTCGTTATTGTAGTCCAAATACCAGGTCCTGGTCGTCGGCCTGAAGACCCCAACCGTATCTCTGCCGTCGTTGTTCCAGTCGCCGACTACCGGCAGATCCCCATTCAACCCGAAAGCGAAGATCTTATCAGGCACACGGTCGTTGTTGTAGTCGAGATACCAGGTCCTGGTCGTCGGCCTGAAAACCCCAATCGTATCGGTACCGTCGTTGTTCCAGTCTCCGGCTACCGGAAGATCTCCGTTCAGCCCGTAAGCTAGGATTTTATCAGGCACCCCGTCGTTGTTGTAATCAAGGTACCAGGTCCTAGTCGACGGCCTGAATACCCCAATCGTATCTTTGCCATCATCGTTCCAGTCGCCAGCTACCGGAAGATCCCCGTTCAGCCCGTAAGCTAGTATCTTATCTGGCACTCGGTCATTGTTGAAATCCAGGTACCAGGTTCTGGTCGACGGTCTGAAGACTCCAATCGTATCTGAGCCGCTGTTGTACCAGTCGCCAGCTACCGGCAGATCGCCGTTCAGCCCGTAAGCTAGTATCTTATCAGGAACTCGGTCGTTGTTGTAGTCGAGGTACCAGGTCTTGGTCGTAGGCCGGAAGACTCCTATCGTATCTGCTCTTGTTATGGGCGTGGTCCAAAGTCTGAGTGCAGGGTCTCCCAGCCATAGGTACATTTTGGCGTTATCCGTTGAGTAACCGTCTGACTTATACTTGATCATCGTCCGCACCTTCGCGGCATTCGAAGCCATGCCGATATTGCGGATGCCATAATTGCCAATCATATCAAAGAGATATTTGTCGAAATCATTATTTGGGTTTCTCCATGAAGGTCGTGTTGCCCCTAAAAACGCTACCGCAGAATCGTCATCTTTAACAAAAGCTTCTCCAAGGCAATTAGTGGCATAATCAAGGGCATTACAGTAACAGGCTATGCTGAAAACAATTGGAGTCTTGTCGCCATTGTTCAATGCCCGAGCTTCGGTTGTAGAATAATCTTGGTGAAGTGTGTTCCAGTCCCCCCAGGCCGTCTCCGAACCATGACCTCTGTAGTTTACTATTCCCCTCCCGTTATTTATTGCGTTGCTGACGACGGCGTTTGTTGCACCAGATGAGCCGTATGCCTTGTAGAAGGTGAAAGGATTAGAGTAAGTTGCAGTGCGTATTGATTCTTTGCACTCTTCAAACGCTGATTCACCTGCTTCAACGGCATCATCGGAGACTAACAGCACCCAATTTGTCCAGCCTCCAGCTGGCGGATTTCCTTCGTAAGTCAAGATCTTGTTTATCTGCTGTTGAGCTTCAGCATCATTATTAACGGATAGGCGCCCAATCGCGAGTTCTGGATAAAGGTCATTACCAGATATACATCCGTACCAATAATCGCTTGGCAGCGTTTCATCTGTTCGGGCGGTTCGGAAATAAGATGAAGTGTCCCAGTTCTCATACCATGGGAGGTAGCTGATATCGCCCACAAGAACCACGTATTGCAATGAAGGATACAATGAATAAGTGGTTGCGATAAAGTCTTTGATGTCTTGAGGGGTGGGACTATATCCTGAGACAAACTTACCGCTTACCCATGGAAGCCCATTGGCAGCACGCCAATCGAGCAGTGGTTGTACACTGCCTTGAGAGACATAGCTGTCATGTCTTATCAGAAAAAATTTATGCCCTACATCAGCGGGAGAGTCACTTGCTATGATCTCAAATTTGGATCCGTAAGCGGTTAAATTTGGGGCTACCCCACTTCCACTTCTCAATACTGGCTCGCCTACAGCCACATCCAGGAAGTCGTAATTTAGAATTGCGCTCTTATACATCTGAGCGAATTCTGGCGATACTATCGCTCTTTCGACCACACCACCCTCATAAGCCAGCTCGACTTTTATGTGATCGTAGATTTTGAGTTCTCCCTTAACTGGATTGAACATAACAGGATTGATCTGAAGATCGACTACAGTTAAGTCTCGCCATATTCCTGGAGTTCCGATCACAACGAGTTCTTCTGGATAAAAGATATCCTGTGAATAAAACCCACTGTCGATAGCGATGCTGGTATCCAGACTAGAATTTTCCAAACTATTGTTTTCTGAATCAGCCAATGGCATTTGGAATGGATACACTTTATATCCACCATATGTCTTATAGGAAGCTTCCATAACCGTGGCATTTAAAGACGCTCCTTCCGGAATAGCCACAATACTCTTTATTATGGGCAACTGGGGTTTTCCCAAATCCTCAGTGGTCGCATAGTCCGAGATGGTTAGGATCTGATACAATTCACCATTGTCTAGGATTTCCTCAACTTTAATCCCTTTGATGTTGATGTCTATTATGGTCTTCTCTGCATCAGATGCCTCGACACCAAGATGGGCAACATCCTCATTCCCATTTAGGATGAACGTTTCATGTCCGGTCATTTTCTGGTTGGATTCGTTTTCGCCATTATTTTCCAAGAACGTATCTCCTACTGCTATTCCACTATCGTTCTCCGCCAAAGCGGACGGACATTGAAAAAGTGCAAAGCTTAATATAATAACATTTCGGGCTATGATTTTGGCTCTCATCTTTATCCCCCTATCTACAATGCTACTCATTTAGGTCACTCCCAAATTGGCTCGGATATGCTGGTTACTATTTCAAGTATTAATAATTTCCCGTGCAAGAAGAGGTAATTACTTTAGGATTGTGGAAGGTCGAGATACCCTGATCTTTAGGTCAGGGATGACGTGAGCCTTTACCAATTTTTTTAAATGATAAAACCTTAATGACTGTAGAAAATATCAATGACTATAATCTTAATGTAGAATATGATCAATTCCCTGTACTTTGCCAAAAGGAATAGAGAACGTCAAAAACGTAGCGGTATCTCAGAGAGAACACTCCCCAAGATACCGCAAACCCGATTAATTCTTGTACCAATCCCCTGAAACCGGAATGTCTTCACTCAGCCCATAAGCAAATATCTTATCGGGTACTCCGTCGTTGTTGTAGTCCAGGTACCAGGTCTTTGTCGAAGGCCTGAATACCCCAATCGTATCCTTGCCATCGCCGTTCCAGTCGCCAGCTGCTGCGAGGTCACCGTTCAGCCCGAAAGCAAAGATCTTATCGGGCACTCGATCGTTGTTGTAGTCCAGGTACCAGGTCTTTGTCGAAGGCCTGAATACCCCAATCGTATCCTTGCCGTCTCCGTTCCAGTCGCCGGCTACCGGCAGGTCACCGTTCAGCCCGTAAGCTAAGATTTGGTCAGCTAACCCGTCGTTATCGTAGTCAAGGTACCACGTCCGGGTCGAAGGCCTGAATACTCCCACTGTATCTTTGCCGTTTCCGTTCCAGTCGCCTGATACCGGCTTGTCACCATTAAGGCCGTAAGTAAAGGTCATCTCAGGTACTGCATCGTTATTGTAATCCAGGTACCACGTCCGGCTCGATGGACTGAACACTCCCAGAGTATCCTTTCCGTTCCCGTTCCAATCTCCGGATACTGGCAAATCGCCGATCTGCCTGTACATCAAAATTTTATCGGGTACACGATCGTTGTCGTAGTCCAGATACCACCACTGATTAGAGGGTCTGAATACTCCTATCGTGTCCTCCCCCTTCCTCCCGAAGTCGACCGCCGCGATGACGATCGGCCCGGTGAAGGAGAGCCCCGCCATGGGTACAGATTCGGAGGAGACCTCCATCCCCGCCTCCTCAGCGGTGGCGGTGACCGGCTCCCCCTCGGGCGGGACCTCTCCGTCGGCGGGCATGGGGACCACATCGGGCGGCAGGACCTCGTCGGCCATCACCGAGAGGGGCATCTCTTCGGGGGTGAGGGCGGCCTCGACATCGGCCTCCTGGGGCCGAAC
>Ga0334888_1002490_pt1 | contig 20089 bp, 20 predicted proteins | sample GraSluR1_MG_FD_207227 | JGI IMG/M metagenome (GOLD analysis project Ga0334888, IMG submission 207227) | Sludge microbial communities from methane-producing bioreactor in Wageningen University, Netherlands - Granular Sludge_3_08-R1 | ecosystem: Engineered > Bioreactor > Anaerobic > Unclassified ...
TTCATTCCTCGTTCTTTGGCTTCCTTGATCACGGTCCATTGCAAAAGATATGGTGCCATTGTGTTTCTGTATTGATTTGAAGAAGCGCCATAATAATAAATTGCGGTGTCTTTATAAAAAGTTGCTATTAAGCCTGCGATTATTTCGCCCTTATATTTTGCCAAATACATGCTTGCCATTTTGTCTTTCCCTAGAGATTTAATCATTGTTTGATAATAATTTTCGGGGTGGCCAGAAAAGCCGTCTCGTGAAGTTGTCTCAAGGAGGAGATCGTAAAATTTCCTTATCTCTTCGGGCTTTTCACTTTTAAACACCTCTACTTCGTTTTTAAGGGCAACCTTTATGTTGTACCTTCCCTTTTGTTTCATTTGACTCAAAAGCTCGTCCTCGCTCAAATTTAGGTCTAATATGAGTGTGTTTTCTGGTTGGGGAGAGTGGGAAATTTTAAATCCTTCATATTGGCTTCCTTCGCTTGCTGAAATTTTTGGATCAATTCTGAGGAAGATAGCTTTTTCTTTTTTAGAAAGAACTTTTAGAGCCTCGAAAAGTTCGTTTGCTGAAAGATTTATTGGTCCTCTTGGGGCATAAAAAAATGACAAAGATTTGAAAAGTTGCATTTTGAAAACTAATGCGCCTCCGATTATTTCGTTTTTAATATTGAATTTTGCGAAAATGAAATATTTTTTTTCACGAGAATTTGATGCGATTTTAAAATCAGCCCAATAGACAGACTGAAAAATATCAGCAGTTTTGTGCAATTTAATGAAGTTTTCCCATAAATTGTATTCTGTTTTTTCGAGTAGTTTTAGTTTCAAATTCTTATTTTTAAGCTTATTTCAATAATATAATAGCATAAATATTTTAACATTCACCCTTTTTCCATTTTTATATTATTGACCTAAAAAATAAAAATTGATAGAAATGTTTTTACATATTAAAAAAAAACTGTGTACAAAAACTACATTTATAAAACTTTGGAAAATTCTGAAAAAATAGTTTCCAAACTTAGGGAAACACACGAAGAAAACTTAGAAATTGCAAGTTTATGTGATGCAATTCATAAACTACTTAGGGATTGTGTGAGCCTTGATTACGATGATAATTCATCTGAAGATTGTTCTGAAGTGATAAACATCATCGCCCCCATTGTGGGATTTGCAAGCTTCTTAACGAAAAAATATTACGAAGAAGATTTCATTTCTCTTTGTGAAATTTATCAAAATGCAAGAATAAGGGTTGATAAACTAATAGGTCAAAATACAAATATGGAAGAAAATTCTTCTATACCTGAAGATTGTGAAAGATTTGCTAGTGAAAATGGACAAAACTCAACACCTACTAGCAGTAAAAATCCCGCTTGCACTATGCAATTTAAAAATCAGCCTTTTAAGATGGGCGACACTGAATTGTTTTAAAAAACAATTTTTAATATTTCTAAAAGTTTTTTTAGTTGAGAAAAAAGCGTAGATATTAAAATGATGCGAACAATCTTTAATTCATCTTTTGTCTAATGAACGCTGGGATATCTAATTCGTTTTCAGTATGCTTAATTGGCATTTGATTTTGGCTCTTTGATGAAGAGTTTGAAATACCTCTTGCCCCAATTGATTGAGAGCCAAAAGCTCCTGTTGATCTTAGGTAAGCGTTTTCGTTTTGTTTATAGTCAAAACCAGTTGCAACAACTGTGATTTTAACTTCGCCTGTGTAAGAATCGTTTATAACTGCGCCAAAAATGATATTTGCTTCTGGATCGGCGGCCTCTGTAATAACTCTGGCGGCCTCGTCTACTTCCATCATTGATAAATCGTTTCCTCCAGTAATATTAAACAAAACTCCTTTTGCTCCATCTATCGACATTTCAAGAAGCGGGCTTTCAATTGCGGCCTTTGCGGCCTCCTGTGCTCTGTTTTCGCCTGTGCCGTAGCCAATTCCCATAAGTGCAGATCCTGCATTCTCCATAACTGCTTTTACATCGGCAAAGTCGACATTTATCATTCCATGAACTGTAATTAAGTCTGCAATACCTTGAACACCTTGTCTTAGAACATCATCTACAACTGCAAATGCATCGTTTAATGGTGTCTTTTTATCAACAAGAGCAAGAATTTTATCGTTTGGAATTGTAATTAGCGTATCTACTTTATTTTTCAAATTTTCAAGTCCATCATCTCCTTGTTGTTTTCTTCTCATTCCCTCAAAAGAAAATGGCTTTGTGACAACAGCAATTGTAAGTATTCCCATTTCTCTAGCAATATTTGCAATAACTGGCGAAGCACCTGTTCCTGTTCCTCCTCCTAGTCCACAAGTGATAAAAACCATATCTGCACCTGCGATGGCCTCTTTAATTTCATCAATAGATTCTTCTGCGGCTTGTTTTCCAATATCTGGATTTGCACCTGCTCCTAGTCCTTTTGTTGTAGCTCTTCCAATGTTTATTTTGTTTGGAGCTTCATTAAAATACAAAGCCTGTGCGTCTGTATTAACTGCAATAAACTCAATTCCCTTAACTCCTGCCTTTATCATTCTATTTGAGGCATTTCCTCCACCACCACCTACTCCTAAAACTTTGATATTTGCGACTGGTGTAAGATCTTGAGAAACTTCCATTGCTCGAGATTTACCCATAATATTTATTCCCTGTTGTTTTTTTGATGAAAAAAGATGTTTTAAGTCTTGGTTGTCTTGCGTCATGGGTTTAATAGTTTTTATAAATTGCGTAGATCTTATTGTTAACTATGCTTGACATATTGTCAATATAAAATGTAGCTAATTATGGTGCGATTTTTTTGAGCCAACTCTTAAGTCCTCCAAGTCCTTTTTTGAAATTTAATCCTTTTAAACTTGAAGCAATTCCTCCATGTTGCCTATATTCAAATCTTGAGCCCCAAATTAAAAGTCCTATTGCTGTTGCGTATGAAGGATCATCAATTTTATCGACTACTCCATCATAATTTTGTGGAAAACCAAGTTGAGCTGGTAAATTTAATGTTTCTCTTGCGAGATCAATTATGCCTGGAATTTTTGATGCTCCACCTGTAAGAACAACACCTGCAGGAAGCATTCCATCTCTATTTATATTTGCGAGTTCGTCTTTAACCAACAACAATATTTCGTGGTATCGAGCTTCAATAATTTCACATACTTGTTTTTTTGAAACAACATGTGTTTCAAGTTTGCTTAGTAATGAAAGATCAATTGATTCTCTGTCATTTACATCTTCAGGAAGAACTGAACCATACTCTATCTTTATTTTTTCTGCGGTATCTATTGAAGTACGAATTCCAATAGCAACATCATTTGTAACATTTTCTCCTCCAACTGGAATAACTGCTGAATGAACCGTTGCTCCATCCTCAAATACACAAACAGAAGTGCCACCACAACCAATATCTATCACAACAACTCCGAGTTCTTTTTGTCTTTTTGATAAAACAGCTTCTGCAGGAGCAAGACTTGTAGGAATAATATCGTCAATATCAACTCCTGATTGTAAAACACATTTTTCAATATTTTTTATGATTGGCTCAAACCCAGTAACTATGTGTGTTTCTACTTCAAGACGAATTCCCGTCATTCCTACTGGATATTTAATTCCTTTTTGCTCATCTACAGTAAAAGTTTTTGGAATAATTCGAAGAATTCTCCTGTTTGAAGGGATTGATACGGCTTGTGCGGCTTGGATTACTCTATCAACATCTTCTTCGCTTATTTCGTTTTCTGCCTTACCTACTGCAATAACGCCTTTTGAATTTATTGAATCTAAAGTTGCTCCACCAATGCCCAAAAAAACATGATTTACTGGCTCTCCCGCCATTCTTTCTGCATCTTCAAGAGATGAAGATATCGAATTTATCGTTTCTTCAACATCAATAACAGAACCTTTTCTAAGTCCTGTTGCTTGAGCGAAGCCAACTCCGATAATGTTTGGGATTGGATTTCCCTCTTCTTGGATACCGACAACTGTGCGTATTCTTGAGCTACCTATATCTAGGCTTGCTACTACTAATGATCTAGCCATAATTTTTAAAGTATTTTTTATACTTTTTGATATTAGTGCAAAACGAACTACTATACAAATAAATTTGTTGAAAATAGCTTAAAAATCGGGGTGTGTGTTTAACTTTTTTGTTCGGTCTTTACTGGCTTATTTATGAGAACTTTATTGACTTAAAAAAGTGAATTTTGCTGAAATTTTTCTTCATTTTTCTTTTTTGAATAAAGTTTTGACAAGCTTAACATTCTTTTTCTTAGACTAGAAAATTTCATTATTGTTAGATAATCAAGAAGACTTTCCTCGTTAAAATCATAAATTCTTGCCTTTTCTAAATCAAAATCAATTGGTGCGTTATGAACTAGTTGCCCTAGTTTTTTTGATAAAAAAGCATTTTCTTTGCCTTCTATTAATTTTTCTTTTAAAGATCCCTTAATTTCTTCAATATTATCGTAAATATTTTCAAGGTTGCCATATTTTTCTAATAATTTTTGAGCTGTGATTTTTCCAACACCTGCAACACCCTTAATATTGTCTGAGCTGTCCCCATAAAGCCCTTTTAAATCTGCCATTTGATTTGGAAGAAGCTTATATTTTTCAAAAACCATCTTTTCGTTAAATTCTATCATCTCGCTAACTCCTCTAACTGGAGCTAAAACTGTAATATTTTCTGAAACCAACTGAATTGCATCGCGATCTCCTGTAAGTATTGTTGTTTTTAATTCTTTATTTTCTTCAGCTTTTTTTGCTAAAGTTGCTATCAAATCATCCGCCTCAAAGCCTTCCAGTTCAAAAATTGGAACTGAAAATGCAAATAAAAAATCTTTTGCATATGGAAATTGAGTATATAAATCATCTGGAGCTTTAGTTCTTGTCGCCTTGTATTCTGAATATTCTTCGTGTCGAAAAGTTTTCCCTTTTTTATCAAAACAAACCGCTAAATAATCTGGAAGCTCTTTTAACAGAACATTTATAATCATTGAAGAAAAGCCTAAAACAGCGTTTATGCTTTCGCCTGCTTCGTTTTTCATTGGTGGCAATGCGTGATACGCCCTGTGAAAAATTGAATTTCCGTCTATTAGAAGTAGTTTTTTCATAATCTTTTTTGTTTAAGTCAAGTACATAGCTTCGACTATATAAGGCTTTTTATGATATAATTTTTTAATTAAAAAAACAAAAATGCCATATCAAAGTGTTGACGATACAATAACACAAAAAAGGGATATTAAAAAAAGACTATATAAAAAACTTAAAATTTCATATTCTTCGAAACGGCCTTTGATTTCCATAATTGTCGATAAAGACCTAAAAGAAGAGGAAACAAAGATTTTGAGATCTTTCAATGAAGGCGTTTGTGATTTAGACGCAGACTTTGTTTTACTTTCTGAAAGTGCGCTTGATGGTTTTTCAAACTTTATATTTATTGAGTATAATTTGGGAAACAGAGAGCTAATACTTGAAGCATCAGATTTTATAATTTCTAATGATTCAACGGATCTTGAAGAAGTTATGATGAGGGCATGTGTCGTTATTGGAAAGGAAAAACCTTCACTTATCAATTATAATGCCCAAACAGAGCAGGGAAATGCTTTTTGTTTTAAAAACTATAGAATTTTTAGTCTTTTTGAAGCGTGTGTTCGAGCAATTGAGTCTTATAAATTTCCATGGGATTTTAAACACATTATAAAAAGTGGTGTTAAAAAAAACTTCGAGATAAAAAACTAAGCTTTAAATCGATATAATTTTATCTAAGTGTTCTTCCTGAAGAGCTTACTCCTGAGCCGATATTTGTTACTATATCAATAATATCTCTGAAGTTGATGTATTCTAAGATATTTAGCCCCATTAGTTTTCCAACTGTTCCAACAATCACTGTGGCTAAAATTGTGACTATTAAACCCACTATTGCGTATCTAATAGTGCTTACTGCAGACTTAATTTTATCTTCTTGTCCACCTGAAAGAATAAATGAAATACCTCCATAAAAAATAAAAATAACAGACAGAAAGGCCGCGGCAATTATGGCATAAGCTATACCGCGGTTTACAAGTTCTATTATTTCATAATCAGCTGCGGCCTCAATAATTGACTTACCACCGCCAGCTGTAAAGTTGTTTGCCATAATTTTTGTTTTTAATTTAAGCGATTATTAAGCTTAAAGTTTTTCTGGTTCTACAATTTTTAGATTAACTCTTGCATTGTTTTTTGAACCAATGATTCTTAGCAAAATTCTTAGTGCTTTTGCTGTTTGACCGCTTTTTCCGATAATTTTACCCATATCGGCTGGATTTACTTTTAGAGTAAGAAGTACGCCCATTTCATCGATTTCTCTTTCAACCTCAACATCATCTGGGTTTTCGACGATTTGGCTTACTACATACTTAACAAATTCTTGATCTGTAGCCTGATTGGTCATTTTTGCTAGGTTAGGAATTATTTACATTAAAGTAAGAGGTGTTTTTCGTAAAAACTAGTTTTTAAGCTTCTACTGGTGCTTCGGCAGGTGCCTCGGCTACTGGTGCTTCGGCAGGTGCCTCGGCTACTGGTGCTTTTGGTGCTTCTTCAACTGGAGCTTTTGTGCTCTTTGCTTTTTTGCTTGGAGCAGTAAGATATTTTTCCATGTTTGAAAAGCCATCTTTTTTAAGAAGAGACGCTAGGGTAGGTGATGGCTTTGCGCCTACACTTATCCAGTAATCGATTCTGTCTTTCTTGACTGTGAATGTTTTTGAAGGAGTCGCTGGGAGGTAGTGTCCAAGTTCTTCAACAACTTTACCGCCTTTTACTGCGGATGTGTGTTCCTGAACGATTACTTTGAAACTTGGTTGTCCTTTTTTCCCTGTGCGAGATAGTCTGATTTTTAGCAAGGTTTTATTTACTTAAACGGATAAAACTGATTTAACGGATAAAATATTAAATAGAATAGACTCAAAGTCAAGGGAAAGTTTTTATAATTATTTAATATATGTTTTTTTGGATCAAATAATAAATTTTCTTAGGATCATTTTAAAAGTAAAAGGGCCGTGCGTTGCACGGCCCTGTACAAATCATCTTGTGAGCAACAAGGTTAGAGCAAGGGAGATAATTCCCATGCTCACAACTATGATTATGATCAACACCTCCTCGCTTAAGCCCTTTGGCTTTCTTTTCCACACTGATGATGGGGGAAAAGAATGCCTTAGATGATCACTTTTCCATCTGGGCAAACGACTTTGATTGCTGGGAGGCCTAGACCTCTTTCCAGTATTCAAATCCCACGCCTCAGACTCGTCCTCAAACTCTCCATAATGAAGAGTTGTTGACTCTCTTTCTGGAGTCAGCTCTTCAAGCTGATCCTCAAAAAGTGTAGAACCGCCCTTACGGTTTTCATTTGTTTTCCCCATGTCGTTTCCTCCTTTTGAAATGGGTGAACTTAATAATTTTTTACAGGTTTTCTGTTTTTTGTCAACGTCTAGACACAGAAAAGGCCTTAAGTTTTTTAAAATATAATTATTTGGTTAATATAAAATAATTTTTACGAGCAACGGATGAATGCTTCGGCAAGCTCAGCACAAGTATTTCGACTCGCTTTGCCCGTTTAATCTTCGATTTTGGCCAAGCCGTTTTACTGCTCAAGCATGCTCATAAAAAATCATATTATATTAGCCCCGAAATCATCGCAAAAAAAACTTAAGGCTTTTTTAGAGAATGTTTTGTTGACAAATGAGGGTTTTTATATAAGAATTCCAAACTTAAAAATGAATCTTTTGAATCTTTATGAAAAAAGAAGCAAAAAATAGGGCAGAAACAGAACGAAATTCTTTATATATTTTTGAAAGATCTGATACTAATAAAAAATATTTAAGATTAGAAGATTTGGCTTCTATTAAACGTGGATCAGCTGATGAAATCTGCCAAAAAGATTTTGAAGAACAAAAAGAAAATACTGCAGTTTTGGGAGCAGTTTTAAATTTTCAAGACTACTTACACTCTTTGTGTTCCGATAAAAAGATGCTCGAAGAAGTTAGTTTAAAACTTTCTGAGTATAGCTTTGAGGAGCTAACTGAGTTTTTAAAAACAATAATTTTTGAAAAACAAAGAAAAGTACTCAGACTAAGACAATTGGTTCGAAAACTAAACAAAAATGAAGAAGTTTTACTTAATGAAATGCAGGAAAGTTTAATTGACTTAAGTAATGATATTGTAAGAAATATTTCTCGATTTTTTGATGACAAAAAAACATTAACAATTCTATTAAAACATGATTTTGCCTTAATAAAAGAAGCAGTGTTTAATGTATTAAATATTTCAAATAGATACGAGGATGAAATATACGAGGTTTTAATGATGATTGAAAATTTACTGTTTAATCTTGATGAAAACTTTGAAAATGTTTTGAAAAAGGCGAAAGATCTTTTTTCCTTCTTATTTATTTTTTATAAGGACTCCCTTTCAGCTCATTTGTCTGATTTTGAAATTTTTAAAAGAAAATCTCCTCAAGAATATGCCAGTTGTGCAAGAAATATTGTTGATAAAACAAATAAATACTCTAAAAATGAAGAATTAGTTCAAGAAAATATTGAAATTATCGAAGAATTTGAACAGCTAGATTCATTTTTAAACAACAATCCTTTAATAAAAGTCGAAATATTAATTGCTTTTAGAAACTTGTTTTTATTAGCTAAGACAAGGTCTGGGGCAGAAGAACTAGCGCATATTGACGAGCTATTATTTCTTTTTGAGCCAGCGCCTAAAAATGCTTCTGTTTTTGAAATTGCCACAATTCCTTCAACTACTTTTTCTGATAACGAAATTCGTGCTCTTCGTTTGTATTTTGGGGCAATAATGAGTGGCGAAGAAAATCCTTCAGAGATGTTTAGGGTAAAAGAATTTGGTCTATTGGCTTCTGTTATTGATGAAATTGAGCTTAAAGAACCTTGGCTTTACACTCTTTCAGGAAAATTAATTTATAATATTAAAAAGCTAAAAGATGAGAGAATTGGAGATTTTTTATTTAATAAAGTAATGCAACTTGAAAAAGGTCTTCTTGTTAGAGATAAAGTAACGGGGCATACATTTGATCAAATTGAAAACAATGTTTATGTTTCGGGGAATAAATGGGTTGAAAGACAAGGGTTTTATAATTTTGATGCAAATTACACGCCAAGTTTAATCCCACACAGTATTAAAGATCGTTTTGATAGAATTGTTGAAGAACACGGAAGGGATGAGGGTTGCTTGGTAAAGTACAATGAACTTAAAGACTATGCTGTTTTGTTTGAGGAAAGCCCTGAAGATAGTATTGAGGAAATAATAATTGACCTAGAAAATTCTCTTTTTGAAAAACTTACCGAGAAAGAAACCATCGATGATGTTTTTTCTCAACTTGAAAGAGAAATCGCTATGGTTTCAGAAGAAAAAATTGATAGAAAATTTCAAATACTAAGTCTTTTTGCAAAAATTGGGGATTTAATTGAAGAAAAACATGAAGAAGTTAAGCTTGAGCAACTAAAGAAAATTTTTGATCTTATAGACAATTGCTCTCAGCTTGTTGAAGTATTTAATCATACAGAAATACTTTCTTTAAAATATTTTGTTATTCATAAATATCTAAAGGCAGGATTTTCCCTTGATGACAGCTCTAAAAATATGCTTATTGTGGGAGATTGGCAGTATGATTTGTTTGATCAATATTTAAACCTTTTTGTAAGAAAAGAGGAAGTTCTTGCATCTATTCTTCCATTTATAGATAAGATTGAAAGATCCTTGCATTCTCAAATGGATACACTTGGGTCAAGATTAGTTATTGAAACTATCAAACAAGTTCAATTATCAGAATGGGGGCTTTCAGATAGGCCTTTATTTGTAGACAAAAAAGTGCACAAAAGAGGACTTTTGATTCAATTATTAAAAGCATCTGAAAAGAGAAAAAAATTGATTGAAGAAAGCGAATTGGCAGAATTGGATTTTGACTATGAACTCGAAGCGATACAAAAAAAACACCATAGAAATTTATTGATTGCTAAAATCGCCCTCCCTGCCTCGATTGTTTTTTTGATTTCTAGTTTGGTATATTCAACATTATTTCGTGAAGAAGAAAATGATTTGGTGAGTCCTTTAGTAAGCGTTGAAGCTCTTCAAGATGATGTAAAGACAACTAATTACAATGATGAAAAACCGGATACAGACAACGCTTTGATTGAAAAATACAATAATGGTGAACTTTTATATTTAAGCTTAAATTCCGATGATGATCTTGCCTTCGAAGTTTTAAGCAGTTTTTGGAGCGGAATAGAAAGCAAAGAAGAGGGAAAAGAGTTTTTTGAATCTTTAAGCATTGATGCAAAAAAAGAAATGAACCAAATTCTTGAAGAATTGACTGAAATATATTTAGGAAAAAATCTTTCAATAGAAGAAAAACGAAAAGAAATTCTTAAATTTATCTAAGGTTTTCGAAATTAAGACGATATTGTCGTATTTTTATTTCAGAAGCCCTGTCTGGGTTTTCCTCTTCAAATTCAATAAAAATCTTTGTTAGTAGTTCAAATAATTTTTTATTTTCTTGAGATACTCTTCCAGCAACAAAAATTTTATTGTAGAGAAGCCTTAAGTGTCCGTCTTTTCTGTTTAATAATAAGTTTCTTGAATTTGCGTCAATAAATTTTGTAGAAAAATTGTCTTGATTAAGCCATTTCAAAACCGCACTTGACCTCCATGCTCTAGCTGGATCTATGGAGCTTGGCAACTCTAAGTCTAGTTCTTTTGTGTATTCTTTAAGCTTTGCATCAGCATTACTTAATACTGCTCCAAAAGTTGAGTAATATTTTATTAAGTTTTTTGTGCATATTTCGAGTGCTTTTTGATATTTTGGATAAAAATTAAAAATATCTGGATTTGTGCGTTTTAAATTTGTTAAATCTGTATACATTTTTTGAAAAGCTGATGATCTTTCTGCAAATAAAATTGCGAATCGATCAGGTGGTGAATTGTCCCAAAACATTGCAATATTTTCGACTTCTTGAAGAAGTCCCATGTTTAAATTTACTTCTTTATTGGTTATTTCTGCTCCTTTTGGAAGCTTTACCTCAAAAACGGCAGATCTGTTTAGTTCTCTTTTACTTGTTTGAATTGTAAGATTTATATTGAAATTTTCACCTATCTCTCCTTTATCAATTTTTCGCAAAAAAACATCGTCTGTTCCTCTCATAAAAGCCAATATAAAATTCATTGCACCGTCTCCACTTGTGACAGAATCTCCATATTTATTTAAAATATCTGTCCAATCAGAAGAATTGTGTAAATTTTTATCAGCTTCGTTAAGTTTTGCCATTTCGTCAATTATGGCTTTGTTTTTGTTGTAAAAGTCTTTTGTTTGGGGTGAAAAATGCTTTGAGTATTTATCTATCAATTTTGCATTTTTAACATATTCTGGAAGCCTTCTTGATCTTGATCGATGAGGAGCTTTGTCTACTGAAGCATTGATTTGTAAAACACTTGTTTCTTTGTCTGAAATTGCCTTCCTGAGTGCTGGTTCTTTTTTATAGTCCCCCAAATCAAACACAACCGTAATTCGATCTTGAGAAGGGTTTTCATTTAAAGCTTCTCTTAATGCTTTTATTTCTTCTTGTGTTTGCCAACGACTTTCCCTCTTCTCTTCTTCTAGGCTTACTTCAGCTGTTTCTATGCCTTCTGGCTCGATTGTTTGTCTTTCTAATCTTTCTCCTCCCATAATTTATTGTTAAATCTTTTTATTATAGCCTTTTTTAGTCTTTTTTTCAAGAAAAACTTAGCTAAAGAAAGTTCTAAAATAAAAGATTTATTTATAATTGATCTTTCAATTAAAGACTTAATTTCTGGTAAATTTAAAAACTACGATGGGGTAATAAGCGTTATTAGTAGATATTGTTTTTTATTTGTGTTCGTAAATTTTTTAAAATATTTTTTCCAGCTTTTTTGTTAAAGGTTCTGATTATTTCGTTTTTTTTCATCATTATTTCTTGTGCAAAACCTGGTCCTGAAACATTTACGACGATGTATGTTTCGTTGAAAGAATGTGGGCTTATGTGGTTTTCAATTTCTGGAATATTTGGAAAAACTAGGGGAACAATATCTCGAAAAATTTTGCACATATATGACGCTTTTAGCTCTTTGGAAATGCCAAAACGATTTGATGCGGGGATGATAAAGTTTTGAAGTGGTTCAAACATTTGCTTTTTAAAATTGTTATAAATGTTGAGCTAACGGTGTTTAGTTTTCCTATTCTCCTGTAATGACTTTTAGGCTTTTTTCTGCCAATTTTTGCCAAGAAAAAGTGTTGGCGTGGGCAATGCCTTTTTCTACTAAATCAGCTTGTTTGTCTGCATCTTTTGCGAGTGAGAGAATTTTTTCTGCCATATCGTTTAAATCATAAGGATCAAAATAGACAGCATTATCTTTTAAAACTTCTGGTAAAGATGATGCGAAAGAGGCGACAACTGGAGTTCCGCATTTCATAGATTCGAGTGGCGGAAGGCCAAATCCTTCGTAGAGAGAGGGGAAGGTGAAAATGAAGGATGCGTTGTAGAGATGGCTTAATTCTTCGTTTGTTACTGATCCTGTTAAAATTACATCATTTTCGAGCTTGTATTTTTTTATTGTGTCTGGAACTTCTTTGTAAAGTGGGTCTGGTTTTCCTGTTAAAACAAGCTTAAATGGTTTTTCGGTTTTTTGTTTTATTAGATGAAAGGCTTCAATAAGTCTTGGAATGTTTTTGTGTGTTCTCCAAACGCCTGCATATAGGAAAAATTGCTTATGTTCGAGCTTGAATTTTTTGAGTGTTGGTGTGAAAACTTTTGTGTCTGTGATGAAAGTAAAATCATCAGAAACACCGAGATGTGTAACATGTATTTTTTCAGGGGGGACTTTTAGAAAGCGGATTAAATCGTTTTTTGTATATGCTGAAACGGTTAGTATTCTTTTTGCTTTATTTACTGCGTGTTTTATTGTGAGGTTGTAGGCAAGTCGATGATGGAATTTGTTCATTTTTTGGCCTGGGAAAAGGGAAAGTGTGAGGTCGTGGATTGTGACTGTGAATGGGCGATTGTAAAAATAGGGGATGTTGAAGTGTGGGAAATGGACTGTATCCAGTTTTTCCTTGTAGAGGGCTTTTAAGAAACTTGTTTGTTCGCTTAGAGAATAGTGGTTTGCGTTGACTTGAATTTTTATTATGTGTTTGAAGGCTTTTTCGTCGAATGTTTTGAATTCTGTTGGGTTGAAGAAAAGTGTGAATTTATGGGGCTTTTCGAGGGTTTCGTTGATTTTGAGAATTCTGGTAACTAGTTCGTGTGTGTATCTGCCAATTCCGTAAAAGGTTGAATACATTCTGCAGTCGATTCCTATATTCATTGTTTGGGTGGTGAATTATGTGTGCTTATGTGCTTTCTTTTTCGATAATACACAAATTCTCTTGTCAAGAAAATAAAAATATAATACGATTGGCAAGCCTTAAGATGATTTAGGGCTTGAAAAGAAAGTTTGGAGCGGTAGTTCAGCTGGTTAGAACGCCACACTGTCACTGTGGAGGTCGCGGGTTCGAATCCCGTCCGTTCCGCCAATATTATAAGGCTCTTTTTAAGGGCTTTTTGTGTTGTTTTGGGCTTGGCAGCTGGTTTGAAGCCATTCCGTCATGTGGAGGTCAGCGGGGCAAGAATCCCTTCGCTTCCGCCAATATTATAAGGCTCTTTTTAAGGGTTTTTTGTTTAAGGGCTTTGCAAAAATGAAATATTAAAAGATGAGGTTTGTACTTTTGGTGAGGTTTTTATTATGAAAAAAACTTATTTCTGAAGATGAAATAGTTGAGGCTTCAAACATAAAATTATCTTCTATATTTAATCTCTAAGACACTATTCCCTAAGTGTCTTTCGCGTTTCCATACTCCTTCTTTTGCATCATAATATTTTTTAGTATCAAAAGTGTAATAACCAATTTTAGGCACTTTGGAGACGGGTAGATAAAAGTCAATTTTATCCTTGGTGCCAAATGTTAAAAATATTTGCCCTTCTTCTTGCTGGATGGCCTCATTTGATTCAATTTTTTTTCCATCAATATTTACTATATAGTTTCGTGAACCCTTATGCTGAACTCGTTCTAAAAGTGTTTGAATGTATTGTGTTTCATTTTCTCCCAAAATCAAATTCACATTGAAACTTGAAGGGGCTGACTTTTTAATAGTTTGATAATCAGGTACAAAAACAATTGCCGATTGTGGCTCGTATTCTTTTTGTTCTGCGGTTTTATAGCGCTTTGTTGTCCCGTCTGGAAGATAAAAATAATTAGATCCTCTAGATGTTTTTATGCTGTCTATTTTTTGATCCTTTTGCTTTTCAGGCCAGTGTGTTTGGGGATTTTCGAGGCTCATTTATTTTTAATTAATGGAAAATATTTTTTTAAAAGTGCTTTTTTGTTAAAACCTTCTTGGTATTATACCTTTCTTTTCTATTTGTGTCAACGAAGTGTTCGGTTCCATAGTCTCGAGTACACCTCCCGAGGACGGGAGATATAAAATTTATTAAAATATACAGCACAAGGTGGTCTAAGATTAAGACTTTCATGTGGTCTTTTTATATTGTATTCAATAAGCCATTTTGTAAGATTTTGATTGATTTCAAAAAGAGGTTTTTCTAAGTCGCACCTCCAGTAAAATCCTCTTTGAAGTGTTTGATTAAAGCGTTCGCAAACGGCATTATCTTTCGGTGTTCTTGGCCTTGAAAAGAAATGTTCAATATTTTTTTCAAGGCATGCTTTGTGAAAATATGCCAAGAATTCGCTTCCATTATCACTTAGAACAGCCTTAATTTTTGTTTGAAGAATCATTTCCATCTTTGATAGAAGCTCTCTTGTCTCAATCGAATTATGCCTATCTGTTGCGATTGCCAAAGCTATTCTTGTAGCCATATCTACACAACAGATGAAATACAATTTTCGAAAATTTGGCCCTACAAATTCGGTTATCGAATCAATTACGATTAAATCTCCTGGTTTTAGTGTTGGATAGTTTTGTGGAAGCCTTTTTCTTTTAATTTTCCATGAATTTCGAGGCTTAATTTTTCTGTGATAAGCAGGGCATCTGTTTCTGACAAGCATACCTTTATGGCTTAAATACCTATAAATAGTGCTTGCACTATGTTCGGGCAAGTATGGTGCAAGTTTTTTATGTCCGAAATCAGGAAATGATTCTGCAATTTGTTCTATCCGTATTTTTTGCGCTGAAAAGAGTTTAAAGCCTCTTTTCAGTTTGGGACCGGGGCGTATTGGGATTAGCCCTCCCAGACCAATTTTTTTGCGAATTTTGATTAATTTTTGAATATGAGAACGAGAAGTTTTAAATAATTCGGCAGTTTTTTTGACATTATTAGTCGAGTCGAAAACTTGAAGAACAAGAAGTCTTTGGCACAAAATCTCATATTGCCATTTCGTAAAAGCTTTAGGATTAAAATTTTTCAAAATCTTATTAAGAGATTGATTATTGCCACAATTTTGATAATCTTTCATAGGGATGTTTTTTATTTTGTACAAAAATATTTTACATCCCCTTCTTTTTTATGAAAGGTGTACTTGAGATTCGTGAAACTTAATAGGCGGATTTTTAAGTGAATTGGCTAAAAGACAATAAAAACGACCTCAACATTCTAAACAGATATTAAATTTAAAATAATCTAAAATCTGTCTCGTGTTGCAACTACTTTTTGGCTCTATTTATAAAAAAGACTTAAACTATTTATTAAACTTAGATAAAGCCGAAAGAACCATTGGTTTTCCATAAAATGAGTCGAATGTTGGAAAAAATCGTTGAAGTTCAAAGGAAAATTCGACAAGTTTTTTTATCTTTTCAAACTGTTCGTTGTCGAGGACATAGCTTGGTTTCAAATTTTTTGGACTTGTAAAATAAATAATCTTATCAATTATTTTTCTTAAATCATCAATAAAACTATTTTCCTCAGGATTAAGACTTAAACTTTCGAAAAAGTTTATTGCGAATAATTGTTCTCCAGTTTTTACCAGTAAATATTCAATATATAATGCTTCAAGGTCTAGCACAAAATCTGAGAAAATATTTTGAGAACTTGTTTCTGAAAAATTTGCTTGAACAATTTCTTTCAGTTCCGGATATGAATTTATCAATATTTTATTTGCTTCAAATAAAGAACGGACTCCAGAAAATGTTTTTGACATTAAAGATTGAAATAAAACATATCGAAAGATATCTTTTTTAAGCTTTTCTTTTATAAATTTATACCTAGTGAAATATTTTGTGATGTCCTTTTTAAAATCAGCTCCTTCACTTTCTGAGACTTTATATTCATAAGCAAACATTATGAGTAATAGCCTTTCAAGATCATTTGATAAATATGCATCTAGCTTTGAAATACTAGGTAGCTTCATTGCGGATAATTCCTTTAGAAATTGCGCCATTTCTTCTCTTTTTTCATATAATTTCAAATCATCGATCTTTGATAAAAAATTTTGAGCTTGGGCGTATAAATAATCAAAATTTGGACTTCCCGATACATATTTTATTTTTTTATAAAACTCTGTTTCTTTAAAAATGTTTTCATCTATCTTTACTCTTTTACTATCTTCCTCGTCTTGTTTGGCGCTTAATATCAAAGGGTCAAGTATTGTTGTTGGTGAAGCCTTTTTATCACTTGAAACTTGATGATAATTTTTAATGCTTGATCTAAATTCTTTATATTTTTGATCGTTTATCTTTCGTGCTTCAATTTCAAGAATTCTTGTTTTCATTGGATCTTCTATTGTTTGAATAAGCAAGCTTGGATGAATAATTGCCTCTATTTTTGTGATAATTTGCAACAATGTTTCATTTTGTTCTACGGTTAGAAGTCCCGCTTTATAACTAAAAACATCCTGTAAATATTTTGATATTTCTGACAACTTTTTTAAGTCAGAATTTAGAATTATTCCATTTGAACCAAAGGCATTTCTAATTAAATTTTGTGCCCAAATAATTTGAAGTATATCGCCTTGGCTTAGTAAGCCCCCTGCCATCGAAGAAGGATTTCTGTGTTCTCGAACTGCCTTTTTTACTTGTGCACAGACTAGATTGAAGGATTCGTCTTCAGTTTCTTTAATTTTATATAATTCCCTTAAATTTTCGACATCCTCTTTATCGTACTCCCAATTATTTTGTGATATTTTTTCCAACAACTCTTTAAAGCTAGCAACTAAATCTATGTAGTTTTCACTATATTCTTCTGAAAAGCTTCTGTTGAATTTTGAGGTAATTTTCGTAAGTTCATCTAAAGATTTTTTCAATAAAGCCTCTCCATATTCATCAAAAGTACCGTTGAAAAATATCGCTTCCATAAAACGAAAAGTGTCGGAGAGCTTTGAAAAGCCATCCGAATTAAAACAAGAAGATGAAATTGTTAGAGCATAAGAATCTAAAAAATTATTTTCAAAGTTTTTTGAAGCAATAAATCTTTTATTTTCTTCTGTTCCATAAGTTTGAAAAAAATACTCTATTTCTGCTTGTTGCTTTTGATAGTTATATAATGCAAGAATTCTTTGAACTCTTTTTCTAAACATTTGTTCAAACTCTGCAAGCGGTATGGGGCCGACTCCATTAAAATCTGAAATAAAATCGGCTTGTTTAATTTTTTTAAGTGAAATCAAAGCTTTTGATATAGCGACTTCGATTTGTTTTATATCTTTAAAATCATATATCTCAAAAATATTACCTTCTAAAATATGTCTGATCAATTCTGATTCATTTTCTTTTTCCAAAGATCCTGAAATATTTAAAACTCCTTTGTTAATTGAGTCTATTTCTTCTTGTATTAAAGAGTCTTCTAGGCTACGCCCCTCTTTACTTAAGTTTGGAATTCCAACTCCTGAAACATCTATATCTCTTCTAAATCCTTTTAAATTAGTCATATTGTTTGATTAAAGGATTTAAATTTTAGCAGGTTCTTTGATTTTGTCAAAAATGCGAAGATGAAAAGTCACCAGTTTTTTTTAAATACAAGCATATTTGGCTAACATAAAACAATTTTTAATTCCAATTTTTCTTAATTAGAGCATTTTCAGCAGATGATATTTCTGCTTTTTGCTTGCTTGAGCCTTTTCCTTCCGCTATTAGCTTATCTCCAATAAAAACTCCCATTGTAAAAACTTTATCATGATCTGGACCTGCCTCTTCTATAAGCTTATAATGAGGCGTTGTGTTTTCTTTCTCTTGTGCAATTTCTTGAAACTTTGATTTTGCATCGATGTGTTGTCCTTCAGCAATAATCTGGTCTAAGTGTGCAAGAATATTTTTTTGAATAAATTTTTCAGCTTTTTCATAACCTTGATCTAGGTAAACGGCTCCTATTACGGCCTCTACTAAGTTTGCCAAAATGTAATTTTTTTCTCTTCCTCCAGATTTTTCTTCTCCATGACTTAAAAGTAAAAATTGGCCTAGTGAAAGTTCTTTGGCAACTTCTGCAAGGTGTTTTCCTTGTACTAGTGCTGATCTAAATGTTGTCATTTTTCCTTCATCCTGATCAGGATATTTTTCGAATAAATGCCTTGTTGATACCAATTCAAGAACTGCATCTCCCAAAAACTCCAGTCTTTCATTGTGAGAAAGGCCTTCGTTCTTATGTTCGTTTATAAACGATTTGTGGATAAACGCAGTATTTAATATTCCTTTATCCTTGAAGTTAATTCCTAAAATTTTTTCTATCTCCTTTGAATTATTCATCTTTTTTTTTCTTTGGTGGGTCTTTTCTTTTATTTGCAATCATTACGGAGCTTAACACTCCATTTACAAATTTTGGACTATTAAAGTCTCCGAAATGCTTGGCAATTTCTATTGCTTCATTTATTGCAACTACTTGAGGAATATCTTCTCGGTAAATTATTTCATATGTTGCAATTTCTAAAATTGCTCTATCAACATTTGCTATTTTATCAATAGGCCATTGAGGAGCAAACTCTTGAATAGTTTTTCTAATTTCTTCTTTATTTTCATTTACTCCTTTGAGCAAATTAAATGCAAATTCCCGTTCGCTAAGCTTTGGCGCAAATTCATCTAAAATTTCTGTAAGTACCTTTTCTGAATCTCCTCCATGAAATTCTAAGACATGGATTGCTTGCACTACACATGTTCTTGCAAGATGTCTATAGCTTGCCATAATTAAGCTTTAATTTTTGTGATTTTTTCAACTTTCTTATTCTTTTCTAATACTTGTCTGCCTCGATACATTCCACACTCTGGGCAGGCGTGGTGTGCTTTCCTCATAGCATCACAATTTGAGCATTTTACTAATTTGATAGAATTGCTAATTTTTGTGAGAACTTTTGTCTTAAAGCTACCATATCTCGATTTGCTTCTTGATTTAGAGGTCTTTTTTTTTGGTACTGGATGTTTTGCCATTGTATAATTCTTTAAGTATAGATAATTGTTTTAAGCCTTGTTCTTTATCACAGGAGCAATTTTCTTTATTTAAGTCTACTCCGCACACAGGACAAAGGCCTTTACACGACTTTGAGCATACCGAAACAACTGGAAAATGCAAGATTATTTCTTGTCTTAGCAACTCTGAGATATCAATTCGATGATTTTTCATATCAATTTTAAATACATCTTCGGTGTAATCTTCCATTTCATTGATTTTTTCGACATAAGTTCCGTCCAACTCTTCAATTTTTACTGGATACTCAAATGAATCTAAGCACCTTTGACATGGAAGTAAAACTTTTAAGCTTAGATTTTCTACTTGAGCTAAAATAGCGTTTTTAAGCCTCATAAGTGTGAGTTTTCCTGAAACTTCTCCTTTTATTTCAATTCCCTCAAAATCACCCTTTTCAGGTAGAACTGAAAATTCACTTGAAAAACTCTCCCCTGCCTGCATTTGCAATACTGGACCTATCGAATATTCTAGGTTTTTCATTTTATTTTTTAAAAAAATTTTTAAACTTAGTAAATTTTAAATCATCTTATAGCTTATTGAAATAGAAAATTACATTTCATAATATGACTCGTCGCTTATATCTTTGTCTTCAAATCCAAGTTTTTGTGCGATGTTTTTTAAAACTACTTTTTCACAAATTGTTATGTGGTCTTCTGTCGCTGTGTTT
>Ga0334888_1002499_pt1 | contig 20036 bp, 10 predicted proteins | sample GraSluR1_MG_FD_207227 | JGI IMG/M metagenome (GOLD analysis project Ga0334888, IMG submission 207227) | Sludge microbial communities from methane-producing bioreactor in Wageningen University, Netherlands - Granular Sludge_3_08-R1 | ecosystem: Engineered > Bioreactor > Anaerobic > Unclassified ...
TTGCGCACAGCCGGTCACTATTAATACCAATGTTACGGAAAAAAGGATCAAAAAGCCTTTGTTCTCTCTGAAAAGTTTCATCCTTGTAAAATTAAAAATGTCAATATTCTGGATAAAGTTAAGAATTTCCCCGCGCCTGCACCGCTACTCCTTCGCCAAGGCTTCGGACTTCGCCCGACGTAGTCGGCTTCGTCCGACGAAGTCGGAGTACAAAGTACGCCGTTACGCCTCTACGCCGTTACGCCCCTATGCCGTTACGCCTCTACGCCGTTACGCCCCTATGCCGTTACGCCTCTACGCCGTTACGCCTCTACGCCGTTACGCCTCTACGCCTTTTTATACCTCTCCGATGTAGACTTAATAAACCTTATATTCCTGAATCTCAGTGCAGACCAGTTATCATCAACAGCAACATTCCTTACCGCAAAAAATCCTGCATCGTTAAGAGGTTTCCATCCTCTATCCCTGTTAAGTTCGGAATATTTTCTGGTCGGCTTCTTTTTGGGGTAGAAGATCCAGAGGATTCCGTCATTCGTCAGGTTATGAAGGATAATCGGTGTTAACTCCCTTACTTCGGTAATCTTTCTTACAAATGCGATGATAAAGTTATAGGGATACCGCTGATCGATATCCCTGTCGATCTGTACACCTGTCAGTTGCAGCGATAATGCGGCAAGGAAATCCTCCCCGGCGTTGATGACGGCAATTCTTTGTTGCTCCTTATAATTCAGTTTCTTAAGCAGACTGGTCATCTTATTTCAGGAATAATTTTGCTAAAAATAGTAAAAAAAAACAAGTTGCCTTTTCTGTCTGGCCGCTGATTAAATCCCCGGCAGGAGGCTGTGCCTGTTTTCAGGTAATCAATATAATTAATGTGGAATTTGTGAATTGTCCGGATAATTTAATAAATTTGTATCATCAAAGAATGGGGTGCCTTAATACAACGGGCTGAGATCAAACCCTTGAACCTGATCCGGATAATGCCGGCGTAGGGAAGTGCAGGAAATCGTTTATCAGCTTATTAAGAGTATCTCATTTTCATGGTCGTTTAAAATTATGAATTATGAGAAGAGAATTCAGTTTAATTATTCTTGCCTGGTTTTTAATGTCGCAGAGCATATTTGCCATGCAGGAGAGGTCCGTTATCAGAGGGAAGGTGACAGACCCTGAAGGTAATCCCCTGCCCGGTGCTTCAGTTTCTGTACCCGGGACCTTTCTGGGAGCTGTGACCGGGGCAGATGGAACATATGTTATTGAAGGTCTGAAAGAGGGCATACATAAAGTACGGTTTTCTTTTGTCGGATACAAGAGTGTGGAAAGTGTGGTGGAACTAAGGGGTGAGACAGAAGCCGATGCGTTCCTTGAGCCTGATGCAATGATGACAGGAGAGGTTATTGTCAATGCTGTAAGAGCCGGTAGCAGGACGCCGGTTACGTTCACGAATGTTTCAACCGACGATCTGCGAAAGAATAGCAGCGGGCATGACATGCCATTTCTGCTCAGCCTCACACCATCACTTGTTGAGACTTCGGAAGCAGGTACCGGAATAGGTTATACTTCAATGAGGATAAGAGGTACCGGCGGGAACAGGATTAATGTTACGCTCGACGGGATACCTTTGAACGACCCGGAATCACAGCAGGTATTCTGGGTTGATCTGCCCGATCTCTCTTCATCGGTGGATAATATTCAGGTGCAGAGAGGTGTGGGAACATCAGCAAACGGAGCCGCAGCTTTTGGGGCATCTGTTAATATCATGACAAAAATTATTGAAGATGAAGCCTTTGCAGAAGCAGACCTCTCTGCGGGTTCGTTTAACACAATGAAAACCATGGCATCTGCCGGAACAGGCCTGCTCGCAGACCGTTTTGCACTTCAGATGAGGTACTCCTCACTTAAAAGCGACGGGTATATTGAACGAACAGGATCTGACCACCGGTCGGCTTTTATAAGCGGAATTTATAAAACAGCCCGTTCGGGACTCAGGGCCAATATAATACTGGGTGAGGAGAAGACAGGCATAGGATGGTGGGGAGTTCCCCTGGAGATGCTGGAGATTAACAGGCGCTATAATCCTGCAGGGGAGTATACAGATGATGAAGGCCGTGTTAAATACTACGATAATGAGACTGATAACTATACGCAGAACCATTATCATCTCATCTTCAGTCATAAAGCAGGCAATGAACTCTCTTTCCAATCGGCTCTTCATTATACAAAAGGTAAGGGTTATTACGAGGAATTCAGGGAAGACAGATCATACACCGATTATGGGTTGTTGCCTGTTTCATTAAATGGCATCGCGATCAACAGTACAGATATGATAAGGAGAAAATGGATGTCGAACGACTTCACCGGGATAGTCTGGTCGGTCAGTTATCGCAAAGCAGGATTTGAAGGTGTTGCAGGCGGCGGAGCCAGTCATTATTCAGGCGATCATTTCGGAAGGATAATATGGATGAGGTATTCGGGTGATTATGAAAAGGATCATCAGTGGTACCTGAACAACGGCACGAAAAAGGAAGTGAGCGCATATACCAGGGCAACATGGTATATTTCAGACAGGACAAACATATTCGGAGATCTTCAGTACAGGCATATCAATTACCTTCTCGACGGATTTGATGATGATCTGAGAGACCTCGGGCAGAAACATAAATTCAATTTTGTTAATCCGAAAGCCGGGATATTCATCTCACTGAAGCGGAACCAGGATATCTACTACTCCTTCTCCATTGCCGGCAGGGAACCGACACGTACCGATTTCAAGGAGGCTGCAGGTGATGTAAGCGCCATACCATCCAGTGAAACGCTCTTTGATCATGAGGCAGGCTACAGGATGAGAACAGAAAAAAGCTCCCTGACATTGAATTACTATTACATGTTCTACCGCGATCAGCTGATCCCGACAGGCGAACTCAGCAATGTCGGTTACCCCATAATGACCAACGTCGGGAAAAGCTACCGTACAGGTATTGAAATAAGCGGCGGCCTTAAGCCCTTTCAATTACTTGAATGGAGATTCAATCTGACGCTCAGCAGAAACAAGCTAATAGACTTTGTGGAATATTACACCGATTATAATACCACCGACTGGTCGTCAGAGTATAAAAGTAAAAACCTGGGGACCGTGGATATTGCATATTCACCTTCAATAACAGGCAGCAGCGAAATAGCCTTTAACCCTGGTGCCGGATTGAGGGTTCATTTCATCAGCAAATATGTGGGGAGGCAATATTTCGACAATACAATGAGCAGAGACAGAATGCTGTCACCCTACTTAATCAATAACCTGAGAATAGATTTTGAACCGGGGATAAAGGCTGTAAGAAATACCGTGGTTCAGTTGCTGGTAAATAACATATTCAATTCAGAATACGAGAGCAACGCTTATGGTGGCAACTGGTATGAGGATGGTGTTGAAAAGACCTGGGCTTACTACTTTCCGCAGGCTGGTATAAATTACATGGTAAGGCTGAACATAAAGTTTTAATAATGATGCTTCTGCCGTTACGCCTCTGCGCCTCTACTTTCCTTAGGTCTTTGAACAACAATAACCATCAAGATACACATGATAATAACCAGCTGGATATCAAATAACTGGATCGAGATCTTCGGTGCTGTTGCCGGCATAGTTTATGTTTTCCTGGAGGTTAAGCAGAACCTTTGGTTGTGGCCGGTCGGGATAGTGACATCTGCAGTCTATATATGGGTTTTCTTCACAGGCAAGTTATACGCCGACATGAGCCTTCAGGTCTATTACCTTGTAATAAGCTGCCTGGGGTTGTACTGGTGGATAAGAGGCTCAGAGCTCAGGGCTCAGAGCTCAGGGAGCGGAGAGCAGGGAGCCAGTCTCCGCATAGCTTCGGCTGGCAAAGCAGGAAACTCAGATTATGGTATTCATGGAAAGCTGACTGTTACGAGGTTGAGTTCAACGCTTGGTATTATATTGTTGATTATATTTCTGGTGTTGTTTTCCCTGATGTATTTCATACTTGCCAGATTTACAGATTCACCTGTCCCCGGATGGGATTCATTTATTACCTCCCTATCGGTTGTGGCGACATGGATGCTGGCACGCAAAATCTTTGAACACTGGTACCTGTGGATTGTGGTGAACGGTGTAGCTGTGGTTCTATTCATTACCAGGGGACTTTACCCGACAGTTGTGTTATATATTATATATGGTATCATGTCTTTCGTCGGGATCAGAGAATGGAGGCGATCCATGAATCCCTGATTTAATCTCAAAGAGGCCTGCCATACTCAGGATATAAATAAAAATCCTACCTTTATTGCCTGGTGTAAAGGCCGGCTTTAGCGAATAGAAGAAGTAAGCCGGAAAGTGTCAGGCCAAATAACAGATAAATGCTATCAGAAAATAAATACAGTTCGATTCTCTTATTCCTTGTCATGCTATGCTTCATGAGCTGCTCGACGGTAAATGATGAAGACAATCGTGTTGCTGACCGCAAACCGCATATTGAGCCTGATTATAAAGATGTTACCATTCCTCCGAATATTGCCCCGATGAATTTTATGATTAAGGAGGAAGGTAATTCTTATAAGGTAACAGCAGTTGCAGCGGGGGGCTATCAGATCGTTGTCAGATCATCGGACGGTAAAATCAGGTTTCCTGCAGGGAAGTGGAAGAAATTGCTTGAAAAAAGCAGGGGAGACAGGGTTACGGTAAGTGTTTATTCTTCAGAGGGCAAAAAGGGGGAGATGCAATATGATTCATTTTTCATGCATGTTGCAGATGAGCCGATCGATCCTTACCTTATGTACCGCCTGATCCATCCGGGGTATTACAGCTGGTCAGACATAAAGATAGTCCAGCGCTCGCTTGAGAGTTTCAGGGTGCAATCGGTTTTTGAAAACCAGGTGATGGAGAAGAACTGCGCCAACTGTCACTCCTTCAACAGTAACAATCCCGACAGGTTTATGATACATATAAGGGGGTCGCTTGGCGGGACCTATTTTGCCGAGAACGGAAAGATAACCAGGGCAGATCCTAAAATTGACGGAATGCCGGGAGGTGCAACCTACCCTGCCTGGCACCCTGACGGACGATTCCTTGCATTTTCATCAAATCAGGTAAGGCAGAGTTTTTATTCCATACCCGAAAAGAGCATAGAGGTGTTTGACCTTGTTTCGTCGCTGATTCTTTACGACAGGGAGAAGAATGAGACAATAAATATCACTGACAGCGATACGACGGAGTATCTGCAGACCTTTCCCTCGTGGTCTCATGACGGCAGGTATCTCTATTATTGCAGGGCTCCGCAGTACGAATCGGGTTACAGCCCTGAGCTGGAGGAGATTGAGACCACATATTATGATCTTGCAAGAAAATCTTTTGATCCTGAAACAAGAACATTCGGGGACGCCGAGATACTATTCAGCGGGTCGGAGATCAGAAAAAGTGTCTCTTTCCCCAGGATTTCTCCGGATGGCAGATACCTGGTTTTTACCCTGGCCGACTATGGCACTTTCCCGGTCTGGCACCGCGAAGCTGACCTGTATCTGCTTGATCTCGCCGGCGGGGAAGCTGAAAGGATGAGTATCAACAGTGATGAAACGGAGAGTTACCATACATGGTCGGTCAACGGGAGATGGCTTGTTTTTAACAGCAGAAGGACCGACGGGAGAAGCAGCAGACCCTTCTTCGCTTATATTGACTCAGAAGGCAATCAGGGCAGGGAATTTATTCTCCCTCAGAAAGATCCGGCCATGTATGACAGGATGCTCGAGTCCTTTAACATTCCCGAATTTGTAAGCGGACGGATCACACTTAAACCAAGGGATTTCGTTGCTGCATCCAGAAAAGAGATTTTATTGGCTCAACCGGGGGATCAGGCCGTTCCTTCACATTTGCGAGATGAAGAGAAGATAAAGGCAGCGATAAAAGAGAACGAAAGACCCATTCATGAATGACCGGAACAGGTAAAAAGATATCAGAAAGAAGAAATGACCTGGCTGTTGCAACAGGTCTCCTGTTTCTCGGGGCGTTCGCCTATTATTGTTTTCCCGGCAATTATATTCTCTATTTCCAGGAGACCCAGACCCTGTTTCTCTTTACCGGAGAATATCTGCATAAGTATCTCCTGAAGCCCGGCGGACCGCTAGAATATATTGCAAGATTTTTAGAGCAGTTTTATGCCGGCAGACTTGCAGGATCGATTCTGCTTGCAGTAGTTCTCACACTTCCGGCAATCATACTTCACAGAATTAACAGGCATCTTATCCGGGGCAGCTCCTTCTCTTTGCCCCTGTTCATGGTTCCGTCACTACTCATTATGGTTATGCAGGCTAATTATTATCACCTGATGGAGTATAACCTGGGGTTTGTGTTTGTTCTGGCTTTTTACCTCTTTTTTATATCATACGGCGGAAAATATAAACACTTCGGGGTTTTTGTAACCTTTCCGGTCTTGTATTACCTGGCCGGTGCATATATAATGATCTTTCTGGTCATGTATATTCTTCATAGTCTTGTTACCGCGGATGGAAAACAACGGCTGATTCATTCACTTACTCTGATCATCATTGCGGCTCTTACGTTTCTCCTATACTGGAAGGTCATTTTTCTTCAGACGGTTGAACAGATCATATTATCGCCATTGCCATTACTTGAGAATCCGTCATACAGGTTGATCTTTATCTTGTTGACAGGTTATATTGCATTTTACCCTCTTATTTGCAGGATTCCGGGAAGGTACAAAGGATACAGTCTTAAGAAGCGGATTTATCCGCTCTCACTCACGATTCTCCTTGCAGCCGCGGCACTCTGGTTTGTGTTCAGGATCTATAATCCCCAGACAGCCAGGGTGGTTGAGATTGAAAAGCTCGTGTTTGCAGGGAGATTTGAGGAAGCAATTGAATTTCATGAAAAGAAACCTTCGAGGAACCTTATAGGGCAATACTTTTACAACTATGCTCTGTCCGAGACCGGCCAGCTGTGTGAAAGGTTATTTTCGGGGCATCAGGATTTCAGTGCCGGAGCGCTGGTACTGCCATGGGGCGGTGAGCATCTAAACAGGGGCGGATACTTTTTTTATTCGGTCGGGCTGATTAATGAGGCACACAGGTGGGCCTATGAAGAGATGGTTGTTTATGGTATTCGTCCGCAGAACATGCAGATGCTCGCACGAACAAGCCTTCTCAGCGGAGATTACAGGATGGCGCGGAAATACCTTAATATACTGAAAAAGACAATATATTACAGGAAGTGGGCAAAAGAGTACGAAGAAATGGCTGATAATCCTGAACTTATCAGGATGCACCATGATCTTGGTGCAAGGATGGAGTTACAGCCGGAAAATAATTTTTTCATCCAGTTCAATGAGCCACAGAACAATCTTCCCTGGCTTCTTGAAGGGAATCCTGAGAACAGGAGGGCTATAGAGTATTATCTTGCCGGGCTGCTTCTTACAAAAAAGGTCGAGATTATCATAAACAATCTCAGCAGCATGCAGGAGTCGGGCTATACCTCCTTCCCCCGTCACATTGAAGAGGCAATACTTGTTTACTACAACAGCACCGGGGATTTCCCTGATCTGGGTAAGATCAGGATGAACCGCGAAACACCTGCCCGGTTTGACAGATATTTATCGGGCTATCTTGCCGCCAGGCAGGATCCATCTTCTATGAAGGAAACGATGGAGAAGGATTTCGGGAACACCTTCTGGTATTATTTTCATTTTCGATGAGCGGCAGGAGCTCGCCGAAGGGTTGTTGTTGCATGCCTGCTGAAACGTCAGTGCAGGCAGGGGTTTGGGGGCAAACCACCAGTGGGTTGGGGGCAAAAAAAAAGAGACGCGCAATTCGCGCGTCTCTTTTTATACTACCCAATATTAATTAAATATTAATAAGCAGCGTCTTGTGTAAGAACACCTTTCTGAAGGTCGATCTGGCTCTGTGGTATTGGCCAGTAATCGTCTTCAGCTGCATTGAACACCACTGTTCCGGTTGCCAGGAATGATCTGACATTCTTATCATGCGCGATATAGGCATTAAGTGTCGGAGCTATTATTCCCCAGCGCCTCAGGTCGAAGAACCTGTGGTTCTGAGTTGCGAATTCAAGCCTGGTCTCCTCCTGAATAGCCAACATTGCGTTGGCTGCATTATCGAAAGGATATGCTCCGGCAACATCGGGATAAGTCTCCACCAGGTAATTTGCAGCCGGCTGATCCCAGTCAACAACAGGATCTGAGCCAAGGTTGCTTGTGCTTGTGCATAAGCCCATAACGGGAGTACTGTTCTTTGCACGTTCACGTACCATATTCACGTAGGTTCTGGCAAGGTCAAGCTGGTTATCTGCCACAGCACATTCAGCTCTCCAGAGGAGGATGCTTGCATAACGGAGCATCCTGAAATTTTTGCCATTATAGAAGCCGGTTCCATAAGCATTCAGCCCCTGTTCTTCCTTCTTGTGCATGAATATTTTGGACATGTAGGGACCACCGTTGGGCTGTTCACGGATCCAGTCGTTACCCGGGTGGATTCCCCAGCCCAGGAAGTCGACGCCACGGCGTGCAATGATCCAGTCAACACGCGGATCAAGAAGTTCCTGTGTTGGAGTGAAGTCATCCCCGCTCCCTACACCCATGTCGGAGGCAAGAGCAACGCGGTCAGCCACATCGAGTTTGGGAAGTCCGTCGTTATCAACCTGGAATGCTTCGAAGAGCCACTGTGATGGCTGATAGAAACCCCATCCGCCACAGCTTGCAGGACCCTTCTGGTGAAAATTACATCCCGACCCGTGAACGGCAGAATGGGCCGTTCCGGTTGTGTGGCACTGAAGCTCGAAAATTGATTCGGAATTATTCTCATGTGTCATGTCGAAATTCCAGGAAAACTCAGGTGCAAGGCTGAATTTGCCGCTGGTGATTATCTGATCGAGCAGTGTTTTTGCCTGTCCGAGTTCGTTCTGGTACATGTGAGCCTGGGCTTTATAAGCCATGGCGGCCCATTTGTCAGCACGCCCTACCTCACCATTGATTTTTGTTTCAGGCAGATTATCTATTGCATACTGCAGGTCAGCTTCAATCTGATCCCATCCCTCATCGGTGTTCGGAACTTTATCGGGAGCCAGATCACCCAGTTCCACGGTAGTTTTAATATAAGGGATCTTTTCAAAGATCTTGGTTGCCTGGAAATGGAACCATGCTCTCAGAAACTTCAGTTCTCCTTCCATTTCCGTGGCTCTGGCAGCAGGCAGAGGTGTCGGACCTGCCTGTGTTTCCCAAAGAAACTCAAGAGTCACGTTGGCACGGGCAACCCCGTCGTAACAGGCGTTCCATCTGTTTTCCATATAAGGGTTGTTTGGAAGTGCCTCATATCTCTCGATCAGGTTATAGTTACTCTGGTCACCAGCTGATGTACCCTTGTAGGCATCGTCGGAACATCCGCCTGCATAGGTCCAGTCGCTGCCCATTGCAGCTCCGAACATCGACTGCTGTCCGACCATCCTTTCGTATACACTTACCACAAGTGTCTCCATACCTTCGGGAGTCTTCATTACTGATCCTGCCGCAACACCCGGGGGCTCCTTGGTAAGGAACTCATCACTGCAGGAGTATATCATCAGCAGACTTCCGAGAAGCAGAGTCAATGATAATAGTTTGATTGTCTTTTTCATATTTATTGTTTTTAATTATTCATAATAATTCAAACATCAAAGGCCGAAGGAGATCCCGAAGAGGAATTGCTGCGGTGTTGGCCATGCGCCTGAATCCACTCCCATGTTGATACCTCCGGAGGATATTTCCGGATCCAGCCCTGAGTACTTGGTCATAGTGAACAGGTTTGAACCCTGGAAATAAAGCTGAAGGGAATTGAACCTGTTGTTCAGAAGTCTGTTAACGTCATAACCTATCCTGAGGCTCTTCATGCGGAGGAAGGAAGCATCTTCGAGGAAGAAGGTGGAAGGCTCCTGGTGCGGTGTGTCGTTGTTATAAATGATCGGCATCGTGGCGTCCCTGTTATCTGAGAGATAAGGACTGCCCCATGATTCATAGAGCCTCTTTTTGCTTTTTCCTGATGCAAACTGTGTAAAATCAATAAACCGGCTGACATAATTCACCATATCGTTACCGACCGAAGCATAAAGGGTCGTGGAAACACTCAATCCCTTATAATCGATACTCAGGCTAAGACCTGCAGTGAAATCGGGATGAGGTGACCCGATGTATGTGCGGTCGTTGGCATCGATCCAGCCGTTACCGTCAACATCCTTGTATTTGAAATGTCCGGGGGCGTTATATGTTCCGTTTTCACCGAACGCTTTCGGCCATGCGTCAACCTCTGCCTGCGACTGGAAAATCCCCTCGACAATATACCCGTAGAATTCAGGGAATGCCCTTCCTGTCTGGGTTCTTGTGTAGGGTTTTTCACGGTAGGAGCTTCCCTGGTAGAAGTCAGACTCCACATCGGTAAGCTTGACGAGCTCATTCACATAACGCGAGAATACCAGTCCGGCATTATAGGTGAGATCTCCGTTCAGTGCGCTGTTGTTGTAGCCTATCTCCAGATCGAAACCGGTGTTCTTCATTGAACCGATGTTGATGGAGGGCCGGCTGGCTGTCCCTAGTACAAGAGGCAGCTGTTTCGGATAGAGCATATCTTCGGTGGTACGCTGCCACAGGTCGAGATTTACAGTAAAGTTGCTCAGCAATGTTGCATCAACACCAACGTTAACAGTGGTGGTTGTCTCCCATTTTACATCGGCGTTTCCGAATGTTGACTGGCGGAATCCGGTATTTGCTGCACTGTTACTGCCGCCAAGGGGGTAGTTTGCATGAAATTCGTGGAATGCAAAATTTGTGTAGGAGTTATAATTACCCATGCGGTCATTACCAACCACACCGTATCCAACACGTAACTTCAGTTCATTAAGCCACGATTTGGCAGAAGCCATGAAAGCCTCCTCCGTTACTCTCCATCCAAGGGAGAATGCAGGGAAGACTCCGAACTTCTGATTACCGAAACGTGATGAGCCGTCACGCCTTACCACTGCTTCCAGCAGGTACCTGTCAGCAAACTGATAATTAACACGTCCGAAAATGGAGAAGAGGCTGTACTCGCTGTAACCGTCGGAAGCTCCGAAAGTACGCAAACCGGTTCCCAGTGTCATGTAATTGATATTCTTGAAAGGAAACCACGACTGGTTTGCACTCAGGCTGCTGGAGTTAGCATCATAAGCCTCAGTTCCTGCAATAGCCTTAATATTATGCTGGCCCGATACGAGAGAATACTCGATCGTGTTTGTCCAGGTCCAGTTAAGAGAGAAAGCTCCGCCTATGGAATATGAATCATAAGTCCCTCTTTCTGCATCGGCAACATTAACAAAGCCATAATCCTGAGACTTCTGGCCATAAGTGTTAACCCCAATAAGGGTTTTGAGTGCGAGGCCTTTGACAGGATTCAACTGTAGAAAAGCATTACCGCTGGCAGTCAGCCTTTTTGTGTTATCCCACTGGTTATAATACTGAAGGTGCATGACACTCTGCGAGTTACCCATGCTGGTTGGCCGTGATCCGGCGAAGTTTCCACCCTCATCATATACCGGCACTATCGGCGGCATCCTGTAGGACCATGAGACAAGCGATGATTCAGAGTTGTCGTTCTGCTGTCCGTAACTGGTATAATACTGCACCCCGATGTTTGTTCCGACACTCAGCCAGTCTGTAGGTGATGAAGAGATATTGGTACGGAAATTATATCTTTCAAAACCCGTGTAATTGAATATACCCTCATCATGCGTGTAGCCCATCAGGAATGCATAGGAGGTGTTCTGTGAACCACCTGCTACGTCCATGGTATACTCTTTATAGCTGGCGTTCCGTGTGGCTTCGCCAAACCAGTCTGTTCCCGGGACGCTGGCTCTTGTAATAAGGTATGTATCGGTTCCATCCTCGATAGCCAGTTTGTTGTCATACAATGACATATCTGCCCGCGGGTCGCCCATTGGTGCTGCTGTGGGGTAGATGTAATAAGGTATCACGGGTGTGGCTCCGCTGCCATACTGGGGGTGGCTGTAATTGGGTACTCCTGCATTTTTTGCCTCGAGCCACAACATTTCGCCCCACTCCTGTGTGTTCAGCAAGTCGTAGAATTTTCCGGGGACATTAACGCCCTGTCTTACATTCACGTTAAAGGCCACCTTCTGGTTTTTACGGCCTCCCTTTGTTGTAATAAGAACAACGCCGTTTGCGGCCCTTGCACCGTAGATGGACTGTGCAGCGGCATCTTTCAGAATGGTTATTGACTCAACATCGTTGGGTGAGTAGGTTCCACCCGGAACACCATCCACCACGTAAAGAGGGTTGGAGTCGTTAATTGTGGTCATACCGCGGATACGGATAGTTGCACCTGCACCGGGTGTGTGCTGGTTAAGGATTGTCACACCGGCCACTTTTCCCTGGATACGCTGTATCGGGTTAACAGCAGCACTTTCAGAGATGGCCGCGGCATTTACAGTTGATACGGAACCTGTAAGAGATTTTCTTGCCATGGTCGAATAACCCACCACAACAATCTCATCCAGGGCTGAGACAGCCTGTGCAAGGCTGACATCAACAGTAGCCTGCGTTCCGACAACCACTTCACGTGTTACATATCCAATAAAGGAAAAGGTAAGTGTGGAACTGGCTGAAGCAACAGTAATGGCATAATTACCATTTGCATCTGTCATGGCACCGTTCATCGTTCCTTTTTCAAGGACATTCACTCCGGGCAGAGCCTCACCGGCATCATCCGTCACTTTACCGGTGACACGCCTTTGCTGAATATCACTTGAGGAAACAACGTCGTCAGGCACGGCTGCAAAAGAAAACGCCTGGAGTGTTGCAAGCAATAAAAGAGCAGTTGTTAGTTTCATGACAATTCTCATTGCCCTGAAAAACACAACATTCATGTTTTGTTTCTTCATATCGTTTTAAGGTTAATTAGTTAAAAAATACATTCGGGTTACTATAATAATTGTTATAAAATTCCCGGATTTAAGGAGCAGAAGAATGCTCCACTTAGGTTAGGTCTGGGTAGGTTGAATCATAGGCAAAGAGATTTAAAGGTTAGTAATTTAATTGAAAATTTTAAAATTTATTCTTTAATATTTTTAGTTTCCGGATATCCGGGAAATTATAAAATCCAAACTAAGACATGTTTTTGTCTTTTTAAATCCCCTCCAGTCATCCCAAAAGCCATACTATAAATGCATTCAGGATAGCGGCTTTAACTGGCAATTGTGCTTTCAGTCGCCGTTTGTGCTTCAAATATATTGAATCTGGTTGAAAAAACAAATTTTGACCAACTTTTCACTGAAATTAGGCATTTATTTTTTTGGATGATTCATTTAAATTGCCTAACTTTTCCGATTAATATAATAAAAATGTTTGTGTTATAGTCTGTGTGATTTAATAACCGGAAATTTCGGGAATGTTCTGATCCCTTTCTAACCTAATTATTAAACCTCTAACATTCAGGCCTATGAGACAATCCACACATTAACTTTCCTATCCTGAACTAAAGTAATTCATTACTTTTCTCAATTAGGCTTATGAAATTCTATTTTTTCTGATAGAATTCATCTGCTTCTTCTGGACAATTTGTAAAACTTAACATTAACTTGATAAAAGTATGACAAAAAAAATTGGATTGATTGTTCCATCGTCAGGTTATCCGATGGGATTAAAACTGATGATGAAACTAATAATAATGATTTTGATGTTCGGGACAATAAGTTTGTCCGTAGCGGATGCTTACCCGGACATCGATCAGCAAAGAACTGTCACAGGCCGGATAACAGATGCTTCCGGCAACAGTCTTACCGGAGTAAACATAGTTGAAAAGGGTACGACCAACGGTGCAATTTCAACTGCCGACGGGCGATATACCATTACGGTAACTTCACCAAATCCTGTGCTTGTTTTCTCATTCATAGGATATACAACAACCGAAGAGGTTGTAGGTTCGAGGAGCACGGTTGATGTAACGCTTATTGAAAGTGTTTCAACCCTTGAAGAGATTGTAGTTGTTGGTTACACAACCCAGATGAGGAGGAATCTGTCAGGGTCCATATCAACAGTTCAGTCCGATCAGATTCAAATGAGACAGGAACCTGCCGCACTTGCTTCATTGCAGGGAGTGGCATCGGGTGTTACTGTATCGACTGCCAACAGGCCCGGGGGTGATGCAATTATTCGTATCCGGGGTGTTGGGACAATTAACAACTCGGAACCGCTTTATGTTATTGACGGCGTGCCTTCAGGTGTAGGCAACAACTTAAGCTCGAGCGATATCGAGTCGATAACAATTCTGAAGGATGCTGCTTCATCTGCAATTTATGGTGCAAGGGGGGCCAACGGTGTTATTCTCATAACAACCAAACGCGGCCGGACAGGGCAGCAGCCTTTGATAGAGTTCAATTTCAGAACCGGTATGCATATGAGCGCGAACCAGTATGATTTGCTTAATACCCAGGAATATGCAGAGGCTGTATGGCTCTCTTTCAAGAACAGGGGCGTAGCGCCGACACACGCACAGTATGGAACCGGGACAACTCCGAGGATACCTGACTATATTCTGCCGGCAGGTAAGATGGAAGGTGATCCTTCTGTTAATCCGGATTTGTATACATATCCTGACTACGTTATATTTAAAGCCAATAAGGAGGGAACAAACTGGTATGATGAGATATACCAGAAAGGTGTAGTACAGGAATATGACCTCTCCGTAAGAGGCGGCGGAAACAGGGCAAGCTATGCTTTCTCAGCTAATTATCTGGATGAAAATGGATTGCTTATTCATACCAATTTCAAAAGATACACCTTCAGATTGAATTCTGATGCCCAGTTTAACGAATGGTTCAAGGCCGGACAATCACTTCAGGGGATTTATATAAATGAACACGGCAACCTTGGACAGTCCGGTGAAGGAACGCCTATTTCGCAAGCATACAGGGCACAGCCGATAATCCCGGTATATGATATTGCCGGCAACTTTGCCGGTTCAAGAGCTCCGGAAATGGGTAATGCCTCCAATCCTGTAAGGGACCTTTTTGTCGCCAGGAATAACAATGGCCAGTGGGCAAGAGCCATCGGGAGTTTCTACGGAGAGATTACCTTCTTAAAAGGACTGACCGCCAAGAGCCTTTTCGGCTATAACTTCGGGCAGTGGAACTATAAGGGCTACACTATTCCCAACTACGAACATTCAGAACCCAACAGGGTCAACGGACATAATGCCAGCTCAAGCTTCGGTCTTCAGTGGAACTGGACCAACACTATTAACTATATTGCCACATTTGCCGATGCGCATAAACTGAATGTAGTTCTCGGGACAGAAGCAATAGAAAGCAATGATGAAAACATGGGAGCAAGCAGGAGCCAGTATTTTTCGGAGGATCCCAACTACATGTGGCTTAACTCGGGTGAGATAAACAAAGACAATTACGGAAGCGGTTCATCCTGGTCCTTGTTCTCGATGTTTGGCCGTATGAACTATGATTTCAGGGGCAGGTACCTTGTCGAGGCAACAATACGTCGTGACGGATCATCAAGATTCGGTACCAACACCCGTTATGGTCTGTTCCCGGCCTTCTCGGTTGGCTGGACACTTTCTGAAGAGGATTTCATGTCGGGTCTGCCATGGGTCAACTTCTTTAAGCTCAGAGCAGGCTGGGGTACGTCGGGTAACGACAGGATTGGTAATTACAATTCCTATACGACCTATGCATCTCACAAATATACAGCGGCTTATGCTCTTGACGGATCAAATACATCTGCAATCACAGGCTTCCAGCCTTCGGCACTCGGTAATCCGGACGTAACCTGGGAAACAACAACAACAATGAACGCCGGTGTTGATGCCATGCTGTTCAATAATAATCTGACTGTTGCATTTGACTTGTGGAAGAGAAACACTTTCGATATGTTGTTCCAGCAGCCGATACCTAATGTTGTGGGACTTGCCTCACCTCCCTATATCAATGTGGCAGAGATGAAGAATACCGGTTTCGATCTTGAACTGGGTTACAGGAATACAGCGTTTAACGACAGGTTCAGATACAGCGTGAAGGCGACAATCTCACACTATCAGAATGAGATATTGAAACTTGCCCCGGGTGTGACATATATTGCCGGCTCATCCGAACGCCAGGTTGAATATACCCGTGCTCAGGTAGGAACTGCATTCCCTGAATTCTGGGGATATGAGGTTGAAGGTATTTTCCAGACAGCGGAGGAAGCTGCTGCTCACCCGGTTTTCCAGGGGACCAGCTATAATGCTCCGGGCCATTTCAAATTCAAGAACCAGCTTACGGTTGATACGAATGGCGATGGTATACCCGATGCAGTAGACGATGTCATAAATCCTTCTGACAGGACATATATCGGCAACCCGCATCCGGATTTCACAGGAGGGCTCAATATTGATCTCGGATTTGGCAGTTTTGACCTTCATATGTTCTTATATGGCAGCTATGGTAATGAAATAATCAATTACGTGACCAGGTGGATAGATTATGGGCAGTTTAACGGAGGATTGAGCAAAGATGCTCTTTACAAGTCGTGGGGAAGTCCTTATCTGTCAAATAATGCTGATGCTGAACTCCCGATGCTTGACCAGAACTCAAACTCACAGACCGCCTCATCAGCCTTTGTTGAAGATGGTTCGTTCCTGAGGCTTAAAAACCTCAGAATCTCCTATAGTCTTCCAAAGAATCTGCTCGACAGGGTTCAGATAAGGAGCGTTGGTGTTTATGCTCAGATAACCAATCTTTTCACACTCACCAAATACAGCGGACTGGATCCTGAACTCTACAGGACCGGAACCGGTATGGGGCTGGATAATGGGTCATGGCCGACTTCGAAACAGCTTACTTTTGGGATAAGTCTTGGTTTATAATGAATATGTAATAAACTTTAAACATAAGAGTAATATGAAAAAACTAGCGATAATTTTAACCACATTTATATTGGTGGTCATAATTTATTCCTGCTCGGAAGAATTTCTGACTAAAGTGCCTCAGGCCTCGACGTCGGAGAATGTATTCTATTCCGAGAAAGGTATTGATGCACTGGTAACCGGGACTTATGCGATGATAAAGGGCAGCGCTCTCTGGACAGTTTCCTGGGGTGCCTCAATACAGAACTGGACCTATGGCTCTGCCGCATCGGATGATGCCTATAAGGGATCTGAGATAACTGACCAGGTTCCGGTCAACGAGATTGAGAGGTGGGAGGTAACAACCACAAATAACTATCCTGCTGAAAAGTGGAGGCTCAATCTTGGCATGGGTGTTGACCGTGCGAATAAGACACTGCGGGTAATTAAGACTACTGAGGAAGAAGGAACAATATCTGCAGCCGTAGCAGACAGATTCAGGGCAGAGGTGCGATTCCTGAGAGGTGTCTTCTACTTTGAATCATGGCTGGTATTTGGTGACTGGATTCCAATAATTGATGAAAATGTAACCGATCCTGCACAGGTTTCAAATGAGAATGCACCCGATGCCGTATTGAATTTCATAATTGCTGATCTTCAGTATGCGTGGGAAAGACTTCCCGCCACACAGGCACAGCCCGGCCGTCCTACAAAGTGGGCTGCCATGGCAGTTGCTGCAAGGGCTTACCTGCAGGAGCTTAAATATGATCTGGCTAAACCGTTGCTTAGTGATATCATAGCCAGCGGTCAGTTTTCACTTATGCCTAATTTCATTGACAACTTCAATATTGCAACCAACAATAACGAAGAGTCAGTATTTGAAATACAGGCATGTGTTAATGATTATAACGAGTCCCTGAATGCAGAAATGGGGATTGGCCTTAACTGGCCTCATGGCGGCGATATTGGTATGTGCTGTGGTTTCCACCAGCCTTCGCAGAATCTGGTAAATGCTTTCAAAGTAGATGCCAGCGGCTTGCCGTTATTCGATACCTTCAACAACACCGATCTTAAAAACGACCAGGGAATAGCTTCCGGCGATGAATTTATTCCTGCCACAGATCCTGTTGACCCTCGTCTTGACTTTACCGTCAGCCGCAGGGGTATCCCTTATAAAGACTGGGGCATCAACCGCGGAAGCGACTGGGTACGTAAGCAATCAGAAGGAGGTCCGTATTTGCCTGCACCTAAACCTTTCTTCAACAAAGCAGAGCGTTATACACTTTCTACAACAACCGGATGGCAGACCGGTATCAACGCCAACAACTATCGTTACATCCGGTACGCGCATATATTGTTGTGGAGAGCTGAGGTTGCCGCTTTCGAAAATGACCTGATTACTGCACGTAACTTGGTGAATGAAGTACGTGAAAGGGCAGGTAATGACATGGTTATGGGTAAAGTTAACATTTACACCCTTCCGGCATCCGTTTACCCGTGGGGGGAAGATGGTGATGTTGACTGGACACAGCCAGCGGCAAACTATAATGTGGGACTCTATCCCCCGTTTGCCAACCAGGACGAGGCAATGAGAGCAGTGCAGTGGGAGCAGAGACTGGAGTTTGCAACTGAAGGCAGACGCTTCTTCGATCTCAGGCGCTGGGATGAACTCCCTGCAGGAATGAGAGTAGACATGGCAGCCACCCTGAATGCTTTTGCAGCCGGGGACCTCAGAATAAGGCCATTTATGGATGGTGCTTCTTTCGATACAAGGGATAAGTTCCAGCCGATACCTCAGGGCCAGCTCGACCTTCAGCCGGGAGTTCTGGTTCAGAACCCTGATTACAGGTAATAATTATTAATGGAAATAAAAGAGGGTGTCTTAAAAGGCACCCTTTTTATTTGCCCCCGGCTTTCGTCCCGACAACACGGAACTGCGGCTGGCAAAGCCTGCCCCCAAATATAGGGGGTCTGCAGACATCAAATAATAAATAAGTCCCCTTTAGGGCCTGCCTGCTGAAACGTCAGTGCAGGCAGGGGTTTGGGGGCAAACACAAGGTGGCTAGTCCGCTCTTACAAGGTTACCGTCAATGTACCTGTATTGTACCACTTCCCTGCATGATTCGCAACCATACATCGGAGAATCGGGTGATACAACAGATGTCTCAACATATATAATTCCGTCTTCAATTTTTAAAACCTTCAAGGCGAATTCTATTATCCCGGCAACTGCAAAATCATCCCCTTGATTTATTAATACAATATGTTCAGGTATATCAATAACCGGCATCCTCGAAACTCTCATGGGCACAACAGCATCCTCAAGTGAGTCTCCGTCAATATCGCCAAGCAGTGTCTCCGAGGGATCTATCAGGTATACGATTCCGTTGTTATGTATTGTAATAACACCATCCCTGTCAACCGTTCTCCCCGGAAATTCAATCTGATTCGACACATAATCCTCAACCGATGCAATTACCAATTCCCTCATCTTTTTGTCTTGAGTATCAGAGCATGAGAAGATCACTGCTGCAAGTACGATTATCTGAACATAATTTCTCATAAGGTATATAATTATCCGTTTCAAAATTAAACCATTCCAAAAAGTGTTTTTGCCCCTATATCCCCTTCGGGACTTAATAAAACACTGATATTCAGTAACTTTATCTTCATGAAGTAAAAATAAAAAAGAATTAAGATCTTAATGATTCGGAGCATATACAAAATTATATAAAATCAGTGAATGATAAAATAAGTATCTTTAGAGACATGACACCGAAAATAATCATACTGGCCGATGGCTCTTATCCGGAACACGAGATACCGCTGGAATATATCCGGAATGCTGAAAGGATAATCTGTTGCGACGGCAGCGCTGAAAGGCTGATAAATGAAGGAGTGATTCCCGAGGCGATCGTAGGCGACCTCGACACACTGCCAAAAAGTATTGCACGGAGATTTCCGGGACAGGTATTCAGGGTAAGGGAGCAGGAAACCAACGATTTGACCAAAGCTGTCAGGTGGTGTATAAAAAGGGGATATAAGGATCTTGTCATACTTGGCGCCACGGGCAAACGGGAAGATCATACCATAGGAAATGTCTCCCTTCTGGCCGAATACGTAAGGGATGCTTCAGTAATAATGGTTAC
>Ga0334888_1002501_pt1 | contig 20031 bp, 18 predicted proteins | sample GraSluR1_MG_FD_207227 | JGI IMG/M metagenome (GOLD analysis project Ga0334888, IMG submission 207227) | Sludge microbial communities from methane-producing bioreactor in Wageningen University, Netherlands - Granular Sludge_3_08-R1 | ecosystem: Engineered > Bioreactor > Anaerobic > Unclassified ...
CGACGATAACATTCCCTTCTAAATCATTCAAGAAGCCCTCACATGAGCATCCCCCCTTCCAAAACCGGTTATCCAGCCCTGGACGTTCCTCCCGGGCTGGAAGCCGCTTATGCCAATATAGTACGCATTACCCATTCTCCATCCGAGATGATTTTGGATTTTGCCCGCCTGCTTCCCGGGCAGAACGGCGCGCCTGTGGTGGCGCGTTTGCTCATGTCGCCGGTGGCTGTCAAAATGCTGTATCACGCCCTGGGAGAAAACCTGGCGCGCTATGAGGCGTCCTACGGCCCCATTCCCTCGCCGGGCAGCGGCGCCCTGGCGCGTGATTTGTTTCGCGGTTTGCAGTCCCCCGACGCGCCCGGCGAAAATTCCAACCCGCCAGACAATTCTCAAGAGTCTTAGGAGTTAGCAGTACATGAAGAATCTTCCATCCATAGCCGAACAAGTTCACCAGGTGTTTGAAGCGCAGACCCATGTGCGCGACAAAGCCCTGGAACAGGCACGCTCGCTGACACGCGAATCGGCCCACGCCATTCGCGCCATTCACCGCGGCGAAGATGAAGAAGCACACACCCATTTGCGGCAGGCTCAAAACCTGGTTGAAAAACTCAAGAGTGAACTGGCAAATTATCCCATGTTGTATTACGCCGGTTATACCCAGGACGCTATTAAAGAGTATGCGGAAGCCAGCATCACGGTGGCATTAATTCAGAATGAGGACCTGCCCTCGCCTGAAGATTTGCAAATTGACCACACCACCTACATTCGTGGGCTGTCTGAAACCCCCGGTGAACTGCGCCGGCGCGCCCTCGACATTTTGCGCCATGCCTACACCCCCGACGTGGAGCGCCTGCTGGCGTGCATGGATGATATTTATGCCATCCTGGTCACCATGGATTATCCTGACGCCGTGACCCAGGGACTGCGCCGCCAGACCGACTTGGTGCGCGGCATCCTGGAAAAGACGCGCGGCGATCTGACCATGAGCCTGCGAGAAGAGCAGCTTAAAAAATCCATGGAGGAACTCACCCGCCTTCTCGATTCACAATCATGCCCGTAATGCGTACCATCCGCGCCTCCGAACTGGGCGCATACCTGTATTGCAAGCGCGCCTGGTGGTATCAAAAACAAGATCTGCCCTCTGAAAACCGTGCCGCGTTGGATGAGGGCAGCGCTTTTCACGCCGCGCACGGCCGGCAGGTGCTGACCGCCCGCCTGATGCGGCTGGCAGGCAGCCTGCTGCTGATTGCTGCGCTGACGGTGGCGGCTGTGGCGTTCACCCTGCAGTTGCTGGCCAATTAAGCAGCTTCTCACAAGCCATGAAGATCGAATTATATCTTCTTGCCCTGGTTTTCCTTTTGACAGCCGTGTGGTTGATGTGGCAGGCAGCCCGGCGCCAGCGTGCCAGCGGTTTGCCAGTGGGTAAAGTGATTTATGTGGATACCCACGCCTGGAGCAAGGTGGAAGCCCCCCTGTTCGATGCGCAACTGGGTCTCACCGGCAAACCCGACTACCTGGTGCAGCAGGGCGACACCTGGCTGCCGGTGGAAGTAAAAAGCTCGTGGGCGCCGCCCGAACCGCACCCCGGGCATTTGCTGCAACTGGCGGCTTATTGCTGGCTGGCGCAAACCGCCAGCGGCGTGCGCCCGCCTTACGGCATCATCCAATACCGCAACCGCACCTTCCAGGTTGAATACACCGAAGAGCTGGAGGAAAAATTACTGGAAGTGGTTGCGGATATTCGCGCCCAGGAACGGCGCGGTGAAGCTCACCGCTCTCACGATACCGCAATCCGCTGCGCACGCTGCGGCTTTCGCAGCCTGTGCGACCAGCGCCTGTAAGAACCAGCTATAATAGATACCATGCGCAACCCCCTTACACCTCCCCGCCGAATTGCCATTGCCTCGCACCCCAGCCTGCCTGCTGCGGCCCGCGAGGCTGAACTGGTGGCCGAGTTTTTAGGTCAGCAGAATCTGCAATCACTGGCGTGCGGGTCGTTATACGATCCCGAATTGCGCCAGCGCATTCAAAACCGCGAATTTGATGTGTTGATTGCCCTGGGCGGCGACGGCACCATGCTGCGCGCCGGTCAACTGTGCGCCCCGTGGGGCGTGCCAGTGCTGGGCATCAACCTGGGCAGTTTTGGCTTCTTAATTGAGGTGCAGCAAACGGATTGGCGTAACGCCCTGCCGCTGCTGCTGCAAGGTAAATACCGCCTGGAAGACCGCATGATTTTGCATGCCGAACACCAGCGCGAGGGCGCGGTGTTGAATAGCTGGACGGTAATCAACGAAGTGGTGGTTTGCCGCGGGAAAATTGTGCGCCCCATTCGGGTGACCGCCCATGTGGACGGCCATTTGATGGCTTCTTATGTGGCTGACGGCCTGATCATTTCCACGGCAACCGGTTCCACGGCCTATGCCCTGGCCGCCGGGGGTCCCATCATGCCGCCCGAATTGCGCAATGTGCTCATCATTCCGCTGGCGCCGCATCTTTCCATGGACCGCGCGGTTATCCTGGAAGAGGGCGTGCGTGTGAAAGTGGTCGTGCACACCGACCACGAAGCCGTGATCAGCCCCGATGGACACACCCCTGAAGCGCTGCTCAGCGGAGATGTGATTGAAGTTTCCAGCCACGATCAACCGGTGACCTTCATTCGTTTCCAGGATGCCGGTTACTTTTATACCAACCTGACCAAATATATGGAGAGAAATCCCACTGCCGGGATGAACGCATGAGTCAAACACCTGTCACCCCACTGCATTGCGCATTCCACCCCGAACGCGAAACCATGCTGCGCTGCAATCGCTGCGAGCGTCCCATTTGCGCCGAGTGCGCCGTAAAGACACCCACCGGTTACCGCTGCCGCGAATGTGTGAAGATTCAGCAAAAAGTTTTCGAAACCGCCCTGCCGCAAGACTATGTGCTGGCGGTCATCGTTGCCGGAGTGCTGGCCTTTCTGGGCAGTTTATTGGTTAGCATGATCGGCTTTTTCATCCTCTTACTGGCGCCGGTGGTGGGTATGGTGATTGCCGAAGCCGTGCGCCGTGTGGTTCAGAAACGCCGCTCTCGGCGCCTGTTTCAGGTCGCCACAGCGGCGGTGGTATGCGGCAGCCTGCCCCTATTGTTGCTCAATTTGCTGCCCCTGCTTTTCAGTGGTGACGGGATGGGCGCCCTGTATTCCTTTCTACCTTTGGCCTGGCAAGGCCTGTACACCTTCCTGGTGGCCAGTACGTTCTACTATCGATTTACCGGCATCCGGATCTAAACCACCTTCAGGACCTGTGACCCTATGCTGACCGAATTGCGCATTGAAAATTTTGCCATCATTGACCGGCTGGAGCTTGCATTTCACCCGCATCTCACCACCTTCACCGGTGAAACCGGCGCAGGCAAATCCATCATTCTCGATGCGCTGGAAGCCGTGGCCGGCGGCAAAACCGACCTGACCCTGGTGCGCAGCGGGACTGACAAAGCCCAGGTGGAAGCCGTGTTTCGCATTCCCGAGGCCAGCCGTGAAGCGATTACCGCCCTGTTGGAAGCGGAAGAACTGCACGATGACCCAAACTTTGTGACCCTGGCGCGCGAACTGCGCCGCGAGGGGCGCAGTGTGGCGCGCATCAACGGGCGCGCCGTCAATGTAAACCTGCTGCGCGAACTGGGTGAATACCTGATCGACATTCACGGGCAGTCAGAACACCTTTCCTTGCTCAATGTGCGCCAGCACCTGGGATTGCTGGACCGTTACGCCAGCCTGGAAGCCGAATTGACCGATTATCAGGCTGTGGTGACCCGGCTGCACGCCGTGCGCCGCGAATTGAACAAACTGCGCAAAAGCGAGCAAGACGCCGCCCAGCGAGCCGAACTGCTGTCGTTCCAGGTGAATGAAATTCAGGGCGCCAGCCTGCAACCCGGCGAAGACGATGAACTTCAGCAGGAACGCGAACGCCTGGCGAATGCTGAAAACCTCACCTCGTTAACTCAACAGGCTGTGCTGCTGCTGGATGAGGGCACTCCCGAAAACGCCTCCATCTCCGACCTGCTGGGACAGGTGGTGCAAAACCTAGCGTCACTCAGCCGCATTGATCACAGCCAGGCCGGGCTGTATGACCAGGGTGAGCAACTGGCCGACCTGCTCAGCGACCTGGGGCGCAACCTGCGCCTCTACCTGGAGCAGGTGGAAGCCAACCCGCGCCGCCTGGAACAGGTGGAAGAACGCCTGGATGTGATCAATAACCTCAAGCGCAAATACGGCGGCAGCATTGAGGCCGTGCAAGCCTTTGGCATGGCCGCCGCCGAAAAACTGCACCAGATTACACACGCCGGCGAACGCATTACACAACTGGAAGAAGAAGAAAATGGGCTGCTGAAGCAGGTTGCCCGCCTGGGGGTGCAGCTCACTGAGAAACGCCGCGCCGCGGCTGAAGGTATGCAAAAGGCCGTGGAAGCCGAGCTGAATGACCTGAGCATGGTGGGAGCGCGCTTCACGGTCGATTTTCGCTATGATCCCGACCCGCACGGCGCGCCTTTACCCGACGGCGCCACAGCAGCTTTTGATAAAACCGGTCTGGACCGCGTGGAATTTTTGATTGCCCCCAACCCCGGCGAGGGATTTAAACCGCTGGTGAAAATTGCATCGGGCGGCGAAACCTCACGCCTGATGCTGGCCTTGAAAAACGTGCTGGCCGGCGCCGACCATGTGCCCACCCTGATTTTCGATGAAATTGACCAGGGCATTGGCGGACGGGTGGGAAGCATTGTGGGTGAAAAATTGTGGCAGCTTGCCCGCCGCCACCAGGTGTTGTGCGTCACCCATTTGCCGCAACTGGCAGCTTTTGGCGACCAGCACTGGCATGTTCACAAAGATTTGCAGGAGGGACGCACCCTGACCCGTGTGGAAAACCTGGTGGAAGACGGCCGGGTGGACGAATTATCCAAGATGATGGGCAGCCTGACCGACACCAACCGCGCGGCTGCCCGCGAACTTTTGCAGCAGGCTCACCTGCGAGCCGGTGAGTTGTAGCTGCACAGAAAATGTTATAATGCGATCAACATGAAATACATTAAACCTGCTCTTTTGATTGCCTTTGGCCTGTTTGCCCTGCTGGCTGCGCTTTCGTGGATGACCGTGCCGGTGGGCGCCCAGGCGTATTACCAGACCCCCACCGCAGGCGCCGACGGCCGCATCATCTATAAAGTGAAAGCTGGCGACAACTGTCTGAACATTTCGCTGCTCACCGGCGTTGATATGGATACCCTGCGCATGTACAACAACCTGAATCAAGATTGCGCCCTGACGGAAGGCCAGGAATTGCTGTTGGGTATTGTGGAAAGCGCCACAGCCACACCGCAGGTCACGGCCCCCGCCGGCCCTGTGGAACCCACCCCGACCCCGCTGAAGGGTAACGGCGCCATTTGCGTGTGGTTGTTCAATGATGTGAACGGCAACGCCCGCGCCGATGACGGCGAGGTGGCCATCCCGGGCGGTGGGCTCAGCATCACCGACACACTGGGAAAAATTTCTCTGACCGGCACATCCACCGACCAGTTTGAAGCGCTGTGTTTTGAAGATATCCCGGAAGGCGATTACAACATCAGCGTAGCGCCGCCGGAAGGCTACAACCCCACCACCACCATGAACTACCCGCTTACCTTAAGAGCCGGCGACCGTTCGACGCTGGATTTTGGCGCGCAGGTCAGTTCACAGGCGCAGCCCGCCGAGGCTGAAGCCGCTGGCAATGGAGGCGGACGCTCGCCGCTGCTGGCCGTTCTGGGTGTGGTGTTCGTGCTGGCGGGCATCGGGTTGGGCTTCTTCATGTTCCGCCTGCGGCGGTAAAAAACTTTTTTTGTAAATTTTGAAAAAACCATGCTCAGAAGGCATGGTTTTTTTTCTGTATTTATCCGTGTTAATCTGTGGTTTCCAAAAAATATGATGGCGTGGGCTATAATTTTGACATGCAAGAGAATCTCTCTTCCCTGAGCGAGCGCGAGCTGGAAATATTACGTTTGCTGGCGGGCGGATGCAGCAACAAGCAAATCGCCCAGCAGCTCGGCATCAGCCCCAACACGGTCAAAGTGCACCTGCGCAACATCTTCGAGAAACTGGGGCTGGCATCGCGCACGGAGGCGGCCCTGTTTGCTGTGCGCGCCGGGCTGGCAGAAACGCCCGAACCCGCCCCGGCTGCTGAGCGGCGCAAACCGCGCCTGCTGATTGGCCTGTTGATTTTGATTGTCCTTTCGCTGTTGGTTTGGGCAGTCTGGGCGGCTGCCGGGCAGCGTCAGACCCCGGCAACTGATGCGCCGGAGGCTGCCTCGCGCTGGCAGGTGTTAAACGAACTGCCGCTGGCCAGCGGCGGCATGGCGGGTGTGGTCTATGAAAACAGCCTGTTTTTAATTGGCGGTGAAACACCCCACAGTGTCAGCAGCAACCTGACCCGTTTTGACCTTTCCACCGGCGCATGGCAGGCGCAGGCAGACAAACTGCTGCCGGTCAGCCGGGCGCAGGCCGCCGTCCTGGGCGATCTCATCTATGTCGCCGGGGGACTGACAGCAACAGAGTATCCAACCGCCAGCATGGAAGTGTATTCGCCGCGCGTTGACCGCTGGGAACAGCGCGCGCCGCTGCCGCATGCCCTGGCGGGCGCATCACTGGCAGCTTTTGAAGGTTTTTTATACCTGTTTGGGGGATGGGACGGAAAGAATGACAGTGCTGCGGTTTACCGCTATGATCCGCAGGCGGATGCCTGGCAGCCGATGACCGGTTTGCCCTCGGCGCGCAGTTACGCCAGCGCGGTGGTGGTGGAAAATAAAATCCTGGTGATGGGCGGCTTGCAGGGACAGCATGTTCTGGATGAAACCTGGGCCTATTACCCGCAGCGTGATCAGTTGGCTGAAACTCCCTGGGAAGCAAAAGCGGCTTTACCGGCGCCGCGTTACGCCGCCGGCGGCGCCGCGCTGGCCGGGCAGGTGTACCTGGCGGGCGGCTTCACAACGCCCGATCAAACAACAGCTCAGCCCGTTTTGTTGATTTACCGACCGGCAGATGACCAATGGCTGGCAGGTGAAGCTCCCCCTGTGGAACCGGGCGGATGGAGCTGCCTGCTGGCAGCCCGCGAAAACCTGTACCTGCTGGGTGGATTCCTGGACGGCCGCCCAATTTCCATTCACCTTTCCTACCAGGCAATCTATTCACAATTGTTGCCCCTGGTGCAATAACCATCACCTTACAATCTGCTGACTAATACCAAAGAATTATTGACACCCTGCTACCCCTGTCGTATGCTCATGTTCAAAGCAGCCGTGGTGTGACGGATATATTCAATTCACCTTGCTGATTGTTCAATATTCACGATTGCCTGATAAATATTTTTTCATTTCGAGTCGCCAAATCGCGGCACGTAACCACTGGCTGATGGTATTCTGGGGCGAGAAATCTTGACCTTGGTCTGTTCAATAGAAAGATTTCTCCTCCCGATGGTCGTCGAAATGACAGTATAAGGCGGCAAGAAATACCGCCCCGATTAAGATTTGATTTTTTATGCGCCAAGGAGTGCTCTATGCGAAGGGTTGGTTTTGCAATTTTAGTCAGTGTTCTGGCTGCCGGGCTGGCGGCTGGCGCAGCCCTGGGAGGTCCCCTGGCGCAGCCCACCTGGAGTTCGATCATTGCCTGGTTTAATCCCACCGGCAATACAGACTCTTCAGGCCTTTCTGTGGTCTATTTTCGCAATGACGGCACCAGCATTCCCTCTGCGCCCATTGAAGTAGCCGCACACAGTTCTGGCACCTTATATATCGGCTCCATTTTGCATGATGAAGACTTCAAAGGTTCAGCCGTGTTAAGCGCCAACATGCAAGTGCTGGCGGTTTACAAGCAGGCTGCCGGGGCGCGCGAAGCCTACAGCCCCATTTTATACAATTCCTTTGGCCTCAGCAATGCGGGCAGCCCTTTCTATTTACCGTATGTCCAGCGCATGCGTGATTTCGACTCGCAGATCGGCATTCAAAACGTTGAGCCGGTTTCGGTGGATGTGCTGGTCACCTTCTACAATTCAATCTCCAATGCTGAATTTGATGATCCCGGCGGCTGGCACACCATCCCTCCGCAATCCACCTGGATTTTCAATCTCTCAGACAAAACAGACACCAGTTTCTCCGGCGCTGCAAAGATCACTGTGCGGCAAACAGAGCAACCCGCTTCAGCCGGACGCGTGGTGGCAGTGGTCAAAGAAGTGCAGGCCGCCGGGCGGCGCGCCTACGCTTACGAGGGTGTCAATGGCGGCGAGGACACCATCTTCCTGCCCAGCGCCTTCTGTGAGGTGGGCGACAACAAAATGACCACCCGCTATGTTGTGCAAAATTTGCACGCCAGCGAATCAGCCAGCGTTAGCATAGCTTTTTACGACGGCAACAGCGGCAACACGGTCGATCCGCTGGCCACGCTGGGACCGGTTTCGATTAATGCCGGTTACAACGCAATATTCGATGCCTGCGATTCTTCGGTAGCCAATGCCATTCGCGGCAAGAAGGTTTCGGCGGTAGCCGTCTCGGCCGGGGGGCAGCCGCTGGGCGCAGTGGGTAATGTGATCAGCAATGACGGGCTGTTGACGGCTTTCACCGCGCTGCGCATGCAAACAGCAGCTGACGGCGAAGGCATTTACCGCATGGTATTCCCCTATGTTGAATGGGCTACATCCAAAAAAGGCTACCGCACCACCATCACCGTGATGAACCTGGGCAGTGCAAATGCGGTGAATATGCGCGCCGATTACTACGGCAATGACGGCAGCCCCATTGCGGTCGATTTTCCCATGGCAACCGATACTTCGCCGCTGCTGCCCTATGCCATTCGCAATTCCAGCGCGGTCATTTCCCGCGCAGTTGATATGAGTTCCAACGGGTTTACCGGTGCGGTGATCATCAGCAGCGACCAGCCCATGGCAGCCGTGGCGCATGTCGAACGCGCCGTGGATGTGGATGGTTACGGCACGCTGGGTGAAGATTACACCGGCATTCCCTATGTTCCTTAACAAGGTGCGTTTTGCCCTTTGCAGCGCCTGCCTGCTGCTGGTTTGCCTGCCGGCCTGCCTGGAGGCAAACGCTTCCCAGCCGGCGCCGACCTCTGTCGAAATTAAACAAACCAGTTCAGCCGTTGGCGCCGTGGCAGGGCAGTTCAGTGAATCTGATTTGCAGTGGCTAAGTGACGAAGGTGTGGTGTATGCCGCGCCGTTTTACGGCGACGCGCAGCAGGAAGGTTTCTTTTTACTGGATCCTGCCCGTCACCCGCACAGCCGGGTGGCGGCGGACGGCAGTTTTCAAATTGAACAGGTTTCTCCCGGAAGTTATGTGCTGGCTGCCGGGCCCCAGCCCGACCAGACTGTGTTGGTGGTTGATGAAAACCAGCAGCCGCGGGTGGTTCAGGTGAGCGCCGGAGAAACATTGCAACTGGGCAGCGTGCTGCTGGCGCCGTAAATTTTTGAACAACAGGGTTTTTTGATTTAGCGCCACGATGGGGATGGTGAAAATGATTGGAGGTAATCGATGAAAATGACGCGTTTAATTAACCTGGGGGTGGCATTGATGATGCTGGCGGCGTTTGCGCCGGTCTCTACGGGAACGGCATTGGCGCAAGAAGGCAACCCGCAGGGCGCCATCACCCGCGACACTCCCTACATCCCCGGTGAAATACTGGTATCTTTCCCAGAGGGAAAGAGTCCGGCCCAGTATAAAGCGCAGGTAACCGCCCTGGCCGGACAGGTACAGGCAGCAGTGGTGCGCAGCTATAAAAACCTGGCTTTGCTGGATATTGGCTCTGAAGCCGATGTGGAAGCCGCGGCGGTATTGATCAACAACAGCGGTCTGGTGACTTATGCCCAGCCCAATTACCTGTACTGGGTGCCCGAGCGCGATGAAGCCGTGCTGGGAGAGCCGCTGGTCACCAGTTCTTACCAGGTTTCCACGGACAGCAATGGATCCACCCTGCCGTGGAATCAATTGAAAGGTATGATTTCCTATTACAAATCGGGCAGTAAATGGAAAACCATTGCCAGCTTCCCCATTGAATTGCTCTCCGGCAAGCAGTGGGGCTGGGACGCCATTGAAGCCGACCTGATCTGGACGGAAACAAAAGCCAGCCCCTATGTGTGCGTACTGGACACCGGCGTCGACACTGCCCACCCCGACCTGAGCGGAAAAGTGGTCAACGGCTATGACTTTGTCAATGACGACAAGGTGCCCAACGACGACAACGGGCACGGCACGCACATCGCCGGCATCATTGCCGCCAAGACCAATTCTGATCCCAAGGGCGACGCCGACAGCGTGGCGGGCGTTTCCAACTTCAAGGTCTATAACGTCAAGGTGATGAATTCACAGGGTTACGGCTCGTCCTACTCGATTGCGGCCGGCCTGACCTACTGCGGCAACCTGGGCACCGTTCGCGTGATCAACATGAGCCTGGGGTCAAAAGCCCCATCAGATACAGTGATCTGGAATGCCCTGGTTAAAGCACTGGATGGAAAAAGCCGAGTTTTAGTGGCAGCGGCAGGTAACGAATCAACTTCCGATCCTTTTTATCCGGCTGCGTATAGTTCTACTGATAATTTCCCTGATACAACTCCTGGAACTGGTTATACAGATCCAAATAACGAAATTCAAAATCAGATCATTGCTGTGGGCGCCGGTCGTTCACCCTCATCTGATTCAAAGGATAGAGTATGGGTCGATACTGATGGGGATGGATTGGTTGACGCCGACGAAAAATTTTTACCCGAGCAATGCGCCAGCGGCCTGGCGCTTGATACAGGCGCCTACGGCAGCAATTACGGCAACTGGGTGAGCATTGTCGCCCCCGGCGAGGCCATCTATTCCACCACGCCCATCAGCTATCCCTTTTATTTGAACTATTTTGAGCCGCATGTCGCCTCGCGCTATGACTATATGTCGGGCACTTCGCAGGCGGCGGCATTTGTCTCCGGCGCGGCGGCGCGCCTGTGGAGTTTGAAGCTCACTGAATTCCCGTCAAATATTAAGAAATATCTTGTTGAGAGAGGTAATCCCCTGAAATTAGCCTCCTCAAGCAATCCTTTGATTACCGATTCGTCAAACGGATTTGATAATGGCGCTCCACTGCCCTATACCCTGTATGGTGTGGAACAGGATGATATTATCCCGGCACCTTTCTGCTGGCCAGAAGAACATGGGAGCTTTGGCGGTGCAGAGGACATGAGCAATGCCACCTACCTGAACCTGGCGGCGGCCATGCAGCGCACCGCCATGCTGGTCGAAGTGAAAGACGCCAACACAGGGCTGCCATTTGAAAATAAAACCCCCGCTTACGTGGAAGTCAAAGACATCAGCGCCACTGCCACCGGCGTGCGCCGCGGTTATGCGCGCACCGTGGCAGGCAATGTGTATGTGGCGCTGCTTAACCTGCCCACCGAATTTGTGGTGAACAATAGCGAAGACGAAAATTTTGGCAAGATGAAATATGCCATGAACGTTTCACGCAGCGGCAATACGGTGGGATTACAGACCTTCAACACCGTGATTGCTGACCCCGCTGACTTGCGAGGCAAAATAGTCAGTCCGCATACCTTTGTGGGCGAACTGGAAGATACGCTGCGCTACAACCGTGTCAGTCTGCCGTCCAACACCAACATCCAGTTCGTGCTCGACTGGTATCACCCCGGCGAGGATGTGGATACCACCAACCTGGATATGTTCCTGTGGGTGCCTCCGAATACCCCCGCAGTGACCGAACACCAGGTGGTGGGCAACGGCACCACTGATGCGTATAATGCGGTAGGAGTGGGCGCCAATTACCTGGGCATGGGCACCCTGCTGGACCCGATCAAGTTCGGCGGGAATTATTCACCCTATGCTGCCTACCTGATCGACGGTGGCGAGGTGCTTTATGATGAATTGGGCCAATTAATGAGTCCGACCGAAACAATCGTTGCCAAAGCCGGCACCACCATCAAGCTGGCGCCGTTCTCCAAGATGAAATACGACGGCGTCTATCACCTGACTGTGACGGATTATAACCAGAGATTTATCTCAAAAGACCCAACCTTCCCAGATTACTTCACTGCGCCAATAGTGCGCGCCTGGGTTAAAGGAAAAGTTGTTCAAAGCGTCAAATTGGAAAAAACGGCAAATTCCTGTATGGGTCTTACAGAAAATTGGTGGCAGGTGCTGACCTATCAAAACGATGGGCTTAATGCCATTGTGACCGAGGTAAACACCTGCAACAACGATAACAACCCGACACAATAATGCTTGGATAAATACCCCCGCCCGGAGAAATTTCTCCGGGCGGAGTGTTTTTATTGGAATGGTTGTGGTGCGGTCAAAAATCGACTGCACCGGGATTGATATTGTAATTGGGTGGTGCGGTTTGAAAACCAAACACACCCTGCCCGCTCGGTCATTTCGACGAGCGCCAGGAATTGGTTTGAAAAAGCAGCCATGCGCGCGAGGAGAAATCCTGGCACAAAGCAGCGATTATGTTTTGGAGAAATAAACAGAAGATTTCTCGACCCTCCCTTGCGCCCGCAATCAATCAATTGGCAAAAATCGGGTCTTGAAATGACAATCCAATCCTCCCTTTGGGCAGACGCCGTCTGCCCCTACGATGTGCATGTATTTATCTGCGTTTATCCGTGTTGATCTGTGGTTGCTACATCCCCCAACTCCATCACAACTCCCTGCGCCACTTCCGCCGGGCAGACGCCGTCTGCCCCTACGATGTGCATGTATTTATCTGCGTTTATCCGTGTTGATCTGTGGTTGCCAAATCCACCAATTCCACCGCATCACCCGGCTTTGCGCCCAACCATTGCGCCGCGCTGCCGTTGACCACCGCCAGGCTGAGCCAGCCGGCGCTGTCGAGCAGGGCGGCCAACTCTCCCGGCTGCGCGTCGGCATAGGCTTGCACCAGGGGGGCGCTGCGCCCGGCGGCTTTCAGCACGGGCTGCGCCAGGCCTGCCAGGTGCTGCCGGCGCAGGTTGCACGCCAGGTTGCCAAAGTGATCGATGTGAATCACCTCGCCGCGCCAGCCGGTGGATGTTTGCACCGGTTCAGGCATGGGCAGCAGAACCGGGTCGATGATGGGTGAGCCCAGCTCGTTCAACGCAGCGCCGTTGGCCAGGAGCGCGGCAACCGGGGCGAACACATCGCGCCCGTGGAACGAGCGGCTAACCTGCCGCAGCCAGAACTGCGGCCGGTCAAGCTGCACCATCTCAACCCCGGCATTGTTTTGCACGGCCTGTTGATAAACCAGGCTGATCAGGCCGTTATCGGGGGCTACAAAGAATTGTTCACCCAGGCGGGCGGCCAGGGCGCGGCGCGCGCTGCCCACGCCTGGGTCCACCACGGCCACGTGCACACTGCCGGGCGGGAACCACGGCGCTGTGCGCGCCAGGGTGAAGGCGCCCTCGCGCACATCCTGCGGCGCCACTTCGTGGGTGATGTCCACAATCTGCACCCGGGACGCAATGCTCAAGATGACGCCCTTCATGACGGCCGGATAGCCGTCGCGCGTGCCAAAATCGGTCAGCAGGGTGATGGTTTTCATGTTAACGGGTCAATCGTCAATCAATGCCGCTGAAGATGACCGAAACAATGGCTATTAATATATTGAACAGGATGAATATTCCGACCGCCGCCACAATGCCTGCCAGCCACGGGCTGATATTCATTTCAGGGCGGGCTGATTGTTTTTCAGCCAGGCGGCGCACCGTGCGGGCGGCATCTTGCGCCAGGTCGCGCAGCGAGCGGTTGGGGATGCCCTGCCACACCCAGCCGTCCACAGGCAAGGGCAGCACAATGCGCTCGCCGTTGAAATCGTTCAGCCAAACGCGCAGGGCTTCGGGCGGCTGCACTGCCAGCTCAGCCGGTAAAATCACCGCGCGCGCGGCATACAACTCTTCATCCATAGACGCCGAACCCATGCGGTGCACACTCAACTTCAAATGCGCCGACTCGCGTTTGAAAGCGGTTTTTAACTCTGCTTCCAACGGGTGTTCGCCGGTCAAAATCAACAGCGAAGGATAGGCCGCATGCAGATTCGAGAGCGATTGGTTGGCCAGTTTGCCGTCGCGGCGCAGGTTGTGCAGGTGATACAGCATCCACACCAGCACCACCAGCAAGGTTTGCAGCCGCTCAAAAAACAGTGCAGCAAAGTTAACCGCCTCATCGCCCATGAATTGCGCCAGCATCCCCTGAATGAGATTGAAAGCTGCCAGCATGGTTCCCACCACGGTCAGCAGCAGCGCCAGGTAAAGGTATCCTTTGCGCACCACTGAACGGCGGGCGTGGTCGCCTGCGTCAGTGGTCAGGCGGGCTTCAGCCTGCACCGGCAGCCAGTGGTTGACCCACACCGGCAATCCCACAGCAATCAGCGCCAGCGCGCCGCTGATGGGCGGTCTGCCAATGGAATGCCGCATCAACAAATCGACCAGGGTGTTGGTCAGCATCCAGGTTCCCCAAAATGTGACCGCGCAGCCCAGCAGCGCCAGCAATGAGTCATACAGGCGCAGCATGGCAGCCCGCTGCTCGGCTGTGAAATCGCTCAACCGGCTGGACGCGTGCACCTGCGCGCCAAAATAGCACCACACCACCCAGGCGGGCAGCGCCCCGGCCAGCGTGGCGGCGTTCTCATTCAGCCACAACAACAGGGTCATGGGCTCGCCCAGCGCCCAGCGCAGCAGCGCCGCCAGTGCGCTGCACGTGGTCAGCACGGCCGCCAGCGCCCCACCCACCGCCAGCGCATACAGCACCGCCAGGCGCAGCAGCGATTGGCGTTCTTCAGCATAGCCGATGGCGGCGGCTTGCGCTGTCAGCCAGGCATTCAGCCACAGCGGAACGCCCACCAGCACCAGTCCCAGCCCATTTGCCAGCCAGCCCGCCGTGATCGACCGGGTAATTCCCTGGGGTTGAAAGAGAATGAACTGGGCAATTTGCTGCACCCCGCCCACGGTCAACACCAGGCTGTACACCACCCACACCAGGCGGTACACCCGGCGCACGCTGACCAGTGAAGGCGTGGCTTCGCTGCCCCATTCAGCCTTTAGCACCAGCTCGAAAAGCCGCCACGCCAGCAGGTTGATGGCAATGGCGGTCAGGTTATCCACCAGGGTCTGGTCGCCTCCCACCAATGCCAGGCGGGGATTTATTTCCATCCATTCCAGGAAAAAGCGGTCGATCACCGCCATGACATTTTGCACCACGGGGATGAGAGTCGCCAGCCGTACCGCGTAGAGGAAAATGGCGCGCACCAGGCTGGCGCGTTCTTCGGCTTCATGCTTTGCATCGCGCCGGGCAATCCACCAGTGCAGGGCAAAAATGGGCAGCCCTGCCAGCAGCAGCGCCCAGCCTTGCGAAAGCAGGTTGACGTTATCCACATCCGGGTTCGGGTCCAGCAGGGTGCGGATCAGGGTAATGCCTCCCCACACCACCACTTCCAGGCTGATGAAAGCCACCAGGTAAAAATAGATTCTTCGTACAATACGCATGGTTGTTCCTCCCGGAAGATTTACTGCTTGAACTCTTCAGGAGGCTGTTGATACCAGTCCCAGTTCCAATAGGGATAGGGCATGGATTTCAGTTTCCATTTGCCCTGCTGCAGCACCAGCTCGGCGGTGTTGGTGTCGCGCCAGGTTGAGGCAAACAAGCCGCTGCCCGAATGCAGCAGTTCCAGGGTTACTTTGGCTTCCTTCTCATCAATTTCGCTGGCTCTAATTTGAACACTGGTATCAGCAGGATTCAATTGATAATCTTCGAAGGATTGCTGGAACTTATTCAGCGAAGGCTTGTAATTAGCTTCGTACAGGTAAGCATAGGCGGTATCGTAATCGCCCTGGTCCAGCGAGATGACATAGTTTTGCACCACGCCTTCAGGGGTGCTGTCATCAGCCAGGGCGGGCGGTGCGCTGCGCACCAGGAACAGTCCCACCGCCGCCAGCGACAGCGCCACAATGCCAATGACAATGGCAAGTAAAAATCGATCTTCTTTCATAATCTGTTTCCTTTTCGCTGGGTGAATCGATGAACATCAAACAAGGGGCCAAAAGCCCCTTGTCTCTCTCTGCATTATTGATTATACAATTGCTTTCCCCCTTTTTATTAACTTGCTTAGATCCAGCCGCGCAGTTGCATGGCGCGCACCACGCTGGCAATGGCCACCATATAGGCGGCATCGCGCATGTACACTTTCTCGCGTTCAGCCATTTCAAGCACGTTGTGAAACGCCGAGGTCATCTTGTTGTCGAGGCGTTGCAGAACTTCGTCTTTTGTCCAATAGAAGTTCATGTCATTTTGCACGCTCTCGAAGTAAGACACGGTCACGCCGCCAGCATTGCACAGGAAATCGGGAATCATCATCAAACCGGGACGTTTGCGCAATTCGTCGTCGGCTTCAGGCGTGGTGGGGCCGTTGGCGGCCTCGGCAATGATGCGCACGCGCTGGCTGATGGTGTGAAAATTGTCACTGGTGATTTGTCCCTCCAGCGCAGCCGGGATCAACACATCCACATCTTTGGATATCCAGGCATCGCCGTCTTCAATTTGGTAACCGGCAGCGCGCGCCTGGTCTTTGTCAATGGAGCCGTACTGGTCAGTGATGCTCATCAAAAAGCGCGCATCGATGCCGCTGTCTTTGCTGACCGTGTATGAGGTTTTATCGCTGCGGTCCCAGTACGACACGCACACCACTTTGCCTCCCAACTGCTCGGTGAAGCCAATGGCAGCATATTGCGCCACGTTGCCAAAACCCTGCACGGCTGCAGAACACTGCGTGGAATCCATTTTGAGGTGTTTCATCATCTCTCGCACGGTGTGGATGGCACCGAAGCCGGTGGCCTCGGTGCGACCCAGCGAGCCGCCGCCGCCCACCGGTTTGCCAGTGATGACGCCGGGCGTATAACAGCCGTTCAGTTTGGAGTATTCGTCCATCATCCAACCCATCATCTGGGGGGTGGTGCCCACGTCGGGGGCGGGCACGTCCTGGCGGGGGCCCAGGTTGCGCCACACCTGCTGCACGTAGCCGCGCACCAGGCGCTCTTTCTCGCTGACCGACAGGGTGGCCGGGTCGAGCACCACGCCGCCTTTGGCGCCGCCCAGCGGAATATCCGCCACGGCGCATTTCCAGGTCATCCACATGGCCAGGGCGCGCACGGTGTCGGCGGTTTCGGCGGGGTGAAAGCGGATGCCGCCCTTGCAAGGCCCGCGCGAGTCATTGTGCTGCATGCGGTAGCCCTGGAAAACCCGCAGGCTGCCGTTATCCATGCGCACCGGGATGCGGAAATGAAATTCGCGCAGCGGCATGCGCAGGTATTCACGTACCGGCGGGTCGAGGTTGAGCAGTTCAGCCACATGATCAAATTGTTTCTGAGCCATTTCAAAAGCGTTGGTTAAGGAAGCCATCAATCTTTTCTCTCCTGTTCGGTATCCAACATATGATTTATGACGGGTATGGCTGTTAAAACTTATGCGGGCGCCTCGGTTGAGCGCCCGCTTGAATAGTCAGGGATTGTTGGTTAGCCTGCACGGCTGCCTCCAAAGAAGAGCATTGATCACCCATGACAGAAAGGATTGATTCTTTCTGATTAATAGCTTAGCAGAGATTGAAAGGTGCGTCAAGTAAGCGTGGATGTTACCCTTCTTTTCTATACGGTACGCCCAATTTTTCGGGCACATTAAAGGACCTGCGGCTGACGGTCAGGATAATCGTCAGAATATAGGGCAGCGCAATGAACAACTCGTTGGGGAACAGCCCTGCGCCGCTGGACTGCATGAAGATGGCGACAGCTTCAGCCAGGCCGAAAATCAGCGTTCCGGCCAAAGCGCCCAGCGGAATCCAGTTACCCAGGAAACAAATGGCGAAGGCAATCCAACCGCGCCCGCCGATGATGGTGGTGGTGAACATGCCGAGGTAGCCGATGGAATAAAAAGCTCCGCCGACGCCGCACAGGATGCCGGCAAACAGGATTGTCAGGAAGCGAATCTGGTCCACGCGCAAGCCCGCCACATCGCCGGCCTCGGGGTTCTCGCCGATGGAACGAATGGACAGGCCGAGCGAGGTTTTATAAAGCACAAAAGAGGCAACCGGCACCAGCGCATACAGCAGGTAGGTCAGGATGTTCTGGTTGAACAGGATTGGGCCGATGACCGGAATTTGCGACAGCAGCGGGATGGCAATGGGTTTAAACGGCTGCACAATCAGCGGGGTTACCGGAACACCAAAAATGACGCGCTGGAAGAAGGCGCAAATGCCCAGCGCCAGGATGTTGATGGCGGTGCCGGTGACAATTTGATGCTGTTTCAAGTAGATGGTAATCCAACCGTAGAGCGCGGCGGTTAAGATGCCTGCCGCAATGGCAGCCAGCAGTCCGATCAGGAGGTTGCCGCCGGAGAGGTAAGTTCCCACGAATCCGGCCCAGGCACCCATCAAGAAGATGCCCTCAATGGCAGTGTTCATCACACCACTGCGTTCGGCATAGACCTCAGACAGCGAGCCGTAGAGCAGCGGGGTGCCCATGGTGATGGTTCGGGTAAGCAATGAAATAATCATGCGCTCACCGCTTTCTTGAGGCGGGCTTTCTCGCGGCGGGTTTCCAGCACCTCACGCACAAAGTATGAAAGGATGACAAAAATCATCACAAAGCCCAGCATCAGGTCGATGATGCTGGAGGGAATGCCCGATAGCTGCCCCATGATGTTGCCGCCCACCTGCAGCGCGCCAAACAGGATGGAGGCAAAGATAATACCAATCGGGTCGCCGTTGGCCAGGATGGCGATGCCAATGCCGGCGGAGCCGACGCCTGGATTGAAATTTTGAACCAGCATGTGCTGCACGCCATTCACCTCACAAAAGCCGCCCATGGCTCCCAGCGCGCCGCTGATGAAAAACGCCAGGATATAGATATTGCGGGAATTGATGCCGGCCATTTCAGCCGCATCTTTGTTGCTGCCCACCGCGCGCACACGAAATCCGAAGGGGGTCTTATATAACAGAACCCAGGCGCCGATGCAGGCCAGCACCGCCAGCACAAACCCAACATGCAGCCTGGTGCCGGGAATGATGGTCATCAACCAGACGGCTTTATCCAGCGGGTTGGTTTGCGGGTATTCCGCCTTGGTTTCCATCAGGAAGGTGCGCAGCAGGTAGTTCATGATGTTGAGCGCGACATAGGTGGACATCATGCTGACCAGGAATTCATTGGCGTTGAATTTCGCCTTCAGCCAACCGATCAGCCCTCCCCACAGCCCGCCGGCCAAAATGGTGAGCAACACAATGATGATCAACGCCAGAATACCAGGCATGCTGTTCTGAAACATCAGTGAAAACGCAACCGCGACCACTGCGCCGATGTAAAACTGCCCCTGGGCTCCAATGTTAAACAAATTGGCTTTATAGGTGAAGCCAAAAGCCAGCGCAGTGAACATCAGCGGTGTGGCCTTAACCAAGATTTCGGCAGCGGTATAACCGTCTCGAAATAGTGAGCCAAACAGCGTCAGCGTGGCTGCCAGGGGGTCTTTACCCAGGAAGAGCAGCAGCAGCCCGCTGACCACCAATCCGGCCACCACTGCCAGGATATTCGTGACCAGGAGATCTCTAAATTTACTGGTCATTTGCTTTGCCTCTTTCAGCCGCATAGCCTGCCATCAACAGGCCGATTTTCTGGGTGTCCAGTTCATGATTCTGATAAATTCCCACAAATTCACCTTTATACATGACGGCAATTCGGTCCGACAGGCCAAAGATTTCAGATAATTCTGTTGAGATCAAGAGAATGGCCTTGCCCCTCTTTTTCTCAGCCAGGATGGTGCGGTGGATATGGTCAATGGCGCCCAGGTCCAGTCCCCGGGTAGGCTGATCGAAAACGATCACCTCGCTGCCCCTGTCCACCTCACGCGCCAGGATGACTTTTTGCTGGTTGCCGCCGGAAAGACTGGCGGCTATCGCGTCGGGGCCGGTGGCTTTCACTTCATAATCACGAATTTTGTCATTCGTATACGTTTTGAGCCGGTTAT
>Ga0334888_1002508_pt1 | contig 19988 bp, 13 predicted proteins | sample GraSluR1_MG_FD_207227 | JGI IMG/M metagenome (GOLD analysis project Ga0334888, IMG submission 207227) | Sludge microbial communities from methane-producing bioreactor in Wageningen University, Netherlands - Granular Sludge_3_08-R1 | ecosystem: Engineered > Bioreactor > Anaerobic > Unclassified ...
TCTGCTTTTGCTGCATCTGCTTCATCCCAAGCATAATAACTTGGTGCGCCATCAGATAAAATTATCATAACTTTATTCGCATCTGCTCTTGAATGACTAGATGTAAATTGTTCATGGGCTAAAGCAATTGCGTCTCTTAAATTTGTTAATCCTGATGCAGTTAAAATATTAATATGAACAATAACACTTGAGTGTTCAAAAGTTAAAACATGTCTTAAATATGCATAATCACCAAAAGTTACAAGACCTACTTTATCATTTGTTGAATTTAAAGTTGAAATAAAAAAAACTGCACTTTCTTTTGCATAATCTAATCTTGATAAGGGAGCACCAATTTCTCTCATATTCATACTATTAGATGTATCTATAACTAACATAATATCTAAAGGAACAGTTCCAGAACATTCTACTAAACAATTTTCACTGCAATCATCACCATTTATTAAATTGCCATCATCACAACTTTCACCCAAATGTATTTCTAATATTCCATTTCCACAATGTTCAGTTGTAGGTCTTTCTCTGCACTCTTCAGCACATAAAGAAGTAGGAGGAATTGAAATTGTTAATTTTTCTTTATTTGGATTTTTAACAAAAACTCCTTCATTAGTATATACTCCTACTGTTAATGCAGTTGTTGTTTCATAATTTCCTGTATCTAAATTGTAAGAATATAAATTTTTAATATTGTATTTTTCTAAAATAGATATATGTTCTTTTGTAAAACCACCATATGGCATTCCAATTAAATTCCATCCTGCATTCGTTAATTCTATCTTACCCCCGCAAACTGGATCTCCAGTTAAAAAAATTGTTTGGTCTTTTTCTGAATAAACCCAATAACCCATCAAAGGTTTAATTGTTTTAACATCTGTATATTTCCCTTCTTGAGAATAACTATAAATCTTAAGATCTGAATTAAATATAATCTCATCAACTTCTTTTCCTATAACTGGAGATGAAAATAAATTCCACCCCTTAGATAAAGTGATATTAACGCCACATATTAACTCTTCTGTAATTCTCCCTTCTGAAGGAATAACAATTAATGGAGAATGTTCTTTTACTTTAATACATGCCTCTTGTCTTGGAATTCTTTCTGTTTCACAAAGATAAATTGTTAAATCTCCATACTCATAAGTTGAAGTACTAGGAACATTTACTAACTCAAGCATAGTGGTTGCTGTTGCATCCCAAATTGCAAAATTAACACTTCCATCAGAAGGCATAACTATTGAAAAAACAACTGTATAACTATCAGTTCTTAAACTATCACCAACTTCATAAGCTGCGTATCCGTCTCCACAACCTGAATTAACACAATCAATTGAAAAGGCAAAACTTGCCAAAAATAAAAATAGAATAACTACAATATATTTAGAATTTAATATAGATTTCATAAATATATACTGTGTTCAATCTTTAAAAAACTACGCCCCGGAACGGGATCGAACCGTTGGCCTTCCGGTTAACAGCCGGACGCTCTACCGTTGCTCGTTTTAGTGTGCTTATTGCATACGTAAAACTCTAAGCTACCGGGGCTTAAAAATAGTAAAATAATTTTAGTGGTTGTATATTTAAATGTTTTGTCTAATTTCTAATCTATAATATAGTGTTCTCCAACTAACTTCAAGTTTTTTTGCAATTTCTCTAACAGACATTCCTGTTTCTTTTAATTTTTTTGCTCTTTCAATAGTTGATTCTGATAATTTATATGGTCTTCCTCTTTTTAAATTTCTTTTAATCACATTTACATTCATTCTTCTTAAAACTTTTATTACTTTTAATGATAAGGTATCATAAATACCTTTAGAACAATAAATTGTATCTACTTTTGTATTATTTAGTAAATATGCTAAAATATAACTGCTTGGTTTAACTTTTATTACTACTATTCTTTCATTAGAACTATTATCAATTGTTTCTTTGATTTCTTTTCTTGTTCCTTTAAGAATCAGCATCCCTTACCGCCTCTAGAAATTCTTTACCTCTACCTTTTTCTAAAACAAGTTTTATCTCATTTATACCTGCTGTTAAATCTTCATTTGAAATATTAAAAAACTTGATACCCCAATCCATATTATTTGATTTATATACAAAGAAGGATGCACCAAATATTTTTGGGTCCATTCTAGGGATTAAATTTTCATATTCTAATTTCTGTTTTAATATTTTTGTGGCATTCTCAATTTTATTTTCTCCATGTTCTAAAATATTAAAAACTTCTAAATGTGATTCTTCAGGTTCAATTGTTAAGGTAGGTAATAAATTATTTTCTTGTCTTTGTGTTTTTGAATTTAAAATATAAAATTTATATATTGTTAATAATAAATCTCTTATCGCTTTTTTTTCAGTTAATAAATTTCCTAAAGAATTCCTTTTAGTTATCTGAGATTTTAATTCTTCATCCATAGTTAATTCTTCTTCTGTTTGTACTAAAAAATTCCTTTCTATCAATTCAGATTTAACATTTTCAAATCCTTCTACTAAATCTAATCTTGAATCTGGAATTAACTTATTTTTTCTTAGTAGCTCATTATATTCTCTTATTTTGCCTTGTTCTTGTTCATTCATTATTTGTTTAACTTCTTGTGATGCTTTAGATACAAAAGAAAGAATAATTGAAATTCTTGCAGAATCACTTGTAATTAATCCTGGTTGTTTAACAATTCTTGTTTTTATCACTCTAGCATTTTTTCCAAAGTCTTTTTTTATTCTTTCTTCTAGATTATCTTTTTTTATTACTCTAATAGACTTATGGATTCTTTTTCCATTCTCTTCATATTCTACTTTTGCAATTAAATACTGAGGCATATCTTTTCCTGATAATAATGTATTCATTCTTGTAAATGCATTTAATCCATATTTTCCCGACTTTATTATTCTGCTTATGTGATTTCCATCAATGGGCAAATGAGGTATAATTTCTGGATCCAATTCCCTTAATTTTCTTAATATTAAAAAAGAAGATAATGCAATTTTAACACGTAATAACGTTATTCTTTTAATATATTCATAATACTTTAATACAGATAATTGTTTTTTTAGATCTGCACTTTCTTCTTGACTTATATCTAAATCTAAATTCAGATTTGAAAAACTTATGTTGGGATTTTTGAATCCCCTCCTCTCCATCTCTTTCTTCATATCACTTAATTCTAGTATATGTGATTCAATCTGTATTTTATCATCTGTTGATTTAATATTATCCAAATATTCATTGGCGCGTATTATAAAATTAAATGAATTTTCCATATTTATTCTCCTTTTTTTTGCGCAAGCGCATATTTTTGTATAGTATATTAATTGCACACAATTATATAAATACGTTTTGGTTTTTAGAATGTTTTTTAAAATAGAAAAGAATAAAAAGCGCGCAGGATATATATTATTTGATGAGTTATGACTTTTAAAAAAATATACACTAAATCAAGAAATAAAAAATTTATTTTAAATGCAACACAACTAACTCCAGAAGAATTAATCACTTTATTTAATGAGTCAGAACTGATATTATTTTTAAAAGGCACGTTGGGAGGGAAATTAGCAGTTGAAACAACTGATACATATATAGGATTTAGAAAAACATTTGATGGAAAACCTAGATATATAATATTAAAAATAGAACAAAATAATGAATCAATGGATTTATGGTTAAAAACTTCAGAAAAAATGAATAAAAATATAAAATTGGATATTTGGGAAAACTTAACAGTACAAAAATCAACTGGTGCTATTTATTCAAGAGATGAAAGTACCAAAGGAACAAGGTATTTGTCTGATATTTTAGAAAAAATAGTAGAACTTCATAATACTGCAAATCTTGATACTACATGGAAAGAAGAGATAGAAGAATATACTCAAAAACCAAGCGCAATTAAAGCAATGTTATTGGAATTAAGATTCCCAAATCTTATTTATTATTATGAAAATTTTTACTTACCTATGGAAAAAATAATTAAAAATTTAAAAGAAAAAAAACCCATTTCTATTTAAGTATATATTTTCCCATCTCAAATAATAATACTACTCTCTTAAACCCATAGGATTACTACCCATAAAATCAGGTATGTAATTACTAGGATAAGGGTTATGATTTACCTCCGTTACTCCCTCTTTTTCTTGTTTTCCCCTTCTATATATTTTTAAACTCATGTGCATCCCTGCTGCTGCAAGCCCAGAAGGATTATTAGAGTATCCGGGGCCCAATAAAGACATAACAAAATCAACAAGTGGACCACAAGAAGGCGTAAACCTGCCCAACATAAAATTAAGAGACATATCTGCCGTAAATTTGCCTGCAGCAAAAATATCAGCCATTTCCTCTGGATAGTAAAGCATATTCATTTCATTTGTCCAATCAATAGGAACTTCAGCAGATAAACTATCCATTACCTCATATATATTTTGATTTTGTGGGTCCCCTCCATTAGAAAAAGTATGATCAACTACTCTCCATTTTCCATCTAATTCAGGATTTAAAGAGTTTACTTGTATATACATTTCGTTTGTAGTTATTCTAGTGTTATCTATAAATTCAGAGTTAAAACCATTATAAAATATCTCATGAGCATTATGTACCATTTGTATTAATATTTGAGTATTCCGTTCCATTTCCATAACATGAGGAGGATAATTGGAAAAACCTATAGGATACATTTCATTCCCATTTAAATCAACGTATTTCATCGGATTATTTTGCGCGTACACAAAAGGATTCAAACCATCTTTTATTGGGTCTGGACTTATAAAGCGCCCTAATTGTGGGTCATAAAATCTTGCGCCAAAATATTGCAAGCCTGATGAATCTTGTTCATGGCCAACAAAATCTTTTCTATTTTCAATCTCTTGCGCTAAATTTAATTGTGCGCCGAAAATATCATAATCTGTTTTCATAACTACAGATCCATTCTCATCTGTAATTAATCTTGGATTTAATCTATGGTCATTATGATAATAATAAATTTTAGGATCTAATGGTGCATGAACTAATGATTCTGGTGAATCAAAATCTACTCTTGAAATTAAGTTTTGTCCTGCATAAATATACAAAGTTTCATCTCCTTCTAAAGAAGGTGGTTTGCCTGATTCTCCTGTTTCAATATCCAAACTTGGTTTTATTATAGTTGAAGTATCTGTATACACCCAGTATCCTAAACCTGGTTCTAATTCATCTGCTGAAACTAGTGAATATCTTCCTGTTTTTGGATCCATAGAATAAATAGATATTTTTGTATTCACAGTATTTTTTTCAAAAGAATCAATATCTTTTTGAGAATTAAAACTAATCATCTCAAATTTTGAATTTGTAGTTTTCAAATTCTTTGAATCATAAGTTTCAAATGAAACTTTTGTAGGTTTATTCATATAAACCCAAACACCACTTAATAAATCTAAGTCTGTTTTTTCATCAATTGTTCCATATCTCCCAGTAGAAGAATCATAATAATATGCAGTTTTGTATAATGAATTATCTAATTCTTTAAAGGCACCTACAGAAACCATATTCCAACCAATATCTAAAGGAATAGTTATTATTGTAGAAACAGGTTCTTCAACGTCTTTTAATTTTTTAGTTATTTCATATATTGTTTTATCTCCATCCCAAAAATAATAAATTACTTCTGAATTATTTATTATGTTTATAATCCGTTTACCATTTACAGAATAATAATATTCTTCATTTCCAAAAGAACCATTAATTGTTTTTAAATTACCTTTATCATCATATGTGATTTCATATATTGTTTCATTTGCTCCTTCAACTAAAGGACCTCCAGTAGTAGGTCCTGCAAATGAAACAGATGGATTTTTTAATTTCTTTGAAATTAATCTATTCATATTATCATATTCATAAATATATTCTCCTTCTGGAGTATTTGCTGAATTTAAAATTACTGAGTTTCCTCCATCATAAAATTCATATTCATAATTTGTTGTTCCTTCTCTTGAATATTTAATTAAACGATTATCTAATTCGTCATAAACATAACTTGCATCTTCAAAAAGACTTGGATCATTTGAAAGGGTATCTGTTAATCTATTTGCTTCATCATATCTAAATCTCACTAAATTCTGCCATTCGTATGAAGTAGACACTGTTGTTTCACCATCTTCTGAAATACCAATAGCAGAACTTCCAAATATTGGACTTAATTTATTAATTGAAATAATATTTGATAAATCATCATAAACATATTGTCTTGCAAAATAGTTAATAGAATTTTTAGCTGTTCTTAATTCTATTAATCTATTATTAATATCATACTCATATTCATTTTCAAATTCGTTGCCATAACTTAATTTTTTTAATCTTCCCTGATCATCTATATCAAAAGAGGCAATATCTTTATCAATATATTTAATTTCCGTTATTCTGCCTAAATTGTCATATATATACTTAATATTCTTCTCGTTTATTTCTTTATTAATCAATGAAGCCAAACTAAATGTATTAATTACCTCTATTTGTTCAATATTTGTAGTATCTAATTTATTTTGTATTATTTGTTTTTCTAAAAATCCTTTTTCATTATATTCAAAATGTATTATTTGATTATCTGTTGCTTGATAACATATCTTTCCTATACCATTTTCACAAATGGGGCTTCCCCCTTCTACCACTCCTTCATCCCCATATTCTTTTTCATCAATACTATATCTTTCTAACAAATGAGTTGCTTTTATTCTATTTAAATTATCATAAGTTTTATAAAAAACTAAATAATCTATTTTTTCTGCTTTATTTGAAGTTAGATATAAATTATCTAAATAAACAGTCCCAAATGTTTGGATTTTTAATTTTATATACTCTGTATTTAGTGGGGAAGTTAAATTATATGTATAATTTTTCCAATCCGAAGTTAAACTATTTCCTCTCCTTTGAGTTGTTATAATATCTAAATTAGAATCTAAATATTCAATTTCAAATAATACCCCTCCTCCTTTAGCATAAGTGCCAATAATAACTTCTTCTTTTTGATTAAATGGAATTTCATAAATATAATCTATTTTTCCCATACCTAATAATCTAAGACATTTACCAGAATAACAACCACTTGAAAGATATTCTATATTATAAGAAGGACCAAATGAAAATTCATTACTATTGAAATATTTTTCATTTTCTAACTCAAAACCAGAATCAATAATAAAATTATTTATAGAGGTATAAACTAAATTATTGTTATCATCATAAAAATTTGTTAAATATCCTCTATCTGGATCATATGAATAAATATTATTTCCTCTAAAATCATAAATATTATTTGTATCTCTGTTTAATGGATCAATATATGTTTTTATATTAGTAGAGGTATCCGAATATTCAAAAACTTGTTTTCTTCCTAGAGAATCCTCTACTTCTATAGTTCTTCCAAAATTATCGTTTGTTGTTTTAATAGTATTTCCTAAAGCATCTGTTGTTTCAGTTATTAATTTCTCTCCTAATCCATATTCAATTTTTGAAGAAACTAAAGTTCCTGAAAAATCGTAAGATTTTTCTAATTCTGCTAATGGATCATTTGAATATTCGTGTTTAATAAATTCAATATCTTCTGGAAAAATAAAAGAATTATCTGTTCTTAAAATAGAAATAGGTTTGCTTTGTTTTAATATATTTCCAAACCTATCATGGCCTATATATGTTCTTAAAATTTCTGAACATCTTTCAAATTTACAATCTCCTTTATTAGTATCAACTGCTATCTGATTTCCAAAACCATCATAATAAGTTTTTGTTGTTTTTAATTTATCTAAAGTAATATACTCATTAGTAATAATATTTGAGGGATTGTGTATGGATGTATCAATAGTTATAGTTTCATACTCATGATCTTCATCTGTATAACTACTTTCAATTTTATTATACTCCTTATATGAATAAGTTTGATATGCTACCTCTTCTCCAGGAAGATATATTGCTTTTATTCTATTAAAATCATCATAGACATAATTAGTTTTTTCATCATTCAAACCTATTTTTTGAATTAAATTATCTTTATTATCATAAATATTTTTTTGTGTCCCTATAAGCGTTTTAGTTTGTTCAATTAAATTAGTATCTGTATAAGTAAATTCTGTTTTAACTCCATTTGAAGTTTGTTCTTTTATCAACCCATTTAATGTATAATTGTAGGTATCTTGTTCAATGAATCTATTTGTATTTTTATCATAAATTTTAATTGAATTTAAAGATAATGATCTTAGATTAGAAGGAGTTATGTATTCGAATTCTTGTTTTATTAATGAGTCTAATAATTTTTTATTTAATTCAATATCACTAATTGAGGTATCTTCATTTCCTTGAGCATTATATTCCACTAATCTAAATAAATTTTCATCTAAAATTTCTGGATTATTTTCATGTAAATATTTAGTATATGTTTTTACTTTATTTTCTCCATAACCAATAGTTTCAACTATTGGCTGATCAAATTCATTATATTCTATTTCTTTGTATTGAATATATTCTTTATTATTTGTTGTTTGATTTTTTAATAAAATACTATATATTGTTGGATTAGAAGCTTTCTCATTAACCTTGTAATTATTTATATGGGAATATATCAATTCATCATCTTCTGAATATAATTCTGTTTTGTAATTTGTGCCTTTTAATAAATCTCCTTCTCTATCTCCTGATTCAGTTGGCCCATTATAAAAATAATTTATTTTTTTACCATTTTCTTCATAAATTGTTTCTGTTTTATTATAGAAAATATTAGCATATCTTTCATCCTCCTCTCCTTTAAAAATCGTACCATCATACTCAAAACTTGTTGGCAATAATTCTAAAGTTAATTTAGGATTATAATAATTATATTCTGTTAATATATATTTTTCTTTTATTGGATCATGATTAATTATCTTTTTTAAATTCCAGCCAAAAGTAAAATTAGTAAAATCTTCAGAATATGTAGTTATGTTTGGCTCGTTACCTTCATAATAAGTTTTAAACACCCTAGGGACATTTGTTTCATTTCTTAATTCATATTCAAATAAAGAAACACCACCATTAATGTTTGTTGTACTTTTTATCAAACCTAAAAATTCGTCTCTTGGTTGATCATAATATTCAAATTCTTTTACTAGTAAACAATTTTCTCCTTCTTCATCATAGCATTTTTCAATTTTTGAAAGTAAAGAGATATTTTTTATTGTTTATTCAGTTCATATCCTCCAGAATCAGCTAATCTTTGTTTTATTTTTCCATCTATTAAAAGTTCAACACCCAAACCATCTTCAGTTATATCTAATATATTATAAGTTAAAATATTGTTTTCTATTAAAGTTTTATCTCCATCTTTAGTTAAATATTTTTTAATTGAATTTAATCTATAACAATTATTACGGTTATATCTATCAAAGCCTCTAAAACAAAAACCACTATCATAATTTAAAGTATCATAATTAAATTCGATTTCATGGCCATAAGAATCAGTTATTTTAGATATTTTTGATGATTGAGTGTAATTAATATGATGTGTGTCTTTAACTACACATCCTCCACAAGAATAAGCAACTGACTGATCTAAATCGCATGATGCGTTAATTACAGCCCAACGTAAAATACATTTAAGATAATCGTCATCAAAATTTGCACAATTTGTCAGTGTGTTGCATCCTTCACTAACACAATCAGAATTCAATACCTTAGATTCCAATTCTTTTTCCCCTTCTTGTCTATTATAATACTTATTACAAAAATCAGTCTCTAAATTTATGCGATTATTATACCCGTCATATTGTCCTCTCCTACATTCTACGCAGCGGGTTTTAATATTATGAGGAACATATTTATCAATAAAACAGTTTCCAATACTCCAAGCAAGACATATTGTATACTCTTTTGTTTTAATTTCATCATCATATTCAAAATTTAATTCATTATTATCTTTATCTTTTATTTTTGTTATATCCCATCTAGAAGTATAATTAATATAATAATAATAATAATTTCCACCATTGGTGCTGGGACAATCAGCTAGTTCGTGTAATCCGCATGGATCTGGAAGACGAGGCATATCTGTAGTACTCAATACTCGTATTTCTGAATCTGAACCCTCTATGGTTTCTGGAAAACCTACTTCAAAATCAAAATCAATTTCTTCTACTGGTTCTGGTTCAGTGATATTTAAATGCCACCACATAGCTTCTTCATAAATATCTTGCACATCTGGAACACTTAGTATTGTATACCAATAACCTGTTGATACACCAAGATCATCTAGTGCATAGCATTCCCAATTTAATGATGTATTATATCCCCAATCTGCTTCGTGTTCAATAACAACTGTTTCATAACCTATAATTCTTCCATCAATAGATAAAACAGGAACTTCCTCAGTCTCATTCCAAGCAGGCACCAAAATAGTATAATTATTTTGTATTCTTGCTCTGAATTGTAAAGTATCAGTATAACTCCAGCATTGTTCTGGTATAGATAAATTTTGTGTTCTTGCTGATCCAAATCCTCCTGCGTTTTTTACTTTCCAAAGACTACTTGGTAATGCATTTCCAGGTTTTGTATAATTTATATATAAGGTTGCGCCATCTGTTCCTTGTGCATAGGTAGACCAATTAGAATCATAAGCATTCCAATAATTAAATGCAGAATGTCCATCCCAATCTATAGTAATATAATCTGCTTCTCCACCATTACATCTTACTTTTCCTTCTTCTCCTTCTTGATAACACCATTCATTAGGAAAACTTTCATTTGCAGAAGGAAGTAAACTTATAATAGAATGATTAAATGTATATTCAGTCCCTTGCGTATCTAAAATAATCCAATATGAGGTTATATCTGTTATTTTATATTTAGTAATTTTAAGATTAGAATATTCTTTTGTTTTATACTCTTTATAATCTGTTGTCCAATTAGAAACAACTAAATCATAATTCCGTCCATTTATAAATAATTTATATAAGTAAAAATCTTTTGACTCACCCACAAAAGTATTTGGTCGTGCTTGAATATATGGAAAATTCATATCCCATCCAATTCCTAACTCATTAGGATTAGCATAATACAAAGGAGAGGAATATGAAGAAAAATCAGTATATTCAGGTTCAAATTTATTTGTTGAATACATTAAACTTATATCTTGTGCTAAACCAATATTATCTGACACATCTGTTATTTTCTCAGATAAAAATAAATTTCCAGTGGATAAAGAAGGATTAGCAGAGATAAAACTTGAATCAAAAGTATTTATAGGATTAATAGAATCTATAAATTGATCTAAATCGTCATCTGCAAAAACAAAAAAACTCAAAAAAACTATTAATATAAATACATATTTTATTTTAATCATATTAAATTATAAAAATAAAAGATATATATATGTTTCTTTTATGCGCAAAAAAAATTGAAAACACTTTCAAGGAAGTAATCGTTTATTCTTAATTTTCTCGCTTAAATATTCTCCAATAAATGAAAGGCGCGGGCCTTGAAGCGCATCTAATTCAAGTTTTTGTTTTGTATTTAAAACTTCTTTTAATTCTTTAACCCATTCTTTATGTCTATTTATCCATGGGTAATCAAGCATTTCTTTTGCTCTTTTCAAATCAACTCCTTTTGCTTTAATTGTTAATTTTCCAAGAAAATCATAATCTTTTATATCCTGCATTGTTACTCCAATAAAACGCGCTTCTGGAACTGCAATTTCAGAACCTAAATAAGCTAAATTCATTGAACCTGTTTTTATTGCCCAATAAATATACCATCCCCAAGCATCACAATCAGTTGCTACATAAATTGGAACTTTTTTATCTGCTAACTTTCTTAATAAACGTCTGCATCCTCTTGATGCTTGCCCCATGGGAGTAACAATTAAACATTTTTCTTTTTTCCAATATTCGTCTTCATTTAATCTTTGCCAAAGAGCATCTTTTTCTATTACTAAAACATAATCAACATTTAATTCTTCAATCTCCATTCCATTATCAACATCTGACGGAATCATCCAACCAGATCTTCCTTGTTTTCTACAATCTATTTTTGTTGTTGAACCGCCAAATTTATCTCTTAAAATTAAATGCCCTGCTACTGCACCTTTTCTATTTGCATTTAAATTCAAATCTTCTCTTTTAACACCCAATGCTAATTCTAAATCTTCAATTAAAGGGTTTGACTCCGTTTGATCTGAAAATAAATCTTCATCTAAATTTTCACCCAATGAAAATTTCAATTGATAATAAAGACCTCTGATTGATGTATGAGCATCTTCTTTTAAGAATTTTTTGCATTTATTTGCAATTGCAACTGTTTGCATAAATTTCTTTGCTTGACCTACATTGATGAAACGTCTTTCTTCTGATTTATCTCCTAATCTAATATACCCAACTCCTTCATCATATAATACATTTGCTCTTCCCCTAGTGATTGTTTGAAAACTAGGAGATTCACCCTCTTCAACTTCTGAAACCATTTTCTTTCCTAAATTTGTTAATTTTTCTATAATTTCTTTATCAGACATTTATTCACCCAATATACTTTTCTTCAACTAATTTACTTAAATTTTCCTTTAATACTTCTGGTTTTTTATATTCTGCTAAATCTGCTAAATCTTGGGATAATTGTTCAACATATTTTTCAACAGCCTTTTTTCTTGCTTTTCTCTCTTTATCTCTTATTTTACCATGTAAATGTTTTTTTAATTTTCTTGCTGCTTCCATTAATGCATTTCTTATTTCTTCAACCATCTCTTTTTCATTTGAAATTGCTTGTTTACCTGCCCCAGTATATGGAATATGAACAGAAGAAATATTAACTAAAACAGAAATTGGTTCTTCATCAAATTTTCTTAATGAATACCTTTTCCATTCAACATTTTTAACCGCTTCTGTGATCGCACACCCTCCTCCATCAAACAATAATGGAGCTCTATTAGCAAATCTCATTATATCATTTGAATATCTATCTGCAACTGCTCTGCCTGCATCGCCACCATATGCTAATCCAACTTCTACAATAAATGGGATTCCTCCTCTAAAAATAGCTGGTTTTCTTTCAACAACTTCAATAAACTCTGGATTTAAAATATTAATCATTGATTTTTCAATTTGTTTTTCACCAATTGGATGAATTCCTTCTATGGAAGGTGCTATCCATTTAACTTCTTGAAATGCTTTAACTAGTTTTTCTGCATCTCTCCATTCAAGTTTTCCTGGTGCTTTCTTAAAATCAATATCTGGACAAATTTCATCAAGTTCTTGAACTTTGGAAGAACTTAATCTAGAAAAATTAGATTGTAAAAACTGTCGTAATGTTGAATTGTCTTTATCATGATGTGCAAAATCAATCAAATCACTAGTTGTAATACCTAAAGGATGTGGCTGTACTTCTTTAGGTTTGGGAGGAATAATATCAATAGACCTAGGAAATAACTGTTCTGTTCCATCTGGCTCAGTTAATAAAATTTGAGTATGAGGATTTGCAATTGCTGTTCTTTTTAAATATTCATAAACTCCATACGTACTTTTATCATATTTAACATCAGAAACTTCTGCTTCATAACTTAAACCATGCCAATCTGTTTTTTCTTTTTTAATATTTTTAATTATTGGTTTATTTGTTTTAAAATCAATTGAAATATCACATTCTAATTTATCTCCTTTATATCCAGATACTAAATGCACTTCTTTACCAGTTGTTAATTGAGCATACATAGTAACTCCAGCAGCACCAATTCCTTGCTGTCCTCTTTGTTGTACGAATCTATGAAATTTTGTACCTGCAAGCATCATAGCCATTGCTTTTCCTAAATGCTTCTCAGGTATCCCACTTCCATTATCATTTACATAAATTTTATATCTCCCTTCTTCTTTATCTAATTCCTCTATTTTCACATGTATTTCCGGCAGTATTCTTTCTTCTTCTGATGCATCTAATGAATTAGTAACTAATTCATGGATAATAGTAGTTAAAGACCTAGTTTTTCCTGAAAATCCTAACATTTGCCTATTTTTTTTAAAAAACTCTGCTATTGAGTGCTCTTTAAACTCTGAAAAAACATCTGTCATTTTATCTACCTATAATCTTCCTGATTTTTTTGCTTGTGCGTCACATAAATACTTACGCACATTTGAATGAGGAGTTCCCCCAATTAATTTTTGTATTGCATTTACTGCTATCTCAACATCTTCAAATTGTCCAATTATGGAAACATCTTCATCTTGAATATTTATATAAACCTTTCCTTCTTCTTCAATAATCTTTTTAAACTTACCTTTTTCGCCAACAATTCTCCCAATCTGTCTTTGAATTACTCTTTCAGGTAAAAATTCTCCTAATTCTATTATCTTCATTACATTTTCCTCATCTATAAGATTTAAAGAAGTACTAACATTAAATCCTTGTCCTATCGCATGAACTATTTTTTTTGCAATATATTCTTGGAATTCTTCACCTTCTATCTCTATTAAATCCTCTTTAAATCTAATACTAACCAAAAGATCGCTTTCGAGTAATTTAATATTTTCTTTTAAATATTTTACTCTCTTTTTTGGAATTCCAATTATTTGCATACAAATAGTTTTGTGGGTAGGGTTTATAAAATTTTATATTAATAATTAATCTACGATTATAATGAGGAGTATATATGTTTAACAAAATAATTAACTGGTTTAGAGAATTGTTTCACTCTAAAAAAAATATAAGCTTAGGATTCTATGGTAGTCCTAATGCAGGAAAAACTTCCTTAGCTAATAGAATAAGTATGGATTTAACTGGTAGTCCCTTAGGACAAGTATCTGTAATACCTCACGAAACTAGAATAGTACAAAAAAAAGAACAAGTTTCAATTAAATTAAAAAATTGTACTCTCAATATGAATTTACTTGATATGCCCGGATTAGCAGTAAAGGTTGATTATAGGGATTTTTTAAATTATGGTTTAAGTATAGGGGATGCACAAGAAAGAGCTAAAGAAGCAACAAAGGGAATTGTTGAAGCACTGAAATGGCTTGATAAAGTTGACTCTGCATTAGTAATCCTAGATTCAACAAAAGAACCTTTAAATCAAGTAAATATAACATTATTGGGAAACTTAGAAGCAAGAGGAATCCCGATTATATTAGTTGCCAACAAAATGGACTTAGAAAATGCAAATTCTAATGAAATTAAAAAAACTTTTCCAGATTATCCTATTGTTGAAGTATCTGCTCTAACTGGTCACAATATGCACAATTTGTATCAAACAATAGTTGCAGAAGCAAAAACGAGGTAATTTAATGACATATAAATGTGCGGTTTGTGGAAGATTATTAACTGATTTTGATAAAGAAGAATGTTCGTGCGGGTCTCAAATTTTTGTGAAAATTAAAAATGAAAAAAATAGGGACAATGAAAAAATAAACAATGAAGGAAAATTAGAGAATATAACTATAGTAAACAAAGGAATATTTGAAATTAACTTAGATTCAGTTATAAAGGACTTAATTATTTTAAAGGATTATGATGGAGTTTATTATGTAAAACTCCCTTATTATGGAAAAGACATATAAAAAGAAAGGTTTAAAAACACAAAAACTCTTATTTTATTACTATTAGGTAGATTCTATGGAACCTATTATCGTGTATGAACCAGCCCCTAGAATGGAAAAAATTATTCAACATTTAAGGTCTAATTTTAAAGATATAAACCCATTACCTTCAGATAGAGGAAAAAGGTATAAGGAACTCAGAAGAATTCCTAAAGATAATCCTGCGATTTACTTATGGGGTTCAGGTTTTAATCATGGAGAATCTTTCTTTTTTGATACAAAAGACGTGAATTTAAAAATAAATTTTGATGCACACACAGATACAGAAAGTAGAACTTCAAGATTATACCATTTATATTTAAGCCACATATACCATTCAGCAAAAAGGCATAATTTAAATATACTTATCTTCTGCAATAAACATTTCCATAGATTTAGTAATGGGAGATTAATTCTTCTTAATGGAGAAAAACTGGATTTTGTACAAAATATCGCATATACTATTGACTTAGATATTGTAAACGATTTTCCTGCTGAAAGACTATGGACAAATGATTCTGAACTTACATTGCCTCAATTAATAAAAACTTTAAATTCTGCTAAAAATATATTTGGTGGAAAATTAATGCGATTAGATATAGGGGGTTTAAGAGAAACGCCAGAACACACTTTAACAGATAAAGAATGGGAATTTGCTATTGAATGTTATACCTCCGTTTTAGAAAAAGGGTATGAAATTATGACAAAATAAATATTTTTATTTTTTAATGTACTGCTCTCAGTTTTTGCAAAATGCTGCATTAAATAAACTTTATCGGGTGTAAATTTTCCTAAATTTATATTTCTGTATTCTTCTTTAATTTCTGTTATATTTATTTTTCTATAAACACGAACTAATGTGATATGTCCTTTGAAAGCATCTTGTTTAATCCTTAAAGGTTTAAGTGCTTTATTAATTTCTTCAGCTAATTTATTTTGTTCTTTAGAAATAGAACCTATCCAGATAATTCTTACAAATTCTTAAGTTGGAAAAAACCCAATATCTTTAACTTAGAGATCAAATTTATTAAATTTTATTTTAGAAATTATAGTAACTATTTCATCAATCCTATTATCTGGAAAATCCTCTAAAAATTTTAAAGTAATATTCATCTGATCTAAATTTGTTAAATTAACTAGTTATTTTTGTAATATTTTTTTTATTTCGTTTACTCTAAATTTTATCTAATCTGGGAGTTCAATTGATATAAACTGCCCCATAAATTAATTTTTAACAAGGAGTATTTAAACTTTGCTGAATAAAATATTTTAATGAATACAGAAACTATTTGTGTGTTTTGTAAAGGTACAAAAAAATTATGTGGTGCTAACTTTTGTCCTAAATTAAAAAAATTATATTATGAAACAGATTTAACAAAAAATATTAAAGAATCTGTTTTTGGCCCTTCTCCCCCTAATATGTTTGTGGGTTCATATGGGTGGCCGCAAGTTAATTGGGGGCCTATGGTTGCATTAGAAACTATTGATGATAACCCTTCACAATGGTATGGAAAATCATATTATGAAATAATAAAACAGAGATCTCTATTAATTACAGGAAGAAAAAAAGCGCACATAAAGGAAAGAAATGATAAAAATTTAAAAGAAGCTCAAGATGCAATAATGTCTATAAAAACATTAGATATGGAGATTAATTTTAAAAGAAAACCAAGTTTTAATTTAAATTTTTCATCTATAACTCAACCTATGGGAGGATATGCACCTTTAAAAGATTTTAAAGTCGTTGATAATCCTAAGATTCCTAAAAAAGTTGATTCTATAGTAGAAGAAAAGAAGATGCTCGCACAAGATGCTATTTTTGAATTAAATGAATATGGATTAGACGAGTATTATTTAACAAAATTATTTAGTGGAGGTTTACTTGGTCATCAAGAAAGAAAAAAACTAGTTCCATTAAGATGGTCAATTACTGCTATGGATGATATGCTTGCTAAACAAAAAATAGAAAAAATAAAATATTTTGATTCTATTTCGAATTATTATGTTTGTTCTTCTGAGTATTTAGATAATCATTATGAAGTGTTATTAATGCCAGGTTCATGGGAATTTGAAAATTTTGAGTCATGGGCACCTGGTACTTTATGGTCTGAAGGAGCATCAAATGTTTTTATAACTGAAGAATATGAACCATATACAGGAAGAAAAAAATATGCAGATAAACAAGTAGGAGGCTACTATGCTTCACGTTATGGAGTTTGTGAAAGTTTAAATGAAATACGAAAACAAGCTCGAGTTTTAGCAATAAGAGAAATTTATGAAGGATATCAAATACCTGTTGGTGTATGGCAGGTGCGTGAAGGAGTTAAACACGCAATAAAAAACAGAAAAAAATTTTCAACTTTGCAAGAAGCATTAGATGACATGAATTCTCGTTTACGCGTTTCAATAAAAAAATATGAAGCACAAAGCAAGATATTAAAACAAAAAAGATTATTTGATTTCTAGATTTATCAAAAATTAAAAATGCAGCGACATTTTAATGAAATTAAATGTGTCCTTTTTTGCTAAAACGAAAAATGCGGCGCTATTTGATATAATCAAATGCGCCAATTTTTCATTGATAAATGAAAAATGCGGCAACAATTTAACAAAGTTAAATGTGCCCTTTTTACCGAAGGTAAAAATGCGGCGGCCGGGATTTTCTCCCTGTTGACATGATTCACGTCAACCAAAGTTTCGAATTCTCGGACCTACAGGATTTTCCCTAAATTTTCTTTTCTTAAAAGAAAAGAAAGGCCACCCGGGACTCAACGTTGGCAACGTCGTATACTAACCAGACTATACTACCACCGCATTTATGAATATACTCTTACTAATTTCTTTTTTTTTTGATTAAAATTTTTCTTTCTTTTTTAAAGAAAGAAAAAGTTTAAAATGCGGCGCTATTTGATATAATCAAATGCACCAATTTTTGCCAAAAGGCAAAAAATGCGGCAACAATTTAACAAAGTTAAATGTGCCCTTTTTACCGAAAAGGTAAAAATGCGGCTGCCGGGATTCGAACCCGGGTCGTTGGCTTGGAAGGCCAGCATCCTAACCAGATTGTCCAAACTCCTTTCTTGGTTCTTTCTTTTGTTTAAGCTTTTCTTTCTTCCAAGAAAGAAAAGGTTACTAGACTACAGCCGCAATAAACACACTTTATTTATATTACCCTTATCACCTATTAATTTATACATTTTTACTTTGTTTTCTTTCTTGTTTTCTTTTTTTTAGTACGGATTTTTCTTTCTTTTTTGAAAAGAAAGAAAAAAGTGCAAAAATGCCACGCTATTTGATAACAATCAAATGCGTGCTTTTTTACCAAAGGTAAAAAATGCCACGGGCCGGATTTTCATATACCCCGTTTTCTTTTTGGGGTGAAGACCTTTTTCTTTTTCTAAAAGAAAAAGGGATTCATTTGAACCAGCGACACCTCCGTCTTCAGCGGAGTGCTCTCCCAGACTGAGCTACCGCGGCATTACTATGCAGCGGGATTTTCATACAAATGAAAAAGAACCGCGGCATCAATATTACTTAATATATTTCTATCTCTATCTATATAAAATATATAAATTGTAGAATATTTATTAAGGACCAGCATTTAAATATGTTATGTTCGTAAAAAAATAGGGGAATTTTATGTTAAAAACAATCAAACATAGTATTACAACATATACAAAAAACTTTAACTTAGTTTTATTCTTTTCAATACCTTTAGTTATTGCTTTTTTAATTCCTTTATTTATTCAACTTCCTACATTCCCTACTGCAGGAGGAATGTATTTAAGAACTGGAAGTTTACCTGATCTAAATATGTTTGATATACTTATCATGTTATTTTCATATCTTTTATCATTATATCTAATATCAATGGCAATTGTAAATATAAATTTAATAGTAAAATCTCAAAGAACAACTCTAAATATTAAAAAAGAGGTATTAAGTAGACTAGGAACTTCTACAATTAATATATTTTTATTATATATAACATTTACTTTGATATTATTTTTAATTCAATTATTATCTTATAGATTAGAAATGCAAAATATTTTAGCACCTATATTGGGATTATTAGCATCATTACCTTTCTTTTATGCCCCTGCAGCATTAGTTATTGATGATACAAGTCCAGAAAGAGCAATTAAATATTCACTCATACACATAAAACGAAAATGGATAGATTTTATTTCATTTTTGATAATTGGATTTATTCTCTTATCCTCGATTACATTCGTAATATTAAACCTAGAATTAGGAGGAATGGAATCTATATTAATACTAACTCTTAATGCTTTACTTGTAATGCCTTTTTTAATTATACTCCAAACTCAGATATATATTGCTAAATATTCATTGTTACATTGAGGGTTGGAAATGATTAAATGTAAGGATAAATTAACTAGTAAAATACCGATATTTAAAAAAGAAGATAGAATTGATAAAATAAAAACAGAAATCTA
>Ga0334888_1002514_pt1 | contig 19956 bp, 8 predicted proteins | sample GraSluR1_MG_FD_207227 | JGI IMG/M metagenome (GOLD analysis project Ga0334888, IMG submission 207227) | Sludge microbial communities from methane-producing bioreactor in Wageningen University, Netherlands - Granular Sludge_3_08-R1 | ecosystem: Engineered > Bioreactor > Anaerobic > Unclassified ...
GTTTTTGAAATGAGTGATGAATATTTTAATTTTGTATATCAATGGGATGATGGATCTTATCAAACATTTACTGATGAATATAATATTACAATACCTGAATCAACAGGAATTTATACATTAGTAGTTTATGCAGTAGATACTGAAGGATTAGGAATATCACTAAATGAAACATATGACTTTACTATTCAACAAACCCCAGTAATAACTTTAATTTCACCTGATGAAGGTTCAAGAGTTTTAAACGGAGATTTAATTAATTTTACAATTGAAGATGATGGGCTAATCGTAAATGCATATTATTCATGGAATGATGGATATCATATTTCATTTACTGATTCATATAATATAATAGTTGATTCAATTTTCTTAAACCCAGATGTAAATATATTAACAGTTTATGCAAGAGATAATGAGGGATTAGAAACAGAAGTAGATTATACATTCTTTGGTGAAAACACATTACCAATTGTAACTGTAGATCCAGAAACAGAATCTGTAATAACTGAGGGAGAGGATGTAACTGTATATATGATAGATAATACTGGATTACAGACATTAACTTATGATTGTCCTATTGAAGGATTACAAACAATTGATTTAGAAGGAAATTTAACAGCAGTACACAAGTTAAATTGTACATGGGAAAATGGAGAAAATACATTAGATATTATTGTATATGATATTGATGGAGATAATGTAACAATTGAATATATAATTTATTATGATGTTTTAGGACCAGTAATAACTTTAATTTCACCAATTGAAGGGTCAGTAATAAATGAAGGAGATATTTTAGTATTTAATATAACTGATTTAACTGGAATTGATTATACAAATTATACTTGGGATGAAACAGGAATTGAAAATATATTTATAATTGAATATAATGTAACAGTTCCAGATTTATCATATGGTGAACATAACATAACTATTTACGCAAATGATAGTTTAGGTTATGAAACAATAGCAACATTTACTTTTGAAAGAGTAATAGGAGTAGGAAATATATCTGGAAGAGTTTGGAGTTATACAAGTGGTGCACCATTAGAAGATGCATTTATTCAACTTGAAGGATATCCTGAATTAAATGCAACAACAAATGCAACAGGACATTATGTAATTGAAAATGTTGATCCTGATGTTTATAATGTACAAGCAACAAAAACTGGATATACAACTCAAACAGTTTATGGAATTGGCGTAACAGCAGGTTCAGAAACAAGTGGAATTAATTTTTATTTATCTCAATATGGAGGAATAAGGGGTTTTGCAATTGATTGGTTTGGAAATCCAGTAGAAAATACAAATGTAAGTATTTATGAAGCAGGTTCAACAGAAGTAGTCGAATGGACTTTAACTGATGCAATAGGATATTATGAGATTGATAATTTATCCGAAGGATGGTATGATGTTGAAGCAACAGCAGAGGGATATTTATCTTCAAGAATTACAAACAGACCTGTAATAGCAGGCGAACTAACATTGGTTAATTTATTATTAGATTAAAAAGGTGGGCAAAATGGATATGAAAAATAAAATTAAAAATATATATCAAAACATTCAAATGAAAAATATAGTTTTTCTTTTTTCGTTTATCTTAATGTTAGGAGTATTAAGTGCAGGAAGTATTACAGGGACTGTTTATGATGCAGAAACAGATTTGGAATTAGAGGATGTTCAAATATCAACAACAGGGTTAATGGATACTTGTATGATAAATATTTATATTAATGAGATATTAGATCAAAGTACGGGTTCACTTTCAGTAGGAACATACAATATAATGTTATTAGATGGTTCTACTTTTAGAAGTGTTAATGCGATTGTGATAGGAGCAGCATTAGGAATTTTTCAAATAGAGCATCCAATAGATGGAATTGTTACATATGGTGTCCCTTTAGGTTCTAATGGAACACATATTTTTTCTGACGGGACAGTAATACGAATTGAATTAATTGAGATAAGTATTCAACAAGCTACGGCGAATATACTTTCAGATGCATCTGGTCAATTTGTAATTACAGGGTTATCTGATGATAGTTTTAATTTACAATTTACAAAAACTGGATATAATACTTTTACGTTTGGTCCTATTAGAATTGATAATTCAAATCCAGCAAGAACTGACAGGATAATTCCAGATGGAATTTTATTTATGTATCCAGATGGATCAGTACCAACACAACCAATAGGTTCAATAGCAGGTTATGTATATAATACTGATATTGCACCGATTAACAATGCAAATGTTGAAGTTTATTTTGACGGAAATTTAATACAAACTATTCAAACAGATGCAACAGGATTTTTTAATGCAACAAATTTAGAATTTTCAGGACAATATGTTTTAGGTTTTTCAGCAAATAATTACTTGCCTGAAACAAGAACAATAAATTTGGATTTATCAACAAATCCTAATTTAGAAATACCAGTTCCAATAGAATTAGTATTCATAGGAAACACAGCTTCATTAAGAGGATATATCAAAGATTCAGCAACTGGTAATCCAATACCCAATGCATTAATACAAATACCTTTTTTTGGTTTAGAAGATTTAACAGATAATAATGGATATTATAATATTCAAAATATACCAATTAATTTTCCAATAGCAGTTAATGTTTATGCATTCTCTTATTTTGATGGTGGAATTAATCCAATAACTATTCCAGCAGTAGGAAGAGAACATAATTTTACTTTAACATTTAATCCTTCTTATGTTAAGATAAATGGAACACTAGAAGGATATATTTTTGATAATAATGACAATCCATTAAGATCTGCAAGAATTGTCATAGGAGGGATAACAGAGACTACAGATGAAACTGGTTATTATATAATTAACAATATTCCAGAAGGATATAATCAAAGAACAAGTGCGACAAGATCTGGATATATTGAACAAATAAGATATGTAAATATATTAGGAAATGAAATCACCAGACAAAATTTTACACTTCAGAGAGATGACTCTGATAGTGGTGGAGGAAGTAGTGGATCAAGTTCTTCTAGTGGTAGCCCACCAAGTTCTTCAGCCCAATCCATAACTCCTCCTCACTCTTCTTTTGAAAGAGCGTATATAGATGGATGCCCAATAAAAATAACTAGAGATATCGAAAGATCTGAGGATAAAACAACAGTTACAATAGAATTAATAAATGAATGTAAAGAAGATATTAAAAGAATTGAATTAAGGGAGTATCCCCCAAACGAAGTTTTATCTTCAAAGATAATATATTCGGTAAACCCAAAACAGGTATATCTAAATCCATTAGTTATAATTTGGGAGATAGATGATTTAAAAGCAGAAGAAACAATTTCATTTGTTTATTATATAGATAAACAAATTAAATCAAATGAATTTAAAGCAAAAATATTTTCAATTGATGATGAACAAAGTGACCCAATTCAAAAAGTAGAATTATTAGCTCCAAAATTAGTATTTTTGGGAGATAATATAACTTTAACAGTTAAAAGTGAAAAAGGATTTCCAATATTTAATGCTAAGATAATAGTAATTTCTCCTTTTGGTAAGGAGATTGAATTAATAACAGATGAAGATGGAAAAGCGTATTTTATACCAGAAGTTATAGGAAAGCATGAGTATAAAATAGAAGACTTTGAAATTTTAAATTTAATCACAACACAAGTTAATGAAGTTAATCTTCCAACCGCACAAATATCTCAAGAAATAGAAGAAACAAAAGAAGAAGAGAATTTAGGACTAGCAGCATTATTTGGAGATATAGGTAATTCCTGGCCAATATTTCTAGGATTGGGAATGTTCATATTAATTATATTAACTGTATTATTCTATTTTATGAATAAGTTAAATTCTGAAGAGGAATTTGCTAGCGAAGGAGTTAAACCAGAAGTATTTATAGAGGAAGAACAAAAACCTATTTTTGATGAAATAAATCAGAGACAAATACAAGGAGATGAAAAAACAATATTAGAAGAAATAAAAAGAAGAGAGATTAAACCTAAAAAAAGCATCAAAACACAAAAAAAGAGTATTAAACCGCAAGAAAAACCCAAAACCAACTTAAAAAAAAATAAGAGAAAGTAATTTAAATGGTTTTGATGTTAATTTATATATTCCAGAAGATATAAAATAGAATATAGATATTAAAATAGAGGTGTTATTTATGGGATTAAGACCAGCAAGAACATGTAGGGATGTAAATAAGCCATCATGGACAAGACATTCTAAAAGAAGACCAAGAAAATCGTATATAAAAGCATTACCAAACAATACATTAATCCATTATAATATGGGTAAAGAAAAAATTGAATTTGATGTTGAAATTAGATTAATAACTTTAAAACCAGTTCAGTTAAGAGATAATGCGTTAGAAAGTACAAGATTAACAGTACATAAATATATGCAAAAAGCAGCACCAGAAGATTATAAATTTAGAATTCATGTTTTTCCTCATCAGGTAATAAGAGAAAATAAAATGCTTACTGGTGCAGGAGCAGATAGGATCCAAGGAGGGATGAAAGCTCCTTTTGGTAAACCTATTGATAGAGCGGCAAGATTAAGAAAAGAACAAACTGTGTTTAGTATTAAAACAAGAAAAAAGAATGTCAAACATGTAAAAGCAGCATATAAACGTGCACAAGCGAAATTATCTGGAGATTATAAAATCGAAGTTAAAGAATTGGGCGGATAAAATGGCTGATGATTTTATTAGCACAGATATAGATAAAATAATAAATATTCTTAAAACCAGAGGTAAAGTTTCTTTAAATGATCTAGCAAAAGAATCGAATATTTCTGCCTCTTTATTAGAACGATGGCTACCTATTTTGGAAGAAGAAGGATTAATAGACATATCATACCATTTAACAAGAGTATATATTTCTTGGACTGGTGAAAAAGAAATAATTCAATCTGGAAAAATACCTATTGATCAAACCACATATCCAGTAGATATATCTCCAGAACAATACGAATATCCAGTACATAGAGATATAGAATTACCTGATGATGAATTATCTGTTAAAACAGAGAAAAAAAAAGAAGATAGATTAAGAAAAATGCCTTCTTCTGTTAGTATTAAAAGAAAAGAGTTACCAAGTTCTAAAGAAGAAGAAACAATAGGGCAGTTTGAACTTCCTAAAGATATTAAATCAGAATTTGAAATTAATTCTAGACAAATCACAACAAGGGCTGAAGCACTTAAAAAATTAAATCCAGATATTAATTTGCCTGGAGAAGTTTCTACTATTTCTGTAGATAAAACAAAAAATAAAGAAATACAAATAAAACCATTGATTTTTAATGTTGAAGAACCACGAAAAACTAAATTAGATGCAAGAGCACAAAAAATAAAACAATATATGGAAGATGTAAATAAAGCTAGAGATGAATTAGAGAAATTAAAGGTAGAAAAAAGAAAATTATTTAGAGAAACATATGAACCAATTGAGAAAAAATTTACATCTGAATTAGAAACAATATCAGACAAAATTTCTGAAAAAGAAGAAAGGATTTTACAATTACAACAAAAAGTTTTAATGCTTCCAGGAGTTATAGAAGAAGTAGATAGACAACAGTTAAAATTAAAAGAAATTGAAGAGGAAGCAAGAAAAACATTTGATGACGCATCTATTGCAATTAATGAATCTTTAGGTGATTTATCTGTATTAGAACAACAGGCACTTGAACAAATGAAAATTGCAAGAGAAAATATCAATTTAGGTGTTGATGAATCTGAAGAAATAAATTCTATTTTAACAAAAATAGGAAACTTAGAACTGGAAGTAAGGGAAAAATTAAATTCTGCTAAAAAAAGATTAGAAGAAGAGCAGGTTAGAGTAAATTCTTTAGAAACCTCTTTAGAAAAATTAGAGAATATCAGAACAACAGCAGCACACAAAGTAGAAGATGTAGTTTCTTCTGTTGAAACACAAAAACAAAGAATAATGGATCTTCAAAAAGAAATTACAAAGATTGGTGAAATTCAAAACTGGGTTAGAAAACATAAAGAAGAATATGGACATTTGATTGATGAATTTGGAGAGCAGATAAAAGAGAATGAAGTAGAGTATAATAAATTAAGAGAAGCAATTGAAACTAATTTTGTTAGAAGATATGTTGAAGATTTAGATGAAGTCTCTAAAGGATATGAATTTGAATTGAATAAAGCACAAGAAGCAGAAGAGAATATTGATACAAAAATAGAATTAACAAAACAAAGAATATCAGATTTATTAAGAAAAAGTAGAGAAATTGTAGAAGTATTTGAATCAAGTGAAAAAGAAGCACCAATTGAAATTAATATTGAAACATTACAGAATAATGAGAGTCAATTATTAAAAAAAGTACAGAATAGAGAAGAAGAGAGAGAGCAAATTTTAGAAGTATTAAAAGGAATAAGTTCAAATGAACCAAAATATACTAAATTAGAATTAAAAGAAAAACCAAAAGAGAAAAAACCAAAAATTAAAACATACTCTGAATTTTTATCTGAAAAAAGAAGTGAAGGATTAGACATGAAACAAATAAGTCGCGCATGGAAAAAGTACAAAAAAGAACACGGAATTTAAAAAATAAATTCCATTAATTTTAGTATATTATTTTCTGAATATTTTTAAATTGATAATTTTATTTAAATATTTAATTTATTCATCAAAGATATCATCTTAAAATTTTATGAAGTATCATAAATTATTTAAAAACATCACTTTTGTAACGTAATAGTATGTAAGTTTAAAATTCAAAAGTTCCTATGAATCTTGGTGTCTTGTCTAATTGATATATAAATCCTTTGACGCCTTTTTTGTAAATAAAGGGTTTTTCAGAATAAATAGTTAATATATTGTTTTCAGTTTTTTCAACTTTTGCATTTATTTCGCAGAGCAGGTATGATAAATAAATAACCTGCGGAATTTCTGTTTTAATCAAATCCTGATTAAATTTAATTTCTATTTTATCTTTTTTTAATTCCCATCCATTATTATCTTTTAAAATTATTAATTCATCCCCTTTTATTTTTTCAACATCCACATTTTTTAATGCCAACCCAACTCTGTCACCTGTTTCTGCTTGCTTAACATCAGTATCATGAACTTGTATAGATCTTACTTCTGCAATTGTATTTGAAGGAAATAATTTTATTGTATCATGAACTTTAATCTCGCCGTTTAAAACATTTCCTAAAATAACTGCGCCTATGCCTTTAACAGGAAAAGCCTGGTCAATACTTATCTCAGTTTCTTGTTTAGCATTTTTTTCTTCTTGTGTTAGTTCTTTTACCAGATTTTCTATTTTAGAGATATCTATCTCATTTACTAATTCCCAATTTTTTAAATTTGTTTTTTCAATAAAACTTTGTATATCTTCTTTTGAAAATATGTTAGAAAACAATATTCCTTTTTTATTTGAAGAATGTGCAGCTAAAATTAATTCGCCTAAATGTTTATCTATTTCATCTATATTAATTAGTATTATATTACTAATATTAAGTGCTTTGTAAACTCCTTTTATTTTTTCAGGATACTGAATAGGATCAATAAAGGTGTACCAAACATCTTCAATTTTTTTATGCGTCATTAGTAAATCTGTCTGTGTTCCTTTTTTTCCAAGTTCATTTGCTAATGTATGTGTTTTATCTAATACACAAATTGTTATGTTTTTCATGTTATTCACCTATAAATAAACGTTGATAATAATTTTTTATTCTTTTTCTCTTTTTTTCTTATTATACCTAGCGTCTTCAACTACTGCTAACCAAGAATCTGCTATTTTTGTTAAATAATTTCCAAAAGTTTTGCTTAATGAAATAATCATAGGTCTGTATTTTCTTTTTGTTTCTTTATTTGTTATGCTTTCTCTTTCTACTTTTACTAAACCAGATTTTTTTAATTTTGGTAAAACTCTATTATAAAAAGTTGCTTTTGATAAATTATTTTCTGAAATGAAAGTTCCAGTCATTTCCCCATTCATTTCTACTTTTTTTATTAATTCTTTTAAAAACAAAACAGCAGTTTCATTATATCTATCTTGAACCTCTTTTGGAAATAAAAAATTTATTACTTCTTCCAAGGTCCATAAATTTCTTGTTAAATTTTCATTATCATCTTGAAAATTTCTTAATTCTCTGCTATTATATGCAGGTAAATATAATGCTTTAGAAGAAGGAATTCCTCTTGAAGCTATTGTTTTTTTGTTTTTTTCTGAATTATCCTCATCATTTTCCATATTTAGCTTTCTGAAGTAAGGTTTTTAAATATCTCTTATGTAGTATATTTTAATATTAAGTAAATATGCGGTAGATATTATGAATAGAAATAATTTAAAAAATATGTTTGCAGTATTATGTGCTGCCTTGATTTTGTTTGGATGCATAGAATTACCATCAGATAAAGGATTAACTTTTGGAGCAATTAATATCCCAGAAAGTCCTAGTGATTTAGGCGAAACTTGTAAATTACAAGCAGGTCAAGAAGAGCCATGGGTGATTAGTGATAACCAGGTTTGTACTGGCGGGTATATTGAAATGAATGGGCAAACTATCCGAATTACTGAAACAGGTTCATTAACATTAAATGGCGTTTCAATTGATATGGATGGCGGAGCAATTGAAATTTTTGGTGATTTAAATATTTCCCAAACAAGTATGATATCTGGGGGGTCTTATATTTTTTATGTGCATGATGGTTCAAATGTATTTATAGATAATAGTCAAATATTAAATGCAGGTTCAACACAAACAGGATATTTACCACATCAAGGAATTTATGTTGAAGGTTCATCTACCACATTAGAAATTACCAACAGCATAATAAATTCTGGAAATGCAAATTATGGTTTAATAATAAAAGAAGTTCAAGATATTTATATTTATAACACAGATTTTTCTAATTTTAATGAAGCAGCCATATACACTATTTCTACATCTGGGACTATTCAAAATAATCAAATTACTGGCGGGAAATATGGGATTTTTGCTGTTTATTTTAAGAATTTTGAAAATTATTATGATTTGATAATAACAGAAAATAACATTTATGGTTCAGCAACAGCAATTTATATTGATCCTCCTCAATGTGGAGATGGAAAATGTGATACCTCTATGTGTGAAGGAGATCAGCAATTAGATTGTTCTGTGTTAAATGAAACAGAATGTAATGAAAATGTTAATTTTGGATGTAGGTTAGAAGAAGTAGGGACATGTTCTGTTGGACAATTTAAAACAAAACAAGATTGTGAAAAAAATAATGCAATCTGGACAACTGAAGGAATTGAATGTGCCGGTGGAATGATAGAATGTTCCTATTTTAGTAATGCACAAGAAAGTTGTGAATCTTTTGGATGTATTTTTTATGAAAAAGAAACATCGGACAATTGCCCTGCAGATTGTGCATCTTCTTGTACTTTAGATACTCAAGCATGTCCTTATGAAGGATGTCAATACACAGACGGAAAAGGAAAATGTTTTTCTACAGTAAATTGTGAGATTTGTAATGAAAGAATTTGTAATGATGTAATTGATAATGATGGAGATGGATTAGTAGACTGTGAAGACCCAGATTGTTCAAAAGATCCAGAATGTATATCTGATTGTACAGAATATTTTGAATGCCCAGAAAGCTGTTATCCTTGTTGGACAAATGATAATGGAGCAACATTATTTACAGACCAAAATTGTAATGCAGTTTGTCCTTCTCCAGTTGTATGTGGTGATGGAAGAATAGAGGGCAATGAACAATGTGAACAAAACGTAGATTGTATTAATCTAGGTGAAACTTATATTTGTGAAAATTGTATATGTGTGGAACCACAGCTACAATTACCAACATGTTCTGGAACTCCTGTAGACTTATGTATAGATATTAAAGGTTTAAATGACCCTTCAAAAGAATGTGATGGGCATTATGAAATATCAAATGGATATCATAAATGTGTTTTTAATGGACAAATTGGGTGTATGGTAGGAGAACAATGTACTTATGAACAACCTCAGGAGCCAGTAGAATATGAATGTGTAGGGAACGCAATTTTATGTCAACAAATAAAGGATGAACAACTATGTGAAATGCAAAAAGACTGTTTATGGGATAAAGATAAAAATATATGTTATGGACAAACAATTAATTGTCCACAACTAACTGATGAACAAGCATGCCAAATGCAAAAACACTGTGTATGGCAAGAAGTAGTTATTGAAGAACCACAAGAACCAGAAGAGATTTGTAATGATGGAATAGATAACAATGAAGATGGGTTAACAGATTGTGCAGATTCTTTATGTGGTAATTTTCAAGAATGTCTAGTTTTAAGAGAATCACAAAATTCAATTCCTGGTTTGTTATCTTTAAATATAGAAATATCTTCAAATACAATTTCAAATGCTAACACAGGGATTTCATTTGTGAGATTTCAAGGAGTAAATGCACAAGTAGATATAATTAGTAATACTATTTGTGATGGGGTAGGAAAAGCATTTGAACAAGCACAACAATATAATTTTGAATCAAATATTTGCGATTATGGAGAACTTTATTGTTCTGAAACATGTCCTGTTGAAGAAATAATATGCGGAGATGGAAAATGTGAAGGAGATGAAAATCAAGATAATTGTCCACAGGATTGTGGTGAGCCAGAACAACCAAAAACCTGGGAATTGACAGAGCAATGTATAAATACAATTTATGAAAGTAGTAAATTTAATTTAAATGAGTGTGGAAATGATCAGCAATGTATTCAATTAATTAAAGACAATATGGAAACAGAGATAATAAATTGTAAAGGACAATACGCTACTGAAAATATATATAAACCAGAAAATCAAATAATGTGTGGGGATGGAATTTGTAATTATCCACAAGAAAATTCAAAAGTATGTCCACAAGATTGTAAAGAAAAAGTTACAACTACTGTTGCACTTGTAGATCAAAATGGATTACGAAAATATGAGCAACAAGAAATTAATTATGATACAGCAATTGAAGAAAAATCACAAACTGGTCAAATAACTTTAACTATATCTGAAGAAAACAAAGTTTGTACTCCTAATGAGTTATGTGAAATCGCATTCATTATTGGAAATCAAAGAGAGGTTGCTACACATACTAAATTAAGATTAGAAGTAGATGCAAATGATGCAAATATAATTAATTCGTTAGATATGAAAACATATGGTCTTAATAGTGGAGGAAGTGCTACAAAACAAGACATAAATACAAAAGAAGTTGATTCAACAAATACACTTGGTAAGATTTATTATGATTTTGGAGGAACAGACGCAGTTACTGGTATTTTAGTTCCAGCAAGAAGTTCAATTCTTGTTAATTTTGAAGTATTGCCTAAAAATGGTGTATTTAAATATTCAGTTTATTTAGATTCAGAACAAGGAGACCAAATATATATTGATCCGTGGGTTATTTCACCCCCAATATATGTAAATGAAAATTATATACTTGAAACTGATTTAGATGTTAATGGGACTTTATTTATAATAAATGCGAGTGATGTTACATTAGATTGTGCAGGCCACACAATAACAGGAAATGGAACTGGTTATGGAGTTTATAATGAAGGTTTTGATAATGTAACTGTAGAAAACTGCGTAATTAATAATTTTAACAGGGGCATTTATTTTGCCAATTCAGCGGATTATGGATTAATCCAAAACAATACTGCCACATTAAATAGTTATGGCTTCCGGTTTTACCAGAGTTCTTTTAATACCTTAACAAACAATACAGCCACATTAAATAACTTTGGTTTCTGGATTGTAACCAATTCAAATAACAACAGTTTTAGAAATAATATTGTAAATGAAAACGATGGTAATGGTATTTTCCTCTTCTCCAGCTCCTTCAACACATTCACAAACAACACTGTCTGCTCAAACGGAATTATTGACATTGAGATTCTAGATTCTTCAGGAAACTCTGGTGACAATACTTGTGACATTTTAGAAAATAATTCAAATCCTGTAACATGCACTGAGGTTTGTTCAGTATGCACTCCAATCTCAATCCCTGACTCAGGCTTATTAAATGCAGTTTGTTCTGCATTAGGAGAAGACCCGGGATGCACAGTTACAGACTGCGATGCATTAACATTAACTGAACTATGGGCAGGTTCAAGAGAAATCTCAGATTTAACAGGTTTAGAATATTTCACAAACTTAAATACTCTTATCCTAGGCAACAACCAAATCTCAGACATTAGCGCACTCTCCACCCTCACAAACTTACAACAACTTTACCTAAACAACAACCAAATCTCAGACATTAGCGCACTCTCCACCCTCACAAACTTAAATTCTCTTAATCTAGGCGACAACAAAATCTCAGACATAAGCGCACTCTCCACCCTCACAAACTTACAAGGTCTTTACCTAGGCGCCAACCAAATCTCAGACATAAGCGCACTCTCCACCCTCACAAACTTACAACAACTTATCTTACGCAACAACCAAATCTCAGACATAAGCGCACTCTCCACTCTCACAAACTTAACTTATCTTGAACTAGGCTCCAACCAAATCTCAGACATTAGCGCACTCTCCACCCTCACAAACTTACAAACTCTTTCCCTATGGGGCAACCAAATCTCAGACATTAGCGCACTCTCCGACCTCACAAACTTAAATTGGCTTTACCTAAACAACAACCAAATCTCAGACATTAGCGCACTCTCCCCCCTCTCAAACTTAACTTATCTTTCCCTATCCGGCAACAAAATCTCAGACATAAGCGCACTCTCCACCCTCACAAACTTACAACAACTTTACCTATACAACAACCAAATCTCAGACATAAGCGCACTCTCCACTCTCACAAACTTACAACAACTTTACCTATACAACAACCAAATCTCAGACATAAGCGCACTCTCCACCCTCACAAACTTAAATTATCTTGACCTAAACAACAACCAAATCTCAAACATTAGCACACTCTCCACCCTCTCAAACTTAAATTGGCTTTACCTACGGGACAACCAAATCTCAACAAATCCCTTATGTCCTGCATCTGCTGAGCAAAATGCAACTTACGAAACATTAGAAGGTTATGGATGTTCAATCAATTGGGATTCACAATCCGAAGCAATTTGTGATGACGCTTGTGATAATGATGAAGATGGATTAGTGGATTGTGATGACAGCGATTGTGATGAAGATGAGGCGTGTGAAGAAGAATGCACTCCAATCTCAATCCCTGACTCAGGCTTATTAAATGCAGTTTGTTCTGCATTAGGAGAAGACCCGGGATGCACAGTTACAGACTGCGATGCATTAACATTAACTGAACTATGGGCGAAGGATAGAGAAATCTCAGATTTAACAGGAATAGAATATTTCACAAACTTAAATACTCTTATCCTAGGCAACAACCAAATCTCAAACATTAGCGCACTCTCCACCCTCTCAAACTTAAATTTTCTTTACCTATACAGCAACCAAATCTCAGACATAAGCGCACTCTCCACCCTCACAAACTTACAAGGTCTTTCCCTATGGGACAACCAAATCTCAGACATAAGCGCACTCTCCACCCTCACAAACTTAAATACTCTTGAACTAGGCGGCAACAAAATCTCAGACATAAGCGCACTCTCCGGCCTCTCAAACTTAACTAAACTTTACTTAGGATCTAATCAGATTTCAATAAATCCAGAATGTCCTGCGTCAGCTGTTCAACTAAGTATTAAAGCAGTATTAGAAGTATTGGGATGTTATGTTGATTGGTCTTCACAATCCGAAGCAATTTGTGATGATGGTTGTGATAATGATGAAGATAGATTAGTGGATTGTGATGACAGCGATTGTGATGAAGATAAAGCGCCTTTAGAATGTGCATTTACTGCATTGTGTCCAGATTGTGAAGTATGTGCAGGTGAACCAATGGGTTGTGATAAATTTGGAGCCACACCAGAAGAATGTAATGTACAATTAGGATGTGAACTAGTCCAGGAAAGCGTTTGCATATTAGGTGTAGATTGCGGTTCTTATGGAGAAGAGAGTGCATGTACAAAAGGAGGATGTTGTGATTGGGTGGATGTTAAAGGACAATGGCAATGTACACAAAATTTTGATTGTAGTATTTATCAAAATGGACAGCAATGCTCTGGAAATCCATGCTGTTTATGGACATTAGGTTCTCCAGTTTGTAGTGGAACACCTGTTGCATGCGAAGACAGAGCCAAAGAAGAGTGTATTCTTGGCTGTTTAGTAGGTGGATATACAGATGACGAATCAGTAACATGTTATTCTGATAATGAGTGTTCAGTTTCTTGTGAAGTTGAAGAAGAAGTTGTATGCGAAGATAATAGTGTGTGTAAAATAGTTGCTTGTGACTCTGGAGAAAATTGTGATGAGTTTATATTTGAAGATGCTTGTGGAAATGGAACTTGTAGCGATGAAGAATATGATATTACTATGTATTGCGGAGTTAATACAAACAGACTCCAATGCAGTGAGTATGCAATAAATAATTTGATATACGCACATGGTGATGGAGTATGTGTTTTATTATATCATAACCAAGTAGGGATGAATAGCAATGAATTTTTAAATTATTGTGATTTTATTGGGGGCGAACGTGAGATTCCAAAAGAAGGTGAATCATTAACAGCAACAATATGTGATTGTGAAACTGAAGAACTTGTTTGTGATGGCTATAGAATTTGTAATGCTGGCCAAGGGCCAAATGAACAATTCTGCGGTTCAGGAACTTGTGGAGGAATAGAATATGAAGTAAACTCATATTGTCAATTATTTGTTGATTCTTTAGAAGAATGTGCAGAAGCTGTATTAAACCCAAATGTAATGACAGCATACCCCTATTATAGTGATGGAAATTGTATGATAGCAAATTATGAAGGTTCTGGTGCAGATGAAAGTCAATTCCAACAAGATTGTGCATTGATGGGTGCAACAACATCGCCAGTTCCTTTATCTGCAACAATGACTGCATGTGATTGCTCAGTAGACTGCAGTGATCCTGCAAATATTGATAAATTGGAATGTTGTTTTGACCCAACTGATAATTCAACCTTCTATAATAGGGTGTCAGTAGTAAATAATATATTATACTTAATACAATCTGTTAGATTATGTGAAGGCGACTTTTACTTGCCAGCTCATGATGATTGGTATTATAATTCATACGGCCAACCCACCCCACCAAATGGGGAAGGTTTTGCGATTATAATGTCTGCAGAAGATGTGATATTATATGGGCCTCAATCCGGACCAGCAGTAATGAGAGGAAATAATACAGGGGTTGGTATTTGGATGCATGGTTCAAACAATATTATTGATGGGAATAATAATCTAATAATACAAGATTATTCAACTGCAATATTGGCAGAATCAATAATAAGTAATCCTTTTGAATATAATATTAAGAATTTAATAATAAATGATGTTGCTAAAGGAATTCATATAAGGCCAAATCTTTTACTTATGCAACAAAGCCAGGTGACATACGGCAATATACAAAATGTTAATATAGACGGAACCTGTGGTACTGGAATTAAATTTGAACAAGCAAGCTTCAATAATGAGTTATTTGGTTTAACAAAAGGGACAATTGAAAATTGTGAGATGGAATGCAACCAGCCTTATACAGGATTTAATGCAGATGTAAGAAATGTAATTTTAATAGCTAAAGACTCATTAGAAGTATTAAATGGAAATGATGCATTAATGACTACAAAACGAAAGGATGAAAATGTAGGGATTGAAGGCAATTTACAATATAATTCTGTGAATATAAAAATTGATCCTGCTCAAAAAGCCCAATACGAACAAGGAAAAATTTTAAAATTTGAAGAGCCAGTAGATTTCATTAGAGGGGATTCAGGCAATTCATTATCAATCAAAGAAAAAGAAACAGGAGTATATGGTATTGCATGGAAATCAGATTTGATAAACATAAGTAAAAACTTGCCAATGAACGCAGTTAATTTTGATAATAAATTTATTTCTCTTGATTCACAGGAGATTCTAGAATATATTGAAGAGAAAACTATTGAAGTAACATTAGAATTAACTTCAGATATGGAATGTTCAAAGGCCATAGTCTATAAATCCTCATCACATGTTGAGAATAGAGAAGCTATATTAACAGACATAAATAAAGAAGCAGTAATAAGAAATGGCCAATCAACAGTTGATTATATCACAGTAACTTCTTGTGTTGATCCTGTATTGTTTGATCCTCAAGGAAATGATATAATTAATGGATATATTGTTTTTGAAGTAATGAACGGCCAATGGAGTTCATATACAGTCGCACAAGAGGGAGTTCCGGAGATTATAAGTATTGAAATAACACCGCAAGAGCCGACAAAAGACGATGATTTAGTTTGCACAGCCATAGCTGTGAGTGATGAAGTAGACGAATTAAACGTAACGTTTACTTGGACAGAAGAAGGTGCGCCTTTCTCAATATCTGAAAATACAATTTCTTGTGAATCTGGAGAAGAATGCACTGATACACTTTCTTCAGATGAAACATATTCAGACCAAGTATGGACCTGTACAGTAATTGCTTTTGATGGCGAAGAATATTCAAGTGAAGAATCAGATACAGTAACAATTCATATGGGTGAATTACCAGATGAAATCTGCGATGATGGCATTGATAATGATGGGGATGGTTTAGTAGACTGTGAAGACCCAGATTGTGATAATGAAACTTGTGATATTGGAAAAGTATGTATTAATTATGAATGTATATCTCCTACATCTCCATCAAGACCTTCACCTACTCCTTCAAATCCTAATTTAGAAATTGATACAATTGGGGAATATTGTGTTGGTGAAGAAATAACTTTTATAATAACTGATGAGTATAGTGATTTAATATCAACAGCAAAAATAGAGGAATCAAAAGTAAAATTAGGAACATTAGGATACACAAATTCAATTGGAGAATTTAGATATATATTTGAAAACACAGGAAATTACAGGATAGATGTATATAAATCAAGATATAATCCTGCATATCAATATATTTCAGTATCTGATTGTACAGGTTATTGTACTAGCAATAATGACTGTTTAACAGGATATTATTGTGATGGAACGCAGTGTGTTGAATTAGAATGTTTACCTGGATTTACAGTATCAGGACATTCATGTGTTGCTCCTAAAGAATGTCAAACAGACAGTAATTGTAAGCATGATCAATATTGTTCAGATGAAGGGTATTGTGAAATAGTTGAATGTGATTGCGGATATATAGCAGATCATCAATGTAATGAATATGAATGTTGTTCTGATATAGATTGCAAAGTGCCTATAGAATTATGTGTTAATAATGTTTGTACCCCAGTAAGTGATGATATAATAGAACAAACAGAAGGATCAAAAGAAGATTCAGCAATTGAGAGATTTGAGAAAAAACTATTGAATATAAAATCAAAATTAGGAGAATTATATATATTAATTGAGGAAGCAAAAATTACCGGACAAAATATAGATGAAATGCAAGAATTATTAGAACAAGCAAGAGCTTATGTATTACAAGGAGATTTTGAAAACGCAGAATTAACAATACAAAAAGCAAAATTCCAAGTAGAGGGTGAAGATAAAGATACAAGAATTGTGTATTTAGCATTATTGATAATTGTATTATTAATTTCAATGATGGTTTGGCACAATAAAACAAAAGCAGCAAATCATATAAAAACAAAAAATACTAAGAAAAAAACAAGAAAGAAAAGATAAACAACTAATTTGGATATTTTAAATATCCAATCTCTCTTTATTTTTATTAATTTCTAGATAATTTAAAATATAAAAAATGCAGGGGACGTGATTTATTCTTCCTGTTTTTTCTTTTTAGTACAGGTTTTTCTTTTTTCTTAAAAAAGAAAAAAGTGTTTGAACACGCGAAGGCACTAAGCCACAGGGTCCTAAGCCCTGCCCGTTTAGCCAACCAATTTCCTAGTTCTTTTTTTTCTAGGTTTTCTTTTCTTTCAAGAAAAGAAAGGCTATTGACCACTCCGGCACCCCTGCAATTAAATGTGAGTGGGAGTCATAAAACAAAGTTTTATTCAACCCCTGCGAACACTAAGTGTATAAATAATAATCGAAAAAGATAAAAAACAAGATGCAAGTGATTACTTGACTGTTTTAAGGTCTTTTTTCTTTGGTCTCAGGTATGTGTATCCGCATTTTCTGCATTTTTTAGCTCCTTTTTTATTTCTAGCTTTGCATTTTTTGCATATCCATATTTTTATTATTTGTGCATCTGCTTCTGGAAATTTTCCCATAATATCACCTAAACATAATTTTATAAGTAAATTTATATATTAATTGTGTAAAGAACCATATTTAAACATTATGTTTTATAAAAATAATGTATTTTAGTCAGTTATATGTATAAAATAAGGTATGTTGTTTATATACCTAGTTTAAGTAAGTATGAATCTTACAGTCTTCGTCGTTTTGTAAATCAAAACGCTTTTGACATCTATCTTTAATGGGCAGTTGTCAAATAAAGTGTGACATTGATGTCAAATATTTGAATATATAATATTCAAATGCCTTTGACATTTTTGATGTCAAATATTTGAATATATAATATTCAAATGCCTCGGTAGCTCAGAGGTAGAGCGATCGCCTTGTAAGCACCTTTTCTTTGGAAAGAAAAGTTGCACCAAAAGAAATTTTAATTCTCTTTTGATAGGAAAGCGATAGGTCGGGGGTTCAATTGGCCTTTTTCTTTCTTTTGAGAAAAGAAAGAAAAACCTCAACGAAAAAGAAAGAAAATGAGGTTTCTTAAAAAAAGGAAGAAGTAGATAAGAACAATTCCCTCCCGGGGCTTTTTATTTTTATATACTAATTATGCCAAATAAGTATAAAATAAAAATAATTACGGGTTGATGTAAAAAATAAATAATTAACGAATGTCTGCCAATATAATTTAAAGCATCTACTAATTTATTATTTGGATCTTTAATAAATCTAAATTGTCTTTTATAATTTTTATAAAACATATTCCCTAAAGATAGCCCTATTAATACAATGCCAAACCAAGGTAAAATTGGAAAATAATCAAATGTATTAAAATGATGTGGTATAAATCCCAACCAGAATAATTCATTAACATTGAACTGCAGGGTTTGTAAATAAAAACCAGTAATGATAATAAGAATACCAATAATTAAATTATAAATATTTTTTTCTTTTATTAAATTAAATTTAAGAAATGGAATAGAAAGAATTATTGAAATTCCAATTAAATGTAGTATTCCAAATCTGATAAAATTATTGGGAAAAATTAGCCAAGTGATACTACTTATTATTAACCCAAGAGAAAATATTTTTAAACCTCTTAAAAATAATTTTATATATCTGTTTGATTTATCAATCTGGTTTTTTGAATAACTTAATGTTAAAGAAATTCCTACTAATAAAAGAAAAAGAATAGCTGCACTTCTACCTATTAATAAAAATAAGGCAGAATGAATATCAAATGCATAGTTTCCAAAATATGATAAATCAAATAAGAGATGATATATGATCATTAAAATTATGGCAATTCCTCTAAGAGAATCTATCTCCCAAAATCTATTTATTTTAGAATTTTTCATTATACTCTATTGATATATACCATTTAAGTTTTTAAATTAAACGTAAAAATAAAAAAAAAAGAAATTAAGGTTTGAAATCTTTACTTGAACTTTCTTTATTAACACTTGTTGTTGGTGGTTTTATTGAATTAGTATCTGGTTTATTATATCCTTCGTATATTTTTTCAATTCCATCTTTTGTTTGTATATATTTATCAATTGTTAGTAAAGATTTACATTCTCCGTCAAGACATACATATCCAAATGGACAGTATTCTATAGAAGATCTCATCACCCCATTTATATCGCAGAAGTATTCATATAAACTTAATTCATCTCTGCAATTGTCTTTCTTACTTTCTCCTAAATATGTTGTTTCTCCATAGTTGAATATATTATATCCT
>Ga0334888_1002526_pt1 | contig 19892 bp, 30 predicted proteins | sample GraSluR1_MG_FD_207227 | JGI IMG/M metagenome (GOLD analysis project Ga0334888, IMG submission 207227) | Sludge microbial communities from methane-producing bioreactor in Wageningen University, Netherlands - Granular Sludge_3_08-R1 | ecosystem: Engineered > Bioreactor > Anaerobic > Unclassified ...
AGCTATGGATAATTCATTTTGTAATTTTAAATATTCGGTATCACTTTCCAGAATCTTTTCCATTTCTTCATTAGTAGTTTTAGCCATTTCCAGTATACTCATGTTGTTTTTGATATCCTGTTTGCGGTATTTCATCTGCAGTTCAAGCCGTTCTATTTCTTTTTGTGAACGATCTTCCTGTAGCTGATATTCTTTTAAGGCTATTTCAGCTCTGATTTTGTCTATTTTTGCCTGCTCAAGTTCAAGCTCCATAATCCTTACACTTAGATTATAGGATTCCTGTTTTGCAATATTTAAGATATCTATACCACCAGCAGCACCTTCAGCAGCACTTTTGAGATGCGGAAAATAAGTAGCTAAAGCTTCTTCAGCAGCCCTTAATTCAACAGATTCATCTTTGGTTAATTCGGTCTTCTTCCGTAATCCCTCGATGGTAAGTATCAGGTCATCGATTCTACTTTTTCTGCTTTCTAAAGTATCAGTAAGTTCTACATAGCTACGCTGCAAGTCGGTAAAACTGTCTTTTGCCCCTGTCATGACGTCATTAATGCCCCTTGCAATGTTGTTCATAAACGAGAGCATGCTGTCTCCGATTGGCTTTAATTTTGCCATAACGTTATTATGCAGTATTGCTAACTGGTTTTCTGTAGAGTCCATCATTGTTTTAAAAGCTTCGGTTGTTACCCCTGCTGAATTTTGCATTGCCTCTAAGGCCTGATTAAAAGCTTCACCTTCTTCGGTTGCTACAGATAATAAACCTGCAAGACCTCTTACATTCGGAAACAGTTCGCTTAATACTTCAATATTGCCATTAGTAGCTTTCATGACATCGTTTAAAAATGCTTTAAATCCTTTTGTTTTGATAGCTGCAACATCAAATTGAATGCCTAAATCCTCAATAACTTTTTCAGCTTCTGTAGTTGGCTTGATTATAGCAGTCAGCATACCTCTAAGGCCTGTCATCATTTCTGGAGTTTTTAAAGTCTTAACACCTTGAGCAATAATAGCCATTAAATCATCGAAAGCAAGACCAGCTTGAGCGGCAAGTCCTGTTACAGTGGTAATCTCCGGCCCAAGTTCACGCATTGATGTTTTTCCAAGCCTTACTGTAGTAAATAGCTTATCTGAAATATTCTCCGCATTTCCAGCAGCTTCACCGTAAGCATTCATGATAGAGGTTATAGCATCAGCAGCGGTAAAAGTGTCTGTAACTCCGGCAACCGCAAGTTCAGCAGATTGCCTTAGGATATCCATTGATTCAGCTCCGTCATAACCTGCGGATACTATCTGGTATAAACCTTTGGCAAGGTTTTTGGCATTCTCCGGAACTGTTTTAGTCATCTCGATAACTTCTTTAGATACACCAGCATAATTCTTTTGTACAGTTTCAGAGATAGTCTGTACTTCTTTCATTGCTGATTCAAAATCTTTAGAAAAATTATAGGCTTCCCTGCTCATTTTGGTAAAAGCAATAGTTGCACTTATACCCAGTCCTGCAAATATGTCCATACCTGTTACACTTTTGGATAAAGTGCGTAATATTCCTTTAGCTTCTGTAGAGCCTTTTTTTAGTCCCTGATTGTCAATTCCAGTCTTCCAATATAAGCTGTGTCCCGTGTCTAAGGCCATTTAAATCACCCTGCCTTGTCTAATTAAGTCTAAACCTTTAATAACCGTTCCCTTGCCTCTTTGGTAGCGTTGTATATATCCCACCGCAAGGGCAACCGCCCCTTATTGAGTGTTATGCCTTTATTCATACAATCCCCTGCTTTTTCATAATCACCTTTTTCAAAGTAGTAGATAGCCAGCCAGTTAAGTATCTCCGGCAATACTGCTTTTGAATTACTAATTAATAGGCTGTCATATAAAGAGCCTTCGGTTTTGCAGATATCTATTGCAATCTCAAAATAGTCTTTTGCCTTGTCATTGTCTTTACCTGTCCAGTAATTTCCAAGCATTAAATAAATCTGCGATATCCGATTAGAGTAGTGGGATGCTTCTCTTTCTATTCTTTCGGCATTTTTAACATCATCTCTGGCCAAATATGCCCCTACAAGGTCAACAAATACCTCTAAAAAGGCATTCCAACCTTCGTTGAATTCTTCTTTTCTCATCTGCTTTACCCATATTTCACCGTATTTTATAGTGCTGTCAAAGTCTTTTTTGACATAATAGGTTTTTACTAAATGAGTAAGGTTATGCAGATTATCCGGATTCTTTTTATATTCTTCTTCCAGCATCGGTAAACTGCGTGCCATTTTATTGGCAAATAACTTTTCTCCTTTGTCGCCCTGGAAGATATAACCGTAATGGTTTAACACTACATCATTTGCAAACAGGTACGGAGCTTTGCATACCGGCTTGTTATGTACTGCCTGCTCAAAGTGGAAATCAGGGTCATTGTTGAATATTCTCGGCTGCATCATTTCCGAATACTGCTTTAAATCCTTTGTGTAAAAGTTGCATAGCTTTACAAAAATAGTTGGCTGTGTATACTGTGGATTTAGTATTACATTTTCCAGAAAATAGATAGACCGCTGTGTCAATTCCTCATCTGCATCAACATACATAATTCTTTCACCTGTTGCTTTTGATATGCTGTAGTTGCGTGCCTTGCTGAAATCCCAGGGTATAAACTCTTTTTCAAAAACTTTATCGGTAAACTTTCTGGCAACATTAACCGTTCTGTCCGTCGATCCTGTGTCTACAACTATCAACTCGGTCAACGGCTCTAATGTTTTGTCATCTTTCATATTGATAATAGGCAACAATGAATCAAGGCATCTCTGCAAATTCCCTTCTTCATTCTTGGCTATTATGCAAATTGATAATTTAGGTTTATTCATATCATCCTTCCTTTTTAAATTAATCCTTCTAATTCACTTATATCTTTAATTTCCAATTCTTTCGCCCTCTTTTTCTTATCCTCTTTAGCATCATATTTCGGTACAGAGCTTAAAAGCATTACAATATTGGTATAGCTGTAATCCCAGAGAATGTTTTCCATAGTCATACCTGGAAAATAGTGCATTAAACCGCCTATTATTCTCCAGGGGTTGTTTCTCGTTTCTTCATCTTCATCAGATTCATCCCCTTTAGTGAGACCAAAGAAGCTAAAAAAGGGGAAACGTTCATTTGCTGTACTATCAGGGTAACCAGCTTTAGCCCTTCCTTTGCATTTAAATTGTTGTCTAAAAAGTTAATTAACTGCCTTGACGGCTCTTTTTTGCTGTTGGTAATGCCATAAGCAATTATCTTAATTACCTTGTCTTTGTTTTCAATAATCTGGTTAACTCCGGCTTCAAGAAAATTAAATTGCTTATCATTTTCCTTATCAGGATTATTCAACGGTTCATCAAGCTCATCAGTGTTTATATCAAACAATATTTCACTGATTTTAAGCACTGTTCCCATATTTAACGGATAGATAACAAATTGCCTCTCTGTCGGCAGTATATGCAGTTTATGCAGTATATTCTGTTTCTGTACCTTAATGGTAAAGTCAACACCTTTTTCCAGAACTGAATCTATTGTATTTCTTATTGTACTTGTGGTATCTGTGGTTTCGGTTTCTGCTTTTTTCCCCTGCATATCTTTGTTAACTTCCTTATCCTTTTTATCCTCAACATATTTTTTGCTTTTTTTACTCTTATTGTCTTTTGCCATAACAACTCCTCTCTAAAATATTGCCCGCCCTGGTGCAGTTATCCCAGTAGCGGGCAAATTAAATTTATGTTTAATATGTTTCATGGTAAACCACTGTCATATACGTTTTAAGCACCCAATATGCTAACTTTTATTGGCACTCCAGTATCAGGCAGTAATACATCTGCGGTAAAAGTTATTTGCCCTGATTCGGTTTTGGTAAATCTCAAGTCCGCACCGGCATACAAAGAAGCCCTCTTTATCTCGATTTTCAGTTGTTTTCCGTTAATGGTTTTAGATATTAGTTCAAAGGCTTTTTCATTGACTACTGTTGCACCTGTGGGAGATTCCCAAACACCGTTAGTTGTTGCTGTGGTTACTGTACCGCCAAAGGCATGCTCAAAAATACTCGTGTCCATATCTCTTGTAGCAAATTCAATAGTCTTTTTCCCTGCAGCAAGCACCTGTATATCTGCAACCTCTTTATCGTCACAATATAAGTCAGTAACAGAAGGTGCATTTATGACAAGATGTGCACTGTCAGGAACTATATACTGTATTGTTTCAAGAGAACTTAAAGTCGGTCCAACTCTTATTGATTCAATCCCGATTAATCTGGTATCACTCATTTTACTCACCTCATTTACTTATTACTTATTACTTATCATTTTTCTATATAACAGTTTATCCTTAAATTTACATAACTCATACTTATCTGGTCTGTATCCTGCATAACAGTCTGATTAGTAATGTCAAAGACATAATAATTGCTTGTGGCACTGTAATCTTCAATGACTTTTATCACGGCATCTGTAATTGTTTTTAGTTTGGTTATATTAGGCAATCCGTTATCAAAGTTTTTACAGAAGCAGTTAACCATAAATGTTGCTTCCTGTATAACCTCATCACCGTTAAAATTAGACAAAGGAATAACAATAATATCCTGCAGTTCAGAGTTTAACGGCTTTTTATCCCTGTAAACCCTGCCGTCAATCGTACTTGTAACAGATGTTACGTTTATAATCGGGTACAAGATATCTGATATGTCAAAAGTTGTCTTCATAAGCCATATTCCTTTACCTTCTGTTTTAGTAACCTTATTGCCGCCGGTATACTGCCTGTAATAACGTCATAACCTTTAGACTCTACTGCTGCTGCATAACCCATGCCTGCAATTCCGATTAGTACAAAACCCTGCTTATTCTCCTGCAGTATTTCCCTTGCAATCCTTTTTGCCTGAGCTTTACCCTCTGCCTTGCCTTCTACATTTTCAACTGCAACATGTCCGTCTTTTGCAATAATGTAACCGATTGAGCTTCTCAAATTGCCGGTCTGGTCTTGATAAGTTCTGGTATTTCTGGCATCGTTTACAAACTGCTCACCGACCATTGCAAGTGTCATGATAATACGTTCTTCAATGCTCATAACAAACTGGTCAATCTGTCTGTCTGTATCCTGTCCTTTGAATCCTGGTATTAACGGCATATTGACTTTATACCTTCATTTCTACATGGTTTTGATACGGAAACAAATGTAACAACACATGCTCTTTGTCAAAAAACTCCAGTTTTGCATCTTTAGGAACGTTATCAACATCGCTAAACAATGGTGCAGTTATAAAATAGCTATAGCCAATCATATCCCCGCTTTCGGTTATAATGTATCTGCTGTTGTTAGGTTGTATATTGCAGCTTATACTTATGGTAACAAGCGTACCCTCTGCATAAGCTCCAACAGTGTTGAATGTCCCTGGAGTGTGATAACTTATAGTTGCTGTATGGGGATATCTCTGTATTACCATATTGCAGCTCCGTCTACTGTCGGTTCATCAAGACCGTATTTTTGCAGTATAGCTCTTGCCATAGCAATTAACTGGACTGCGTTATACTTGATTGAAGTTGATCCGTCTCTAAATTCAGGATGGGCAGCCAAAGTAAAATATAAGGATGCGGCACATAAGTCTATATCCTTAGAATTACCTGCCGCATAAGTTGCACTGGCTGTCAATCCGTTATCAAGCAGAATCTTCTCCAGCAAGTTATCGTTACTATATTCAGTTTGTGATTGCAAAGCCTCTAAATTTGTCAATTACTGCTCCTTTACCTCAGTTCTTATGCTCCCCAAGTAGTTGTATGTTCGGTATCTAAAATTAAAGCTCTGTCTACAGTTGGCCAACTTGGGAAAACATTACTTTCACCTTTGGTATATTCAGCAACAGGGTCAACATCGCTCCACTTGGAAACCAGTATATTGCCTTTCTTAGCCTGTGTAACCTGCTTAGGCGGGTTAGTTTCCTCTGCAATTGGGCCATAAAGCATATCGCCACATTTTAAGTCTTCTAAGAAAGTAACATACCGGTCAGCTCCGGAAGCATCTAACCAGGGGTCAACAGATACGATAGTATGATTTACATCTTCATAGCTTATTCTGGTATCTATCAACACAATAATTGGCAATCCTTCAGATTCTAAAGCTTCATTTGCCACCGCTAAACTTGGAGCTCTTTTCTTTCTTGTCCCGCCGTATAAAGCATAAGGGGCAACAAAGTCTTTTGTTTCATCAGAAGCCCTGAACTCTACCCATTTGGAACGGTTCATCAGTATATATCTCGGTTTAAGCCCTAAATCACCCGCAGCACTCATTACAGTTTCAATATCGGTAATAGGTTTGGTTGTACTTACTGAAGCAGTCCAAACAACAGATGCTGTTTTCTTATTGTCATCTGGCAACTGGAAGTCAATGGCTTCTTCGGTTACAACACCGCCTGCGTTGGTAGTTCTGCTTAAACTTACACTACCTTTGGATAATGCCTGAAAAACTAACCATTCCATTCTGGCATTTACACCGTCAACAACATCATCAACGTCGTTAAAAACTAAATCCAAAATAGCCTGTTGGTCTGGAGATGCCTGAGCTTTCAGAATATTATAAGTATTCAAGTCATTCTCAGTCATTTTCTTTTTCATTCGGATAGACGGAATGTCTCCAGCCAGTTTACTAACAGTCCTTCTGGTCTTTAATGGTGCAGACACATCATAAGCAACTACATCGGCTGCTACACGATTCCCTTTACTTCCTATTAAAGTTTCATAAGTTAAAAACGGAGTGGATTTTAAAGGAAAGAATGTAGGCCAATACAGTTTCTCAAATACTCGTTCATTCAAGTATGCCTGCAGATTCTTTTTGTTTATCTCTTTTAAAAGTGAGTATTCCATTATGTTTCACCTCATTCATAATTCGTATTTAATTAATTATTTGTCATCATATTACTAAGACTAAGCAAACCTTATTCTGTCGGTTAAACTTGTCTTCTGTGCGGTAGTTACAAAATAGGGTAATTCGGATTCATCTACAGTTCCTCTTACAACAGCCCCTGCAAATAAATTGTCCAGTAAATTCCCCTCATCATCTCTAACCTTGATATTGTTTCTCAAAATAGCATCCGCACTGTGCATTGGAGTTGCAGTAGCAATAGTGGCAGTTTCATATAGAACCCCACCGGATACTGCCCCACCTGTAGCCACTAAAGTATGAGCTACGGCAATAGCAGTTGCAGATACTCTGGTAATTGTTGAAGCGGTTGTTCCATACAGGTATATAAATTCGCCCACTTTAAATAAGTGGTCTTCAGGTTCTATAGCCAAAACAGTTGTTCCGCCTGTCGGAGTAGCAGTCAGCCTTGCTGTTTTGATTACATTGTATAAACCTGCACTGGAAGCATCAGCATTCAGCAATGCACCTTTTTTGAGTTCAGTTATACCATCAGGAAATCTGTCGGTTTTAACAGTAACTCCGCCAGGTATATCTTCTAAGATTTTTAAAAACACTGGATCATAAACAGATCCGCTATCTTTAGTGATTTGTAAACTCATTATCTTTCACCTCATTTACTCATTGTTTATTGTTGTTGTTATTGTCTTTCCCTTTGTTGATTTCTATGACTTCCTTACCCTGAAATGGTTGTCCTGCAGCCCCTTCGTTTCGCTGTTTTGCATATTCCTTAGCTTTTTCTTCTTCGATAGTTCCTGCAGATTGTCCCTTTAAAGGTGTTCCGCCATCTTTCAGCTTCTTGTCTATTTCTTCCTGTTGCAGTGTCAAGACCTCTTTTTTCAAGTTCTCTACTGCTTCCGGAATGTCTTCATCTTTTTCCACTGTAATAAATTTGGAAAAGCCCTCTTTCAGCCCTGCCTTAGACAGTGCATCTTTAATCGTGGCTTCCCTTCTTGACTTTACAGTCGTTTCACTCAAGCCCTGAACCAGTTTAGTTAAGTTGCTAACCTGGTCTGTTAAATTTGCGATTGTTTTCTGGTCTTCTGTCATGCCTTCTTGACTCTTTTCTTTGTCTTTGTCTGCTTTTTCCTTAGCTGCCTTTTCCTCTGCTTCCTTTTTAATCTTTTCATCATGGGTTTTAATTGCCTGAGTAACCCGCCTGTCCGTTTCACTCTGGAGATACTTCTTAAAAGATTCTTCCAGTCCAGCATCTTTTAATGTCTTCAAAATCTTGTCAGGGTCTGCTGTGCCTGATTGCTTACTTTTAAGCTTTTCAATCTCCGCTTCTATTTGTGATTCATCTGTTATCGTGATGTCTTTAGACAATTCCTCATCAAGCCCTGCTTTCTGCAGTGCCTGTTTAAGTTTGAGTAATAGTGCTTCGTCCATCTTTATTTACTCCTTTGCATATTAAATAAAATTTAAAATAAAAAAAGAGCCGCTAAAGAAGTAGTTAAACTTCTTCAAACGGCTCTCTAAGAGCTCTACAATATTTAATTTTGGAAGGGCAACCCGCAGATTGCCCTATTTTACCTTCAACCTATTCTATGTACTTAGAACGGAAGGTTTTAGTAAACTTTAGCCACGTCTTTTTCAACGGGCGCTTGATTCACCACCTACGCTGTATTCACAATTTCAGTGGTTCATTTCTATTTTATATTACATTTGCTGTTTTGTCAAAGGTTTTATTTTATGATAAACACCTCTTTTGCTCTTTAATCATCCTTTTCATACCACCTATAAATTAATTTACCCTCTTTGTTTCGATGTGTCTTAGTTTCAAAATTGTCATCTCTGTATCTACCATTACTATCTTTTAAAGGTAATGTTTTATAACCTAACTTTTTTATAAACTCAATATCCTTTTTGGCAACTATAACACTGCCTTTTATTTTATTGTGTCCGCAACAACTTGCCATTGTTTCAATACCTAAAGACCATAGATATTTTATTTCTTCAGCTATACATCTATCGATATCAACACTTTTTCCTTCGGGTGTTATTAAAGTAACAACATTATCGTAAGTTCCAAAACCAACATTTACACAATCACACATTAATTATTTTCCCTCTCTCTTTCCCTCTTAATCTTTCTGTCCAGCTTCTTCCGTCTCAACTTTCTATTATGTTTTTTCCACCACGGGGAATATTGCCACTGGGAATCTTTCCAGTCATAAACCTCAACTACTCTTTTATCATCAATATTAGGATTAGATTGACTGCTCATAGCCTTTAGCCCCTTCCGTAATATTTTCCATAGCATTGTCATAGTAGTTTTTGACATCAGCTGTTTTCATAGATTCCCTTCCAAAACTTCCTTAATCTGCTTAACCTGCTTATCCAGTATCCACCCGCTATCAATTACCCAATCTCTATAAGCTTTTGAATCATAATCACCAGCAGTTATCATCTCTACCGCTTCATCAACAGTGTTAAACCGCATATTGTTAGAATATAAACCGCCACTACCTCTGAAATTGTGTACTACTGGTTTAATGCCCCTTGCCATAGCTTCTATTATTGAATAACCGTGAGCTTCAAATAAAGATGTATGCAGTAAATAGTTCTTATCCTGCCAGAAGCTGTCCATATCATTTACCCAGCCGTGAAAGATTATATTATCCTGCAAGCCCATTTTCTTAATCAGATACTCAAGATAAATCTTATACCGCCGATCCTGATATTTGCCTGCAACATGCAGTAAGTACCGCTTATCCTTTTTAACCAGCTTATCCATAATCTGCAACATCATCTGCGGATTCTTTTTATAGTTTATAAATCCAGCCCATGCAACATTAAAGCCGTGTCGGTGTTCGTTAAAGGGAATATTAGCCATATCAAGCCCGCTATAGATTATGCAGTCATCTACCTTGCCTATTATTTCAGGTGCAAGCTCATGTAATACTTCTTTGACATGGGGAGCTACAAATATAAGCTTATCAACATTAGCCCAGTTTATCTTTTTAGGGTAGTCAGTAAATATTTCGTAACTGTGAAGCCTTACTATTACCTTCTTGCCTTTAATGCCTTCATAGTTTGTAGCCACTATTGTAGATTCATTAGCCCATTCACAGAAGATAATATCGCCCCATTCGATAGCGTTATATACTTCCTGCTGTGTAATAACTGCAAATTTCCGCACCAAATAATCATCTGATAGCCTCTCAATAATCTGGTCAATAAACTGGTCAAGCCCTGAAAGACAAATAAAAGCCAATTTCTTCATTTTGCAAATACCCTCAAATATTCTCTAATAAATTCCGGATTATCCCTAATGAAACAGCCTACACCGGTAGTAAGCATAATATTAATAGTTTCTTCATCGGTTTCGTTAGTTCTATCGAAAGTCATTTCCCACTTTAAGCCGTGCATGGATTCATGCAACAATACCTGCAATTGTCTCTGGTAGCATATATCTTTTCTTACATGTATCTCTTTTTCTGATTCCCTTATACGTCCATCAAGTGGTGTATTATCAGTAGCCCTGATGTCATCTTTATAGACAATTGTAAAATCACTTGATACAATCCTCAGTTTATCAAATCTTTTCCCTTCAGTCCCTTCATTCATGGTTTTAATATTTTCTCCTTTACTTTAAAATCGTTTGTTAAATTATCCTTTATCCATACAGGCTTGTTCTTGTAGTTTTTAATTTTCTCTGCGTTTATATCAATCCAGTTTTCAGCTCTCTTGGGTATCTTATTGACATATTTGGATTTAGCAATCTTGCCGGTCTTCATATAATTTAGCGAATCTTTTTTGTTAAGCATTATTGATGTTGAGTAACAAATGCATTGCGGATGCCAGCCGGTAAAAACAAAACCTTTAGGGTAACGGCCATATAATGAATCGCAAAGATCATAAATCGGATGTGCTGCTGATAAATGCACCTCAACTCCAACAATAAAATCAAGCTGCTGCCGTCTATGATAATCGCTTAACCTGTATGCCACGTTGGTTTCATTTCTGGTTAGCCTTAAAGCATTCTTGTAGGAGCTTCTGTAGATGCCTGCCCCTGGATGATAACCTCTTGCTGCCTTACTTAGTACAAGCTTTCCGTCCTGCCTTATCCGTCTAAACAGTTTGTTTGGTTCATTCAAATATTTTTTAATGTCTCTTGCGATGTCTGCTGCGGGTTTTCCTGTAGATATTCCGGATGATAAATATAACTCTATCTGGTCTCTTGCACCGTTTACCAGTCTCCACACTCTTTCACTGATTGTAAAACCTGCTTCAACTCTTTTTAAAAATGCGTCCAGTGCTGCCTCGTTTAACTGGTAGAAGCTTACAGGGATGCTGTCCTTTTTAAGCTGTATCCCTTCAGCCCACTTTCCCACCAGTTTATTGTTTTTCAAGTTTGCCAAATCCCAGTTGGATACTACGCCGTTAGTTGTATTGGCCAGTATATCCTTGTGTAGCTGTTTTAATATTTCGTCTATCCTCGACTTCATAGCCTTGTTCAGTTTGTAAAAAGACCCCTGATAAACTGTTTCCGGATATCTCATCTCTATAGCCAGTATTCTTCTTGCCAAATCCTTTGATGCCTCATTTAGTATTGCTTCTAATCTGCGGTTATATTTGATGATTTCCCTTATATGCCTTTTTTCAAAGTAATCTTCAATTTCCACCTAATGTACCTTTTTTCAATAGATTTTTATTTTCACTGTCTGCCACCATCATCACTGCAGGGCAAACTCCTTTATCCATAGCAGCCTGAACTAAAAAGCCTATATCCTTTTTCAAACACTTGCCGCCTGCCCCCCTGTAACCGTCAAAGAGCGGATCAAGGTGCATCGGTTTAATGTAGCGGTCATAACCAAAAACCTCAAATAATTTATAATAGTCTGCATCGTACTTACTGCATATATCATAGAGTTCATTTCCAAAGACAACCTTTACCGTGTAGAGGGTGTTTAAGGCAACTTTGACAAGTTCAGCTTCAACAGGCTTTAACATAAAATACCTGCTTTTTTTGGCAAACTGTTTAAATAAATCTTTGAGCAGTTTAAATGTCTTTTTGTTTTTAGTTCCGATAACAACTTTATCAGGATTTTCTGCATCTTCAGTTGCTGTCCGTTCCCTTAGAAACTCAGGCATGAATATAATCTCTCTGTCATATTCTATAGCAAAATTATCTGTCATCCCTGGAATAACTGTTGAACGTATCACGATAAGTCCTTTGCGGTTTTTTCTGGCTGTGTAATCTAAAGCCTCTTTTAATTCCCCAAACTGCATATCTTCTTTGGTGGGTACGGAAATAAAAACAATCTCACATTCTGATATGTCATCATAGAAGTTTTTAGCAGGGTCATAACGTTTGATACTATGTCCCAAACCTTCCAAAATATCTGCAAGACTACCTCCGACAACACCGCAACCCACTATCCCCAGTTCCAACTGTTTATGTTTCTTATACATCGAATGATTCTCCTAAACTGTTTATTTCTGATTTTTCAGCTTGTAGCCTCTTTATGTCTTCTTCTGCATCACCGACAAATGGATTCTGTCTTACCGCTTCCTCCTGGCTCATAATTGAATCACCGCCCCTTGCAAGTGATAAAGCCCTTACCTTTTCTATGATGTCATCAGGTAATATACTGCCGATGCCGAAATTGACAGATACATCCAGTTCCTCAAAGCTTTTCTTTTGCTGTACATCGTGTATTGCAAGCATTGCTTTTAATAGGCTGATTCTTCTGGCTATACCTTCGCCGAATATTTCCTCTTTGTCTTTTGCTTTTAAAATGGAGTCCAGGAATAAAAACTTTAAAGCTTCTCCTGATGTTTTGGTAAGTCCTTTGACGTTGCTGAACGATAAATCAGGGGTAGCTGTTATTGAATAGATTATGTCTTTGAGAATATCGTATTCCTGTTTGACTGCTTCTGGAGCTTGATTCCATGTCAGGTAGTCTGCATCACCGTATTCTATTTTTCCTGATGGGTCTGCAGTACCTGTAAATTGCAATAACTTGCCGACTTCTTCTTTATCAGGTGCGTTTTTAACTTTACCTTTTATCTTCAGCATCGGAGATCCGAAATAGTCATTGGTATCTGCAAACTTGGATATCAGCATTTCAGCCCTGTCTATTTCTGTCTGTACGTCAGCCCATTCTGGCTTTTCCTGCTCATAGTAGATTACCGGTATCTTGCCGAACAGGTTTTCCTCTTCTGTTATTTCCCATGATTCTTTTTTAACTCCATAGATTATCTTATCTGCTGTATATATATCTGTATGCTCATAGGTTTTTTCATCAATATCTTCCAGCTCATACCTGCGTGTAAATGCGTCCATGTCTCCATTTTCGTTAAAGTGGGCATAGATGTCGTCTCCGTTTTTCTTTGACAATAGAGATACTCTAAGATGTTTATTGCCTTCTGCATCAAAAACCGTATACCACAATTCAGCTACTTTGGTTTCCACAAAGAGCCGTCTTGCCAGCCTCTTATCGAAAAACTTCAATTTATTTTTTTGCCACGTATCTACCAGTAAATCAAAAGCATTCTGGAATACCCCCTCTTTGTTATTCAGCACCAGCTTAACAGGTTCACCGAATAAAAAAGCCACCGCCATATTGACAATCTTTTTCTGAAACTGTATAACCAGCTTGGACTGTTCAATTCTTTTTGTTGCCGTACCTTTGCCGATTACCTTAACCGGTCTCTGTAGTATTACATGGTCTCCGGTAAATTCTTTTTCAGCAGTCTCAACATCTCTTTCAGTTTCATCCTTGCATAATATGTCAGTCAGTTTGTTGAAGTCATCGCCGTATTTGTCAAGTATCTCCTCTATCTTCATAACATCTATCCCCTTCCATACATAAACCATAAATAAAAAAAAGCCAGCAACAGAAGCTATAAAAACTTCTAATTTACTGGCTCTCTCGGAGCTCTATCAATATTTAATTTTCTTAATTATAGCACTCAACTATTGTTTTGACAATAATTTAAAATATCCCCAGTTCAGCAGCTGTATAATCTTCTTCAGCTTCCAAATCTTCAAAGATTCTGTCATTTAATGCGTAACGGACTTGGTCAATAAAATGGTTATTCTTATCTAAAGGCTCATTAATCGGGTCTCCGTACTTATCTTTTTTCCACTGGTAAAGCTGAAATTCATTGATAGCATTCTGGCACTTGCGGTCAATTATAATCTCAAATTGCTTTAGATACTGTATGCCAAAGTTTACGCTTCCCGGACCCTTTTTGGCTGCAATAGCTTCTATGCCGTATCCCCTTAATTCCGCAATTGATTTAGGCTCATTATCGCACCTGATTATACTTTTGCCAATTACAGGTTTTAACTTGGAAGATATAACATCATTGGTTAATCCCTTCTCATAGATTATCTCATCTGTAATAAACAACTGCTTACCCTTTATTGCCTGTCTTCCTGCTGCAGTCGGATCGTTGCTGTAACCAAAGTCAAGGCCGTGATAGAAAGTTCCAAACTGTTTTTTGATTCGTGATAAATCTTCCACCTTCCAGTTAGTAAAGACTAAATCACCCAGTACGCCCCAGTTTCCTTTCGTGTAGACCGCATAATAATAAGGGTCTTTTTCGCCTTCTAATTCATCTCGGTCTTCCTGCTCTAAGAATGAATTGTCAATATGGGTAGTCTTTAAGATTAACAGCCTTTCATCTCTATATTTGTTTTTGTCTTCACTCCATTTGTCTTTGAAGTATTCGCTATATATCCAGTGGTTTCTCATGATTGGATTGAATGTCAGGGTAATTCGTTTAGGCACTCCAGCCCAACCTCTTAACCGCTTCTGCAGCTGCTTAATATCTTCCCTTTTAGTCTCTGTCGCTTCTTCAACTAATATATCGGTTATGACTCCCTTTTCTGGTACAATTGATTTAAGCTTTTCCGAATCGTCTAACCCTCTTAACAAGGCTTGATAGCCGTTAATGCAGGTTATTGTCATATCGGTCTTGTTCCAGTTGAACAGCTTCTCCAGATTCCAGGCTGAGATTACTTTTAGAAGTTCATTAAATGCTGATGTCCTTAGAGTCTTGCCAGTGTTTCTAATGATTAGATAATTTCTGCCGCCCTTCATGAGGTCGATTATGCACCGCTGAGCCAAAAAAACAGATTTCCCTGAAGATGAACCACCGAAATATATCTGCGTTCTGGTGTTGTCTTGCAGGTATGGAATGTAGCAGGCATTGAATATATTAGGGTCTGTTATGTCAATTGTTATCATCTTCGTCCTTCGGTAGCTTGACTGTTATTTCAAAGTTTTCAGGTAAGTCAAGCTTGTGTTTTTCTGCAGGGTATATCCCCATTAATTTAGCTTCCTCTTTTGCAATGTCGAAAGCCAGTTTATAATCGCTTGAATCTAATGCCTTATCTTTTAAGTCTCTGAATTGGGTAATATGGTAAGTGATTCCGTCACCCTTTAATTTTTCGAAATATTTTTTCCATTCTTCCCTTGCTGCTTTAATATAATTATAAGCTTGACCTCTTTCTAATTTATAGTTCTGTTTAATGTATTCTAAAATATAAGATACAGGTTTCCGCCTCAAAAGAAGGCTTATTTCATATATTCTTTTTGCCTTTGTAACTTTATCAACTTGTTGTTTTCCTGCTTTTCTTCCCAATGCTATCACCACACATCTTTATTATTATTCTTAATTTCTTCAATCGTAACTTTAAAGCTTTGTCCTTTTAGTCCAATCATTCTAACTACTGAAGCAAGCTCTGATTCGGGTATATCAAGTTTAATCCTGGAATTGCCGTTAACTCCAGATACATTTATTGCACTTAGAATGTCAGGCATTGATGCTATAAATTCAATTCTTTCTGTCTCCATTAATGTTGCCTTCCTAAAAATAAAATAAGCCACCTAAAAAGCTTAATGCTTTCTAAAGTGGCTATCTTGTAGCTCTACCCTTATTCTATTGTTTTCGATTATAACAACATTGACTGCCCCGCACTTTGGACAGACTGTCTCAATTGAATGCGGTCTCATGGGTGTTGAATAGTCGATCCTGATGTCGAATAGTCTGCGGTTGCACCTGTCGCCATTAGGCAAATTACCCATGCACCGTATTGTTATTATAGCACTACTATTTATTTTTTTCAATGAACAACTTTTCAATAAATCAGCTCCAGTTAATTAGACTGTATTTTTAATGCTTCAATCAGCTCAATCTCCACTCTCGGATTATCTTTGTCTTTTCCAACTATTCTTGACCCATCAAAACTGATAATGTTTTTATCATTTTCTATTACTTTTGCCTTTTCCAGAATATCGCAAGTAGCTTCTAATAAATTAGCTAAATCAGGAAATGCCTTTGTTGGCATCCAATATAATGCCTTTAGGCTAACTTGACCTGTTATCATATCGCCCCTATACTGCCCCTTTAACTGCCATAAACAGCTTTTCTCATACTCCAAAAACTGCTTGGATTGAATTATAAATGTTCGGTTGTTTTTAGTTCTGGCAATCCTTTGGCTATTCTTTTTTGTTATTGGTCTGCCTTTAAGTATCAGGTTTATTGCTTTAGTCATTGTGTCCTTTCTGTGTTCTTTTCTGCTCACTTAACCATTTCCGATACTGCTTTCCAGTCTTAAATCCCTTTTCTTTCATTATTCGCTTTTTCATTTGCCGTTCAGGATTGATTATTTGTTTTGTCATTTTTGCTCCTTCCTATGGTAACTCCAAATAATTCTCTGGATAAACTTCTGGTACATCCAGATATCCCCAGTCGGTTGTTATATCGCTAAAGTCATTATCATCATCTACCTTAATTCGTATCTGTATATTCTCAAGATATTCTTCTAACACCTCAACTATATATTCTCTCGGTAATTCATAAGTATCTTCAAAATATTCATAATACCTTGAATATATATCTTCACCTGTTAATGGGTAATCGTAAATAATAAAATTGCTTTCTGGCTCAGGTGTGTAAACTTCATCAACTGCCATTGCAATTCCTATTACAATACCAACGGTTATTCCGAATATGAATATAAACAAAACAGCTCCGACAGATGCAAGGTTTTCATCTATAAATTTTCCTAATCGTTTAATCATTTTTTTATTTCCTTCCCTTCCTTAAATTTTGGGGGCGGGACAGGGTAAAGACACTGGCTTTTTTATTTTTTGAAAGGAGGTTGCCAATGTGAAACCCCTGCCCCTAACTCTACTGTAAATTTCTAATTCTGAATCTCCTTAACATCAACTTTTACCAACCCCACAAATGAGCTTCTTTTTTCTTTATCGGAAACAACTTTCTCATTTTTCTATCTCTCGGCTCAAACCGCCTTAACCATAAACAACAACTTGCCCTTATTCTCTCTGCTAAGTTAACATCCTCATCTTCATAAGAATTGTCCTTAAATTCCCCTGCCATGAGATAAATCGCTTTGATATCCTCTCGTGAAATCTTAATATCAATCATCTTTTTTCTTTCCTTTACAGTTTCCATAATTAATATACCTCCTGCTATTGCAAGAATTAATATGTTGGTTATCAAGATTGACTCCTTTCTTTAATATCTTTCTTCTTCCTGATAATAATCTTCTCTTGCTTCTTCTTCCTGGATTGCACTTTTCAGCTCGATAATCTTCATGTCCAGCTTATTTCGGTTAAAACTGTCCCCTTCCGGCAATAGTTTTTTAACTTCTTCCAGCCAGTAGACATTAGACTTGTTGATATTTTTTATCCTGTTTCTCTCCTCGTAATAAAGTTCCACCTCCTTTTTCATGGCTTTCTCGGCAAATTCTGCTTCATCAAAACTTGTCCTGATTCTTTTAATGCCCCTTTTCTGCCGTTTCAGTTCTTCCTCGTATTGGGCAACCTCGTTTGATTCTGTCGGTAGTGGTTTATAATTAACCCTGTCGATGAAGTCCATAAACCAGTAGGCCATATCGGTTTCAAACTGCTTTAAGTCTATTTCCCCACTGGTAAGGCGTTTGATATAATTGTTGGCAATCTTTGCAAGCTCATGTTGTTCTTTGTTGTATACTGGTATGGCGTCATCTGAATCAAAGTCTATTTTTTCTAATTCGGTTGCTATTGTCATTTTATAAATCTCCTCCTGTCTTTCCCTTCCAATCTGATATATTCACACATTCCGGCAATTCTGGATGATATTCTGCGGTCTATCTGCTCTTTGATTTCGTCGAGTGAATAATTGGAAGTAATAATTGTATGTAACATCTCCTGCTCACGGCAGTTGATAATGTAATAGGTTATCTGCTTAACAAAGTCAGTCATCTTCTCAGCCCCAAGATCATCGATACATAAACATCCGGAAAAGGTTGCAATTTTTTCTGCTATCTCGAATGGTGTTTCTTCCCCTTCCTTTTTGTAGAGGTTCTGCAAGGTCATGATAAATTCCGGATAACTAATCCACTCAACCCTTTTTCTGGCCTTGATTAGTTCTTTTGCGATGTTAGCCATGAGAACAGTTTTACCAACTCCGCAGTTGCCGAATATGAATAATGAATGATCAATGCCTTGCTTAACCATTTCAGGTTTGTCGCAATCGATACTGATATATTTTTTAGGTATCATTTCGGTAAACTTTGACAAGGTGATCATATTCACTTTCTGTTTTTGGTTTGGACTGCTGTTGTAATTGCTTACGGTTTCCATTACTGCCCCCTTTCTGATTATCTAGAAAATTATTTTTAGCAATATCCAGGTCAATAAATCTGTCAATCCCTCTTTTTAAAAAATCACCTAAAGTCCAGCGATAATTGAAATAGTATTTTTTGTCTTTTAAAATAATCGCATAGTTGGTAATAGCGTCCTTAATTTCATCAAAATTATATTTATTTAAAGCTGTCTTAATTTCTGATTGATATATATTTTTTCTGTGATTATAAATATTCTGGTTAATCCAGTGTGTGAAAAGTTGACTATATATATTCTTATTTACATTCTTTACATTCTTATCATTCTTGTTTATATTGATGCAGCTCCGTTGCTTTCGTGTTGCTTTCGTTAAACTTTCGTTGTTGCTTTCGCCATTTTCAGACCCCTGATAAAGTGAGTAATTTAGCACCTTTACGAGGATTCCGTGTGTTGCTTTCGTTGTTGCTATCATGTTGCTTTCGTTGAGCCTTCGTATGCTCCTCGTAAGATCGTACTTTTTATAGGTCATTTTCCGGTAACCAACATACCAGCATAAGGCATCCTGAACATCTTTAAACCTCATAAACAACTCACCTTCTTTAAGATTTTTAAAAGGTTTATGTTGAGCATTTAGTAATATATATTGCCAAAGTTCCCTTGTTACAGGTGGCATATTCATTATTTCAGAATCAAGTATTTGCCTGTGTAACTTTACAAAACCTTTATGTCCCATCCCCTACCCCTTAATCATCTCCATTATCTTTTGCGTATCGCATTCAATATCCAGTTTTTTCCTGCTACAATCCTGAATATATTTACATAGTTTATTCCAGTCATTAGAGTTTAAAACCCCGTATCGTGGTGCGTGTTTTACTCCGTCAATGTATCCCTGGCTGTAAACTATAGCATCCATATAATTTTTAGTCTGAAATATCTTATCTATCACTTTCCGCATGTCTGTTAAAATCATACCAACCCCCTTATCCAATAATAAAAATCCCTTACAGTGCAGTAACTCCACTCTGCCCCGATTAAAATTATCCCTATTAAGATTGTCAAAATACCAAATAAAATATCACTCATTCGGTTCATATACATAATTCCCCTTATCATCAAGCCCCCTGCATTCAAAGTCCTGTTGACCCTTCAGCTCTGCCAATTCCTTCCAGAGCTTGCAGTTTTCCTCGTGGAGGTCTTTGAGGGAGTCTATTATTAATCCAAACATCATTGGTAAGTGATAACTTTTAATTTCTTTCCCTCTTAATTCCCTATAAATCCTTTCCATTTCCTCGATATTACTCATTCCCCACCTCCGATATATTTGCTCTTTAATTCATCAAGTTCACATTCTGTAAAACCACATTCTGGCTCTGGTGTCGCATTGAC
>Ga0334888_1002529_pt1 | contig 19882 bp, 18 predicted proteins | sample GraSluR1_MG_FD_207227 | JGI IMG/M metagenome (GOLD analysis project Ga0334888, IMG submission 207227) | Sludge microbial communities from methane-producing bioreactor in Wageningen University, Netherlands - Granular Sludge_3_08-R1 | ecosystem: Engineered > Bioreactor > Anaerobic > Unclassified ...
TCAGGATGAGTTTTACTAAAAGAGATGGAAGCCCAGGCAGATTAAGCTTTGAGCTTTTAAAAAATACAGAGTAAGTGTCAACTTATTTTTTGGCCAAATTGTTTGCAATGTTTATTGACAGGACACTTAAGCGGTTGACTTCCTTGATCTGCAACAGCTTAATTTCTGCGGATAAATCATCGGTCGCTTTCTTATCCTCTTTCCACTTGAGGTAATATTTCTCCGGAGTGTTAATCGCTCCGTAGAAAAGACCCTCCGCTTCATTTCCCGCAAAGAGGAACTGCGCTGTGCTAAAGAAGTTCAAAATGTTCTCCCGCTTCTGATTCGTCAATAGCTGCCGAATGCCCTTGCCGGAACTGACATAGGAACTTTTCAGTTCAAATACACCCAGAGCAATGCCGTTGATATACAGTACCACATCGGGGCGCTTTCTTGTCACATTATCATAGCGAAGAACGGAAACTTCCTCCGCTACATAAAAATCATTATTATCAATATCATCCCAATCAATATAATGCACCGTTCGGCGATGCCCGTTGGCATCCCTCGCTCCTTGTCTGCCATAACGGAGCAGAGAATAAACGCTTCGGTTGATCTGATAAAGCGTATCCACCTGGTTACTGACCTTGCCCACAAGTTCACTTATGGCAGTCTTGATCTGGTCATCAGTGTAGCTACGCTTTTTCAGATTTGCCTTCAGCAATTCTTCCTTAACAGGTGTGTTATCTATGTCCTCCAAATTGCCAAGGTATGTATAGCCCAGATCATCAACCAGCCAGTGGAGAACTCTGTTCTGTAATTTCTTTTCAGCATCTACCGTTGCCATCCAAACCCTCCTTACACGACTATGCGAACACGACCTGTCAATAGGTCATCCATTGCGCCTTCTCTGATTTGAACTATTTTTTCTCGTTCAGCTTCCAAAGCTTCGATTTCATCATCCATGGCTATAAGTACGGCGGCTATGGCTTTCTGCTCCGTAACGTCAACCGGGATTTTCACCGTTACGCCTTTTATGAGTTTTTTATTCAAACCACCGCGTCCCCCATCACCGGAGGATAATTCACGGAGGGATAAGTACATACTTTCAATTAAAAAGAACAGGAATTCTGGATTGCATTTTTCATTAGTAATCAGTGCTGCCAATGACTGATTTAAGGCCATCGGACTTATAAGATAAGCCGCAGTTCCTCTGGTTTTCCCTTGCCCGGCTAAGGCAATTAACACTGATCCGCTTGGTGCCATTTTTGCAGATGAATTTTGCAAACCGAGGTCAGTAATGTGCGTTGTGGGTCTGGTAATGCGTTTCTGATGTATCTCCTTTGAGGAAAGCCATGGAATATTACCTCCGTAATACTCTGAATGTGCTGTGGATGGTGTCCCACCAGTTATGACTGACTGGGTAATATCTTCAATTGTATGCTCTCTCCATTCGCCGCTGAATTCATCCAACCTCGTCTTCCCATTTACCAAATCTTCCAGCGCACCGTCACGGATACCTTTTTTCTTTTCAATAAGCACCGTAAGATTTACAGTATGCCGATCCATAACTCGGAACACATCTACAATGGCATCTTGTTCTTTTGTATCAGCAGGAATGTTGATCTCAGTTTCGTTTAAAGATTTTTTAGAAACAGAAGATACTTTTATACCCGTAATGTACGGCATCAGCTGATCATGATAGTATTTGGAATTCATGTAGCAGCCCAAGTAGCCATCAGCAGTTGCTATGTTAGGTCTGCAAACCACTGTGTGAAGACCACCAACCAACGGTATCGAAACATCACCAACTTGTGTGACCTTACCAACCGTTTCGTCCTCGGCAGTATCTGCGAGCACCACGTCATTTTTTTGTAAAAAGTTATTTGCCGTATATCCAATATCCTCTCTGATTCTCGGAATAACATCGTCATCAGAAAGAATATCCCGATAGTTGATAAGCACATCGCCATAATGAATATTTCCCACCGTGCCAAAAGCCGATAATTTATCACGAGATAAAGTATTATTTGGAATCAACTTGAAGAATTTCTTGAAAGAATATGTCTTCCAATCCTGCGGATAAGTTACCATTTGTATCCCATCCTTTCCAGAGCTGCCATAACCGCTTCTCTTGATTTTGTCGTCCTATCTTCGATTTCTTTGAGTGTATGCTCATATCGCTTTGCAATAAGAAGCACTTTGGAGGACAGAATGTTCAACACCTGCTCGAACTCGTCCCTGATATCTGCTTCGAGCTTCGCCATCCACTTCATATCAAAGAGCAGCTGCTTGATTTCGTCCACGGTCAGTTCCCCGTATTTCTCCAGCACCTTATCGTCAAGGACTTTACGGGCTTCCTTCCACGCCCTATCTGCTTCATCCTTTTCTGCGAATTTTGCCGCATACGCAAGCAGGGCATCGTACTCTTCCTTGTAAATCTCCGGCACGACAGCGGAATCCGCAGCGAGCTTCAATGCCGCTTTTAGTTTTGCCTTGCCAAAGGTGCCATTTTTATTTCGGATATCATATTCAGCCAGTTCCGATACTTCTCGAATGAGTGCCTCCATTTCTTCAGCCTTGCCCTCATCAAAGAATGCCACCAACCTGGTCATAGCATCCATCACAGCAGAGGTCTTCTTGCTCTCAAGCTCCTTCAACCGCTTGAACAAATTTGCTTTCGGAATGCTGTCACCCTGATCATTGAGGACATCCTTCAGCAGACCTTCATCTCCGGATTCCTCCTCGCGCATTTCGTCCAGTTCCATTTCCAGAGCCGCAGACTGCTCCATCAAAGCATTGATAGCGGCCAGTTCTTCGGCAAAATATACCGCTTCAATAATTTCTCTCGGAATCAGTGCGCCCTCAAAGGATTTCACTTTGGAGGTGTCATCCACAGAAATGGTTTCACCGTTCTCGTCTTTTGCTTTTTTCTGTGCATATTCGTAATCGATTTCTCTGCCCGCTTCATAGCCGGTGGCTTTGATGACATATACATCATCCTGCAATTTTGCATTCCAGTAGTTCAGCAGGCAATCATACACATCATAGTTATCGAGCAGTCGTGCAGACTCATATGCCTTAAGCAGCATCACGGAAATCGTGCGAATCAATTCTTTCGGATTCGTTTCGGAATCAATGCCGAGCAGGATGTCCTTTATAGCGGCTCTCCACTGCGAGAATATCGTCTCGGTTTCCTTATGCTTTTCCACAAGAATGTTCGTATCCTGACCGATTACGCCTTCGATCTCGCTGGACGGAAGAGCAAGGTTATAAACTCCGTGTGTCTCATTTGCACAGGTAAAAATCCCCCGTTTCAGGTCTGGATAAATATCCCAAATTTTCCGATTCCGATCAACCGGGCGATGATGCGGGAAACCTCACTCGGTGTGTAGAACTGTCCCTTGCTCTTGCCTGACTCCTGAGCGAATTTCATCATAAAGTATTCATAAGCGTCTCCGATGATATCATCGCCACTCGCTCTGTTATTTTTAAAATCAATCGCCGGATTTTGGAATACAGCAATCAGACCGGATACCTTGTCAACCAGTTCCTTTCCTGTACCGAGTTCATCCGGATTATTAAAGCTGACATCAGGGAGAGAACCTTGCAGTCTGTTATCCTCCAAGAACTTCTGGATAATTTTATCCACCCGTTCTCCGACATCACTCTTTCCCTTTGCAGCAATCAAATCCTCAAAGGATGCCCCCTCTCTTATAGTAAATTCAGCAAACGGCTGCCCTTTATATCTGTCAGACACATACTTGAAGAATAACAATATAAGCACATAGTCCTTATAACGGGCGGGTTCAACGCCGCCTCTTAATTTGTTACAAGCCTCCCATAACAGGGAATATAATTCTGATTTCTTCACAGCCATATACCTCTTTAATCTCCATTCTCGCTTTTAGTTATTTAATAGCTACAATTTCTATGGAATTTAATCCATGGCGCTTTTTCCACTTTTTACCCAGGCATCTAATTCTGATATTTTGAATTTCCACTGCTTTCCAATTTTGTGAGCAGGCATTCCTTTATCTTTTCTAATCCAATCTCTTACAGTCACAGGCTTTACACCTAAGTAAGCCGCAGCCTCGTCTATATTTATCCATTTATCATTGCTATTTTCGCTCATCTTTTCACCTCATAAAGCTTATAGATAGTTACAAAGTCCAACATTCATTATACAGGAAATTCTTGGTTTTTCAATAAGTTTGTTGTTGTTTGTTTATATTTACGTGTGGTTTTAATTCTATAGGGTATGTTTTAACGATTATCCCAATCTTTCAACGATTACCTGTTGGCGATGCACACCCCTGCTAACTTTCAACGATTACCCCTACCTACACCACTAAAATTTAGTAGGGTTTATATTGATCAGCACCAAATAACATGCCGTGAAACTATGAAAGCCGTCCCGCTAAAACGCAGGAACGGCCTTATTACAGGGCTTTCAGGCAAAACAAAAACCACCCATCGATAAAATTTTTTTTATCAATAGATGGTAGATAATCTGGTGGAGGCGGGGGGAGTCGAACCCCCGTCCGAAAGAAAGACCAGCAGAGTCTCTCCGAGCGCAGTCTGTGCTTTGAGTTTCGCCCTCCGGCCGCCCGCAGACAGGCTACCTTTGCGCTATCCCCGATTAGTTTCCCCGTAAAGCCCCTCGAGAAAGAAGGCTAAAGGGTACCCTCGCTATGTGACGCCCTGCACTGGACCGCGAGTTTATCCAGCCGGACGAGCAGCCTTAGGCTGCTAATGCAAAATTATCTTCTGCAGTTAATTTAAGTTTCCACCTTTTTTACGAGCTGGCGGCAACTCGGCTCGCTACTCAACCCATCTTTTCCCCCGTCGAAACCAGTACGCCCCCATGTTAAACAATTAGTAATTAGTAATGAATAATTAAATTATGAGAAGAAAAACTATGTTTTTCTCTTTTTAACTGGGTTTATTATTTTACTCTCTGAATCGATAATTGTCAAAAGGATTTGCTTTTTTCTTTCATAGCCCTTTCTATATCCCTCTGGGCATCACGGTTGGCAATATCCTCTCGTTTGTCATAGAGCTTTTTACCCACAGCTACTGCCAGATCCATTTTGGCCAGGCCATTCTTAAAAAATATTTTCAAGGGAATAAGGGTATATCCCTTTTCCTGTTGCAAACCGGTCAGGCGGTTTATTTCCCGGCGGTTTAATAGAAGTTTTTTGGGTCTTAAGGGTTCGTGGTTAAACTGGTTGCCTTTTTCATAAGGACTTATATGAAAATTGTTAACCCAGACTTCTCCGCCCTTGACAACAGCATAGGCATCCTGCAGATTGCCTTTACCCATGCGCAGTGATTTCACCTCGGTACCCACCAGTACCAGGCCGGCTTCATAGCTTTCTTTAATGTGATAGTTATGCCTGGCCCGGCGGTTATCCACCACCGGCTTGATCCCCGTTTTTTTACCCATATTCCACCTCGAAAAACAAACCCTCGCCTCGAAAATTTCTGCTTCTAAGGCCAGGGCTTTTGTTCATTGTTTACGGCTTTATTATACCTTAGAGCTGCTATTCAGTCAAGGACAGCTCCTTGATATGGGCTTCAGTCAATGAGTTCAAAATCTATTTTAGCCTCTTCGACATTTACTTTCACCAGCTGTATTCTTACCTCATCCCCGATGGAAAATTTTCTCCCGGTATGATTCCCCACCAGTGTATAATTCCGGTCATTGAATTCATAATAATCATCAGCAATAGTGGATATATGCACCAGGCCTTCCACTGTATTACCCAGTTCAACAAAAAAGCCAAAAGACTGGACCGAGGAAATTGATCCGTTAAATTCCTCTCCAAGAAACTGTTCCATATACTGGGCCTTTTTGATATCCAGCAGTTCCCGTTCGGCTTCTTCCGCTTTCATTTCCTGCAGTGTGGATTGCTGTCCATAAAGCGGCATCTTTTTTTCCATGCTCTGGCGTTTTTTGCCTCTCATCCTTTTTTCCAGAAAAGCTGTCAATACCCTATGGATCAAGAGATCAGGATATCTTCTGATAGGGCTGGTAAAGTGGCAATAATATTCGGATGCCAGGCCAAAATGCCCCAGGGCTTCCGGAAGATACTCGGCATGTTTCATGGAACGCAGCATAAGCATGGATATCATCTGTTCCTCCGGTTTGCCCTTAATATCCCGCAAGATTTTCTGAAATATTCCCGGGGAGAGCTTTTTCTCGCTTATTTTATGTCCGAAAACCGCCAGGATCTGATTCAGTCTGTCCAGGGATTCTCCTTCGGGTTTTTGGTGAACCCGGTAAAGGGCTGGCAGTTGCTTTTTGTACATATGTTCTGCTACTACTTCATTGGCCTGTATCATAAAATCTTCAATGATTTTTTCACTGTCACCACGTTCCAATTTCTTTACTTCAATCGGGAAACTGTTTTCGTCCACAATAACTTTTGACTCAGGAAAATCAAAGTCCAGTGAGCCACGTTTTTCTCTGCCTTTCCTGAGAATATCGGCCAGTTCTTTCATGAGAAAAAAATCGTCCCTCAGTTCCTGGTATCTTTTTTCCAGATCAGGATTATCACCGGCCAGTATGGCATTAACATTTGTATAAGTCATTCTTTCATTTATATTGATAACAGATTTACAGATTTCATAATCAATTAGATTGCCGTTTTCATCAATGTCCATAATACAGCTGATCGTCAGGCGGTCTGCATTAGGATTCAGGCTGCATATGTCATTCGAAAGTTCAACAGGTAACATGGGTAAGACTTTATCAATAAGATAAACGCTGGTTCCTCTTTCAAAGGCTTCTTTGTCCAGTTTGCTGTCTTCAGCTACATAATGGGAAACATCCGCGATGTGTACACCAAGCTGGTAGATGGAGCCCTTTTTGCTTATGGATACCGCATCATCCAGGTCCTTGGCGTCCTCACCATCAATGGTTACCATACGCAGATTCCTCAAATCACGGCGTTGTGATAGTTCTTCCTCGCTAAGCGGCCGGGCTACAGCCCTGGCCTCTTCGACAACCGCTTCCCCAAATACAGTCTTTAAGCCATGCTTTTTTACTATTACCTTGAGATCGAGACCAGGGGAACCTTTCTTGCCCAGAATTTCCATTATTTGCCCTTCTGGCGCTCTATCTTTTTCAGGCCAGGAGGTGATTTTTACTACGACTTTATCTCCGCTTTTAACTTTATACTTCCGGCTTCTCTTAACATATACAGGATAAATTTGCCTGGAATCATCAGGAATAACCTGCAGGAGATGTTTTCCCTGTTTAAAAGTCCCTACCAGTTCTTTGTTGGCCCGGTTTAATATGCGAATAACCGTACCCTCAGGCCGGAGCCCGTCATTGCCTTTTTCCTGAATTCTTACCATCACCCGATCATCATGCATGGCACCATTTAATTTTTTACCATATACAAAGATCTCGGGCAGTCCCGGTTCATCCGGCTTCAGGATTCCATACCCCCTCTGGTTAAGATGTATGATACCTCTGAACAGATTCATACGTTCCGGCAGGCCATACTTATTTTTGCGGGTTTTAATTATTTCCCCGTCTTTTTCCAGGCGTCCGAGTATTTTGCTGAATTTCAGTTCATCTTCGCTATCCCTGACAGCAAATACATTCATAAGTTCTTTATAGCTCAACGGCTTGTAGCTTTCCTCCTGCATAAAGGCAAGCAAGTTTTCTCTATTAAGCATAGTTCCTCCTGAAGAGCTTAATTAAAGCCCTTTTTCTTTTTAGTATTCCCACTGTTCTGTGATAACTAACTGCAAAACCTGATTTTCTGTTATAAACCGAGTTCAGGAGCAATTTTTTTCATACTCTCCATGGCCAGAGACAGAAATTCATCCAGTTCCAATCCCAGTTCTGAGCAAGTAGCCATCTGCTCCCGACTGGCTCCCCTGGCAAAAGCCTTTTCTTTAAATCGTTTTTTTAGTGATTTTAGCTTAACTTCTGCCAGCTTTTTATCCGGCCTGACAAGGGCCGCAGCGGTAATGAAGCCACTGAGCGGGTCGGCCGCATACAGGGCACGGTCCATGACCGTTTTCCTTTCGAGACCATGCATTTCATTATGCACTTTTACTGCATATATAATATCGTCTGCCAGCCCGTTATTCTCCAGTATCTCAGCTCCCAGAAGAGAATGCTCCTCAGGCCTGTCTGCGGTAATATCATAGTCAATATCATGCAAAAGTCCTGCCAGGCCAAATTTTTCTTCATCTTCCCCCAATCTCTGAGCCACACCCCGCATAATAGCTTCAACCGCCAGGGAATGTTTAAGCAGGTTGTCTGTTTTCAAATGTTCCTGTAATAAGTTCAGGGCTTCCTCTCTCTGCATTTTCTTCCTACCCCTTTCCAATATATTTCAATACGTCACAGTAGACAGATAATGCGCACTAAGGGGAATTTTTGACACGGGCTCGCTACGCTCGCACACAGATCCTGCGGACGCAGATTAACACAGATTCTTTTTAATATTTTTAGTTTGGTGAACGTCAAAAATTATAGTTGATAGTTTGATAAAATACTCAGCTTCCATTAATGTTTTGTTCAGGATAATGGAAGCTATAGCTTCCGTTATCCTTGAAATCTAAATAAAAGCAATCTATTAACCATCAGTTCACCTTTATAGAAATCCAATAAATATAAAAACATTAAAGAAAAAATCAGTGTAAATCTGTTAAATCCGTGTGCGAGCGTAGCGAGCCTGTGTCAAAAAAAATTTTCTTGTTGCGCAGTTTATTTCAAATGCGTCGCTTGCTTTAATTTTTATCCATAAAATTCGCTATTTCCCTGGCTATGAGTTCCTTTTCGGGGCCCATAGTTGCCACATGCTGTGATTCTGGTAAATCCAGCAGCCTGACCTGGGAACTGCTTACGTTTTTGTATATATAAGCGGCACTTTTGCGATTCACTGACTCATCACGCCGGGACTGCATCAGTAGTAAGGGAGTGTTCACTTTATCCAATTCCTTTACCAAAGTATCACGCAATTCCACCATGCTCAGGAAGGCTTTAATTGGAATATCATCGTAGGCAAATCTTCCTTCTTTTTTCAGACATTCAAGATGGCCTGCGCCTTTCTTGGGAACATAAGAGCAAAAACGCGCAACAAGTGGGGCCAGCAATCTCAAGACAGGGTGTTTTAAATAAATCGGGGCATTTATTGAAACTACTCCGCTGATGCCCTGTATGTGAACCCCGGCATGAAGAGCAAGCATCCCGCCCATTGATAATCCAGCCACAAATACATTGTCATAAGTTTCCAGCAGCAAGGCCAGTTCTTTTTCGACAGCCCCAAACCAGTCCTGCCATACAGTCATGTTCATCTCTTCGGGACTTGTTCCATGCCCTGGCAGGAGCGGAGCAGCTACTGTACAGTTATATGAATCATTAAATATCCGGGCTGTAGGATAAAGCTCAGAAGGTGAGGCGGTAAAGCCATGGATAAATAACAATGCGCTTTTATTGTTACCCTGCAGAAAAAATGCTTTGGCTTCAGGTTTAATTAGAATCATTAATATTTTTCCTTCATTTTTCAATTATTTTCTCTGGATATATTATACACTAAGGGCTAAGGCTTAAGAAATGGCCAAGCCAAGAAGTAGTATTCTTAACCTCCCATGCCTCACTCCTTACACCTAACCCTCACAAAAAAACAGGCGGACAATAGCCACCTGTTTTTAGTATTTCTCAATTATTAGATTCTTTACAGCAACGGTGCTACAAATACCAGGGATACAATAGCCATTAGTTTCAAAAGGATGTTTAAAGAAGGTCCGGAAGTATCCTTGCAAGGGTCACCAACCGTGTCACCGACAACACCGGCCGCATGAGCTTCACTGCCTTTTCCTCCATAATTACCGGCTTCTATATATTTCTTGGCATTGTCCCAGGCTCCACCTGCATTGGCCAGCATAATTGCCAGGCAAACTCCGGCTGCAACTGAACCAGCCAGCATACCTGCGAGTGCATGAGCTCCCAAGCCAAGACCAACCAGAACTGGAGCTATTACCGCCATTAAACCAGGAACAATCATTTCCTTGATAGCAGATTTTGTACTAATACTGACACAACGTGCATAATCTGCTTTGGCTTTTCCTTCCATAAGCCCCTTTATCTCTCTGAACTGTCTCCTGACCTCTTCCACCATTTCAGCTGCAGCTCTGCCAACTGCTCCCAGGGTAAGGGCACAGAAGAAAAATGGCAGCATAGCACCAATAAGCAGTCCCACTATAACATAGGGATCAAGAAGGTTAACTGAATCTATTCCTACCACCTGGGAAAAAGCTGTTAATAATGCCAGGGCTGTCAGGGCGGCAGAGCCGATCGCAAAACCCTTCCCTATGGCAGCAGTTGTATTTCCCACTGAGTCCAGTTTATCTGTAGTTTCTCTGACACTGTGGGGAAGTTCAGCCATTTCTGCAATTCCGCCGGCATTATCAGCAATAGGCCCATAGGCATCAACAGCTACTACCATACCGGTAGTAGCCAGCATACCCACTGCAGCCAGGGCTATACCATATACTCCGCCTGTGGCAAAAGCAACAACTATAGCAATACAAATTATTATAATGGGTATAAGGGTAGAAAACATACCTACTCCCAGGCCGGCAATAATAGTTGTAGCCGGACCCGTCAAGCAAGCCTTGGCAATACCTTTAACCGGTTTATATTCATCAGAAGTATAATACTCAGTAACAAAACCTATAATTGTCCCTGCGATCAAGCCCGCTACCAATGCCCAGAAAACATTGGACATAGTGTCTGGAAGTATGTACTTAACAGCCAGGTAGGCAATTACCAGGAGAACACCTGCTGAACTGAGCGTACCGGCATTTAAGGCCTTCAGGGGATTGGATTTCTCGTCTGTACGCACAAAAAAAGTTCCAATAATAGAGGCCAGAATACCGCCGGCAGCAATAACCATGGGCAATAGTACAATTCCTATACCCAGAACCGGGTCAGCAGCGAACATCACTGCTCCCAGGGTCATAGCAGCTATAATGGAACCTACATAGGATTCAAAAAGGTCAGCACCCATACCGGCCACGTCGCCAACATTGTCACCAACATTATCCGCTATGGTAGCCGGATTCCTGGGATCATCTTCGGGAATTCCCGCTTCCACTTTACCCACCAGGTCGGCACCCACATCAGCAGCCTTGGTATAAATACCTCCGCCTACACGTCCAAAGAGGGCAATGGAACTTCCACCCAGGGCAAAGCCATTGACAATTGTGGGTTCACCATAAATAAGATAAAGAATACCCAGGCCCAGTAAACCTAAACCTGAAACTGACATTCCCATAACCGCTCCGCCGGAAAATGCTACACCCAGAGCAGCGTTTTGTGAAGTACGGGCTGCATTTGCTGTCCTGACATTGGCTTTGGTAGCCACGGTCATCCCTATGTATCCTGCCAGTGCAGAACAGCTGGCACCAGTAATGAAACAAATGGCGGTTTGCCAACTGTTTGCCGGAAGTGCAAACCCGATAATCAGAAATACAGCTATAACAAATATAGCCAGCGCACTATACTGTTTTCCCAGAAAGGCCATCGCACCTTCATGAATATGACCTGAAATTTCCACCATTTTTTCGTTTCCGGGATCTGCTTTGCTGACTCTGCCAGAAAGATAAATGGCAAACAGGAGAGCCAGTGCCCCTCCTGCCGGAGCAAATGTTGCCAGGTTTTCCATAGTACTTAGATCATCTCCTTATATATATTATAGAAGTGAAATATTAACATTAGCGCTTTCTTTAAATCAAGGCCAAAACAAGGGTTAATAGCATAAATACTCCAGCAACCCAACCCGTAATTTTAGATAATAATTCATCCACGCCTTTTTTCTTGCTGCCAAAAATTGCTTCGCTTCCGCCTGCTATACTGCCTGATAACCCGGCACTTTTACCTGATTGTAAAAGCACTACAGTTATGAGTCCCAGAGCACATACCACCTGCAGTATCAGGATCACTATTTTAAGCAATATTTCACCTCCATTCCATCAACCTTTTCAAGAGCCAAAGTATATTTTATCATAATACTATAAAAAAAGACAATACTAGCAGCCCCTGTCTACAGGTTGTAGAAAACTTCCATACCCCGGTAAATTGCAAAGACATCAAGCTCTTCTTCTATGCGCAAGAGTTGATTATACTTGGCAACCCGATCAGTCCTGGCCGGAGCACCAGTCTTTATCTGTCCTGCACTGCAAGCCACTGCCACATCTGCTATGCTAGAGTCTTCGGTTTCTCCTGAACGGTGAGAAATAACACAGGTATATCCTGCCCTTTTAGCCATTTCAACAGTATCCAGGGTTTCGGTCAAAGTCCCAATTTGATTGAGTTTAATCAATATACTATTACAAATACCGTTTTCGATACCTTTAGACAATCTTTTGGTATTGGTTACAAACAGATCATCTCCTACCAGTTGAATCTTTTTGCCTAATTTATCACTGAGCTTTTTCCAACCGTCCCAATCGTCTTCAGCCAGTCCATCTTCAATAGATATAATGGGGTATTTCCCTACCAGCTCAGCATAAAAATCAATTATTTCGTCAGCAGATAAAACCTTCTTATTGCTTGCCAGGTGGTACTTGCCATCCTGGAATATCTCATTGGCAGCAACATCGAGAGCCAAATGGATGTCTTTCCCGGGTTTATAGCCTGCCGCTTCACTAGCCTTCAATATTACTTCAATAGCCGCCTCATTGGATGGAAGATCAGGAGCAAATCCTCCTTCGTCACCAACTGCAGTTGCCAGACCCTCAGATTTTAATACTGTCTTCAGGCGGTGATAAATCTCTACCCCCATACGCAGTCCTTCTCTGAAACTGGAAGCTCCGGTAGGCAGTATCATAAATTCTTGTATATCTACATTATTATCCGCATGCTTTCCCCCATTGAGTATGTTCATCATGGGAACCGGTATTTCTCTGGCATTTATTCCACCTATATACTGGTAAAGAGGAATAGCCAGATAATTGGCAGCAGCCCTGGCTGTTGCCAGTGATACCCCGAGTATGGCATTGGCCCCTAATCTACTTTTTGTAGGGGTTCCATCGAGGTCAATCATCAGACTGTCAATGTCAATCTGTCTTACTGCATCCATACCACATACTTCAGGAGCGATAATATCGTTAACATTGTCAACTGCTTTCAGTACACCTTTGCCATCATACCTTTTTTTGTCTCCATCTCTAAGTTCCACAGCTTCATAAGCACCGGTAGAAGCTCCCGAAGGAATAATCGCCCTGCCCATATTGCCGTCTTCCAGAATAACTTCCACTTCGACCGTGGGATTTCCGCGGGAATCCAGTACCTCCCGGCCATAAACATCCACTATTATACTCATTTACTTAACTCCTTTCAGCCAAGATATTCTTAATATTATTATCTGCCAATACTTGACTTCATATTAGCTTTCTGTGATTAAAGGGGTTCCAGTCATTTCTTCCGGTATAGGAACCCCCAAAATACTGAGCATGGTAGGAGCAATATCCTGCAGAGAAGCATCAGCCCGCAAAGCCCTGTCACGGTATTTGTCCGATACCAGAATAAAGGGAACCCCATTAATAGTATGAGCAGTAAAAGGATTACCACTATCAGGGCAAACCATCATTTCGCAATTTCCATGGTCGGCTGTTATCAAAATTGTTCCGGATTTCTCCAGGGCCTTATTTACCACCTTTATAAGACAGCGATCAACAGTTTCCACCGCCTTAATTGCTGCTTCCAGCACGCCGGTATGCCCGACCATATCAGGGTTGGCATAATTCATGATAATGACATCATAGTAATCCCTTGCCAACTCTTTTATTACTCTGTCGGTTATTTCTGCCGCACTCATTTCGGGTTTAAGATTATAGGTTTCCACTGCAGGAGAAGGGATAAGAGCCCTGTCCTCTCCGGGATTGGGTTCTTCTACTCCGCCATTGAAAAAGAAAGTAACATGAGCATATTTTTCCGTCTCGGCAATTCTCAGTTGTCGCAGTCCCGCAGCCGCCAGTACTTCACTCAGAGTGTTGCTGAGATTCTGGGGCAAAAAGGCAACCGGAGCTTCAATATTAACATCGTACTGTGTCATACACAGATAATAAATCTTCGGGCGGGCTTCTCTGGGAAACTTATCTATAGTAGTATCCACAAATGACCTGCTGAGCTGCCGGGCCCGGTCTGCCCGGAAATTGAAAAATATTACGCTGTCACCATCTCTCACCTGCCCCAATGGCCGTGCATTTTCATCAATGATAACTACCGGTTCCACAAATTCATCGGTAATTCTGGCTTCATAACTGTTCTGAATAGCTGCGAAAGCACTGGGGGCTTTCCTGCCTTTTCCCAGCACCATAGCATCATATGCTTTTTTGGTTCTCTCCCAGCGCTGATCCCGATCCATAGCATAAAATCTTCCAGCCAGGGTGGCAATCCTGCCAACACCAATTTCGTCCATTTTTTTCTGAAGTTCATTTATATATTCCATTGCCGTGCTGGGCCCCACATCTCTGCCATCAAGAAAAGCATGAATGAATACCCTCTCAATCTGTTGCTCTTTTGCCAATTGAAGAAGCGCAAAGAGATGAATGAGATGGCTGTGTACCCCACCATCAGATACAAGCCCCATTAAGTGCAATGCCCCCTTATTATCCCTGGCACTTTCCATCGCCCGCTTAAACTCAGGATTAGAAAAAAATGAACCTTCCTCAATTGCTTTGCTTATTCGAGTAATTTCCTGATATACTATGCGGCCGGAACCAATATTAAGGTGACCGACTTCGGAATTTCCCATTTGTCCGTCTGGCAGCCCTACATCCCGGCCACAGCATTTCAATTGAGTATAGGGATATTTATTTTTCAAGGCATAAAAATTCCTGGGATTGGCACAGCTAACAGCATTATCCGAACATTCTTCCCTGTTCCCCCAGCCATCCAGTATCATTAAGATTAGCGGTTGTTTTTTCATATCTCTTTATACCTCACAATTTTAGCAAAAGACTCTGCCTGTAAACTGGCTCCTCCGACCAGAGCGCCATCTATTTCTTCCTTGCTCAAAAACATCTTTATATTTTCTTCATTGACACTTCCTCCGTAAAGAATGCGAACAGAATCTGCCAGGCTTTGACTGAACATTTTCGCAAGACATTCCCGCACAAAAGCAATCATTTTCCGGACATCATCACTGCTGGCATTTACCCCGGTACCAATTGCCCATACAGGTTCATAAGCAATAAGCAACTGCCCTTCGCTTAATTCAATATCCCTCAAATCCCGATGCAATTGCTCTTTTACCACTTCCATAGCCATGGAATTTTCTCTCTCCTGGAGGGTTTCGCCTATGCAAAGAACAGGCAAAAGGCTGGCATCCAGGGCTGCTTTGAGTTTACGATTTATTACGGTATCGTTTTCTCCTACTATCTGTCTTCGCTCCGAATGACCGACGATAACAAATTCACAGGCTGCATCCAGCAGCATGGAAGCTGATATCTCTCCTGTATAGGCGCCTTTATCTTCCCAAAACAAGTCCTGGGCGCCCAGTTTTACTGGAGAACCTTGCAGTGCTGCACTCAGCACATGTAAACAGGTAAAAGGGGGACAAATCACGGTTTCTACATCAGTGACATTATCCAGCAGAGGCAAAAATTCTTCACAAAACTTTCTTGCTTCTGCAATTTTTTTATTCATTTTCCAGTTCGCGATAAATAATGCTTTTCTCAAAAGGCTCCTCCCCTTTAACTCAACACCAATTATAACACCTATACCATAGCTGCTTGCTGCTCGCAGACAGCTACGCCCGGCAGAACAATTCCCTCGAGGAATTCCAGGGTAGCACCTCCGCCCGTAGAAATATGGGTTATTTCTTTCTCCAGCCCCATATTGTTTACAATAACAGCTGTATCTCCTCCGCCAATAACACTTACCGCCGAAGATCGAGCAATTGCCCTGGTTATCTCTTCCGTTCCCCTGGCAAATTGCGGATATTCATATACTCCCATAGGTCCATTCCATATTATGGTATTCGCTTTGCCTATAGCCTGGCTGAATTCTTCAATAGTTCTGGGTCCAATATCCAGTATCATCATATCGTCAGGGATATCGTCGATATTCAATGTCAATGCTTGGGCCTCAGAGCTCATTTCCCTGGCAGCTACTGCATCTACAGGTAAGATTAATTGCACTTTTTTCTCCACTGATTTATCCAGCAAATTTCTGGCCTCTTGCAGGAGATTTTCTTCGCAAATGGATTGACCGATATTTTTGCCCTGAGCTTTTAAAAAGGTATTGGCCATTCCTCCACCGATCAGGATTATATCCATTTTCTCCATCAAATTTCCAATAAGCCCCAGTTTGTCTGCTACTTTTGCTCCTCCCATTATAGCCATCCTTGGGCATTCCGGACTTTCGAGGACATTTCGCAGCATTTCAACCTCTTTTTCCAGTAAAAAACCTGCATAAGTCGGTAAAAAATCTGCTATTCCCGCTGTTGAAGCATGCGCTCTGTGGGCACTGCCAAAAGCATCATTTACGAACAAATCTCCGAGAGCAGCCAATTGTCTTGAAAACTCCCGATCATTTTTCTCTTCTTCATGATGAAAGCGGACATTTTCCAGGAGTAAAACATCTCCGGCCTGCATAGTCCGGACTGCTTTTTCAACCTCAGGCCCAATACAATCACCCGCCAAACCAACCCGTGCATTCAGAATATTGTTCAAGTGAACTGCTATCTTTTTCAGGCTGAATCTTTCATCAACTTTTCCTTTGGGTCTCCCCAAATGGCTCATCAGAATAGGTTTGGAACCTTTCTTCAACAGGTATTCTATGGTTGGTAAAGCCGCCCTTATTTTAATATCATCAATTATATTGCCTTCTTTGTCCCGTGGTACATTAAAGTCTACACGTACCAGAACTCTTTTCCCTTTCAGTTCAGCATCTCTTAAAGATCTCAAGTGGCATACCTCCATATAAAATTATGAATTTTGAATTATTGTACGAAAACTCACGTTTCCTTTTTATTATTAGCTGGTTTTTCCTACCCACAAGGTACATGTTTTAAAAATTCAACATGCAAAATTAATTAAAGTCCTTTTGAAGCTATATAGGAAACTACATCAACTACTCTTACCGAATATGCCCACTCATTATCATACCAGGCTACTACCTTGGCCATTTTATCACCCATGCTCATGGTCAATAAGCCATCAAGAACTGCGGAATGTTCCTCTCCCCGATAATCACTTGAAACCAGCGGCTCTTCCGTATATTTCAATATTCCCTTTAATGAAGACTCACTGGCTGCCTTAAACGCAGCGTTTATTTCCTTAACCCCCGCTGCTTTTTTCAGCTCAACGGTCAGATCTACCAAAGAAACATTGGGGGTAGGAACTCTGACGGCCATACCATCCAGCTTGCCATCGAGTTCTGGTATTACCAGGCCCAGTGCACTGGCTGCCCCGGTTGTAGTCGGTACCATTGACAGATTGGCAGCCCTGGCCCTTCTCAGGTCATTATGAGCCAAATCAAGAATTCGCTGATCATTGGTATAAGAGTGAATGGTGGTCATCATCCCTTTTACGATACCGAATTCTTCAAGCAAGACCTTGGCAACCGGAGCCAGACAGTTTGTAGTACATGATGCATTTGACAAAACACTGTATTCGGGTAAATATTTGTCTTGATTTACTCCCATTACTATGGTTAAATCAACACCCTTTCCCGGTGCAGTAATAATCACCTTGGAAGCCCCCGCCTTTAAATGTTTGGCTGCCTTTTCCTTCGTCCTGAAAGCCCCTGTCCCCTCTACCACTACCTGAACTCCCATGTCAGTCCAGGGAAGAGCTTCTGGATCTTTTTGAGAAAAATATTTGATTTTTTGACCATTGACAATAATATTGTTACTCTCCGAACTAACCTCACCATTAAATTCTCCATGAATTGAATCATATTTAAAAAGATGAGTACTGGCTTCAATATCTCCCAGATCATTAATCGCTACCAGTTCCATGTCTGATCTCTGCAGAGCTGCCCTTCCCACCAAACGTCCAATACGTCCAAAACCATTGATAGCAACTTTAACTGCCATAAAGATCACCCTTTCCCTGTATTATTTCTTTAGCTGCCCCTTCATCAGTTATCAGGACAGTTTGCTGCCCATTATTCAAAACAGCTTCAATAGCCTGTGCCTTGTTTCTACCTCCAGCAACTGCAGCAATGGTATCTATGTTTTCCAGGTCTTCCAATTCCAATCCTATTCCCGGAACTTCATATACTATATTGCCCTTTTTATCAAAATAATATCTAAGTGCTTCTCCTACTGCTCCTTTTTTACTCAAATAAGCTTTTTCTTTATTCGAAAGATCTCTTCTATTGGCCATTTCAAGGGCCGAACCTATTCCATGCAATAAAATGTTGCTTGATTTAATAGTATTTACCACTTCATTAATATGGATATCCTTTTTTAAAATCTCCACAGTACCTTCCTCCAGGTTATCGGGAATATGCAGAAGACGATACTGAGCGCCAATAACCCTGGCAATTTTGGCTGCAATAGCACCCGCCTGCTGTTCCATTTCCTCTCCCAATCCGCCGCGGGCTGGTACAACCATAATATCTGGAATATTAATACCATCATTGATAGCATTGGCCATCTCTGCCAGAGTACTGCCACCAGTGACGGCTACTACGCAAGAAGGATACAATTTCTTTTTCAGGAAACGGGCTGCAGCCCTGCCCAGGTCTTTTCTACTCAAATAGTCTTCACTTGAATCCCCTGTTACAATAAGGACTTCATCGAGTTTAAACAAATGTTTAAGTTTTTGAGCTAATGTTTGATTGCTGAACATAAAGGGTAATAACTCATCTACATTCCTTAGCATTTCTTCGCCGCCAGGGCTAAGAAATATCCCTGCAGCTGTAGTATATATTACCCCTCTGTTCTTCAGTGCTTCTATCTCACTGCGTATGGTTCTTTCTGAATATCCCAGATCCCTGCTTAACTGGCGCCTGCCCACAGGTTGTTTGTAAAGCACCTGCCTGAGTACTTTATACCTTATTTCCATTATCTCAATAGTTTCAGGGACAAAACCCTCTATAATAGTAAATATTTTATTCATACTCCACCTGTAATAAAGCAATATCATAATAGTCTTCTATAATTTAAATAATGTCGGGAACATATTCTATAGCCAGGGACAAAAGCGTCCCACTTCCATAAACAAAATAAAGTTCTCGTAATTATTATAGCACAATCACGGAAAAATTATGTAGATGCAAAATAAAATTATTCTTTATAATAAAATAAAAACAAAATAGTTTGTGTCAAAGCTAAATTAAGTTGTATACTAGATAAGAAAAAGCCTTTGAATATGAGTGAAAGGTGTCGATGAAATGGAACTCGAGCAATGCGTTAATTTTATACTTACCAAAGCACAACAATCAGTACAGCATCTTTTTAAAAATGAACTGGCTCCCTATGGTATTACCCCGGGCCAATATGCTATACTTAAATGCCTCTGGGATGAAAATGCACAAACTGCCAAACAACTGGCCGAACGACTATATCTTGATAGTTCCACTGTTACCGGTATTCTTGACCGTATTGAACATAAAGGCCTTATAGAACGACAACCAGGCTTAAAAGACCGGAGAGCTATACAGGTATGCTTGACCAGCAAAGGCAGGGAACTTGAAAAACCAGTAACACAAGCAATTGAAGACGCCAACAAAAAGGCTCTTTTAGCTTTTAAAACCGCAGAATCAGAAAATCTTAAACTACTTCTTCACAAACTAAATCCGGGAGATTAATCCCGGATTTTTTTATGGCACATTTGAAACATGGACAGGGGAGTTGGACAGGGGGAGTTGGACAGGGGGACGGTTCTCTTGTCATAACCCGAGGGGTTATGACAA
>Ga0334888_1002541_pt1 | contig 19828 bp, 22 predicted proteins | sample GraSluR1_MG_FD_207227 | JGI IMG/M metagenome (GOLD analysis project Ga0334888, IMG submission 207227) | Sludge microbial communities from methane-producing bioreactor in Wageningen University, Netherlands - Granular Sludge_3_08-R1 | ecosystem: Engineered > Bioreactor > Anaerobic > Unclassified ...
CAGATGTGATTTCATATATATATTACTATTTAAATAAATCTGTTGTTATTTTATTATCTTCTAAAGATACTTTTTAATTATTGTATTGATAAGTTTATATTAAAAAGTTAAGCTTGAACAATGAAAAAGCTCTTGATTTAGCGATATTTATTAATATATCGAACATTTTTTAGAATAGCTCGAAATTTTATTATGTTAAATTTATCACTAAAATAATAGTAATCCAAATTTCCATTTGTTTCAAAATCCCATTCTGACCTTAAAACAACAAACAGCTTTTTAAATGAAGCAAAAACTTGTTTGAAATTTTGAAATAAGTATTTATTGCTTGACCAAATGTTTCTTTCTCTGATATACTTCATTAACAAATAACAACAAATTAAAATATAATTATTTAAATATAACAAAAATAGTTATTTAAATAACAGTATTAATTTTATATTAACTCGATTAATGGTGATTAAATGAAAAAAAGTGAAAGATTAAACTATATCACTAATATTCTTTCCTTACAAGGAATGGTACGCATCCGAGATCTTTCTCAAAAATTGAGAGTCTCAGAGATGACTATTCGTAGAGATCTGGATTCGTTGGTTCAAGTAAATATTGCTGATCTTATTCCAGGTGGAGCCATACTCAAAAAAATTCCATCTTCCGATTTAGGAGAGGAGAACTATCTCTTTTCAGCTGCTGGATCAAAAATGATCCAAGAAAAAATAAAAATTTGCAGAAAAGCTATTTCATTAGTTGAAATAAACGATACTATAGCCATAGATACTGGCACAACAACCGAACAATTGCTTCAATTTATCCCTTCTCGTCTTCCTCTTACTATTATCTGTTTTACTCTTAATATACTGTTAAAAATCCACGAAAAAGAGAACTGGGAAATCATATTCACTGGTGGTCGTTTTCATAGAAATACTTTAATGTTTGAAAGTCCAGAAGTTGTTGAACTAATAAAAAAAATGAGGATTAATAAAGCATTCATTTCAGCTGCTGGTATTGATGAAAAGTTAGGAGTTACATGCGCTAATCATTACGAAGTAGAAACCAAAAGAGCTGTTATGCAATCTTCGGATACCAAGATCTTGCTCTCGGATTCATCTAAGTTTGGAAAGGTAAAGATTGCTTATTTTGCAGACCTCAAAGATTTTGATCTGGTTATTACTGATACTGGTCTTGATCCATATTATCAAGATATGATAAAGGACTTGGGATTAAAACTGTTCTTGGTATAAATTTATAGTTATTTATTCAATAAATACTATCGTTATCACATACGAGTTTCAAAAAAATAAAGTTTTGCTTGTCAAAAAAAGTTGTCTTTTTTATTTCACAATAAGTTAATAGATAGCTTCTCTAAAATTTACTTAATTTTGAGATTTGATTCGTTTTATCATCATCTTTGTTTGGTATTTACTAGTTCATAAAAAATCTTTTAATATGAGATTACTACTATTTTTTTAATAACCAACATTGATTATCAAATTTAGTACAATTTCTTAAAAGAATTTATTACTATAGAAAATTATGTTGATTAATCAAAGCTTTAATCATATTATTGATTTCTCATTTTAAGCTATTAACGTGTAGCTATGTTTCTCTTTTTTCCGTTTGTAAGAGATGAATATACTTTTCATAGGCATCATCCCAATACCTCTTGTCTCCCGGTTCGTATCGATCGATTGATGAGGAACGAAGTGAAATTTCTCGCCCCTCCCTTAAATTTTCAACTTCACCATCAGATTTTAATTGCATGATCAAATTCCCCATCGATGTTGTCTCAGGTGGTCCAGCTATTACTGGGATTCCCTTGACATCAGCAATCCATTGACAAAGGATTTTGTTTTGAGTTCCTCCTCCAACAATATGGAGGAGCTCAAGACGATGCCCACTAATTTCTTCAAGTAATTCCAAATTGTACCGAAACTTCAAGGCCAGGCTTTCATAAAAACAACGAGCAATATCACCCAATGATTGGGGTGTCTCCTGCCCTCTTTGCTGGCAGTCTTCTTGGATTACCTTGGGCATATCTGCTTGGGGTAAGCCAAAAATTGGTTTGTCAACATCAATAAAAGTTTTTGATGGACCAGATTGAATTGAAGCCCGAACAATTTCTTCCCAACTTAAGTCTTTTCCAAATTCATTTCTCCAATGATTTCGACACTGCTGTATGATCCATAAAGAGGTAATATATTTAACCAACATGTTTTTACCTTCAGGAATGGCATTATTTCCATAATCGGATAAAAAAACTTGATCGGATAGAATAGGTTGATCAGTCTGCATACCCATAATACCCCAAGTTCCAAGACTAATAAAAGCCCAATGCTTTCCCTCATCAACGACTGGTATACCCGCTACTGCCGATGCGGTATCGTGGGTTGCTGGAACAATAACTGGAACTGAATGAATTCCAAATTGTTCACAAACACTATTTTGTATTTTACCAATACGGTCACCAGGCATAATTAAATCATTCAATATGGAAGAGGAAACACCTATCCGATTGAGGATCTTTTCTTCCCAGGTCCGATCAAATTGATTGCATAAGAGTGTCATTGTCGCATTGGTATATTCATTAAAAGATTGACCAGTTAAAAAATAATTTAAGAGGTCTGGAATCATGAGCATTTTCCGTCCGCTTCTTAATTCTAACGCTTTTTCATATTTAAAGGAAAAAAGCTGAAAGATGCCCATTATTTCATTGGTTGAACCTGCTGAAAGCTCAAACAATTCTCTCTGAGGAAGGATTTCATATAATAATTTAGACCTTTCATGACGATTTTTATCTCGATATGTTACCGGATTGGATACTAATTTCCCCTTATTGTCAATAAAACCAAAATCACATCCCCAGGTAGAGATTGCTAAAGATCTTATATCGGGATATTTTGATAGAGAAGCCTGCAATCCATTTATCAGCTCCGAAAACAGGTGGAGAATATCCCAATATATAGTTTCAGTTACATATACCGGACCATGTTCAAACCGATGGGTAATATCCGTGGTTACTCTTTTCCCATCGAAATGTGCAACCATCGCTCTTCCATTGCTCGCACCAAAATCAAATATCAGATAATTTTTTTTAACCATTTTTTCTCCAGTATTTTATATTATGAATTTTAATTTAATAACTTAATAATAGCATTTTTATCTCAATCATAAAGAGTAGCTATTAATAAAATTAGAGTTGAGTTTTTTGGCAAGAAAAGAAATTTACTCAGAGGCTATAATTACTTTAAGAGTAAAAAATAGAGAGAGGGATCTAGATATTTCCCTCTCTCATACACACCAGATCTTCCAAGTAACTTTTGTTTATTACTTTTCTTTCCCAGTCGCGGTCAATTCATGATCGACCAACTTCCACCCGGTCAGCTCAATTTTATGAGTTACCTGTGGAGACATATCAAACCACCGCACTAAGTAATCAGCCTTCATGTGTTCGTGTTTCCAAACCTTGTAGTCATACCAATTCTCGTAAAACATAATTTTTCTTGGATTCACGGTCATGTTATCCATATCAAGGTTGATATGCATTTCATAGCCGATACAACCAGATTCAGTATGTGTATAAGGAACCAAAGCCAGCATCTCTTTCCAAGCTCGATCCTCACAATCTTCCTTTACATCAACCAGAGCTAAAAGGGTATACTTATCTTTCGGATCTACGAGATCTCCTCCACGGAAAATTGGACAAGTAGGTAATTTCACCCTTTCCCAGATGTAAAGTTGCCAACTCTCACATACATCCCCTGCTATACCTTTCCATTCTTGGAGGTATGGCATTTCCATGTGTTTGTCCCAATCAGCCCTACTTCTCCAGATTTCATAGAACATATAATATCTTTGATTTTCTACCATATAATTATTATCCTCAGTCCCCACATTCACATGCATCTGATAAAAAAAGCAACTTGGCTCACGGTTGGTAAGCGGAACAAGCTTCTTCATTACCTCTTTCGCTTTCTCCTCAGAACCCTCCCTAATATGATTCAATGATAAAACAACCAATTCCTTATTGTCACCAATATAATTAGCATTCTGCATTTCTTTTATACCCTCCCTTAAAAATCATCATTTTTAACAATTAAAATTTCACAAATTATTAAATTTACTAACCGGTTAGATTGTATTTCAATATCAACTAATAATTAACTTTTCCTAACAAACCTTTTCAAGAAAATAAACCTGAGTTTTTTTGGTGGTGATGGTGATATATGACCAATCTTGATAATATTTATGGCACGATACGGAGAAAATCCCTCGTATTGGTAATCTATGTTTTCTTTCAATTTATATTCCATAAAATAATTCATTTTTTATTTTAATTCTGAGTTTACATTTTCCAATAATAACTTTTTATCCTTAAAAAGGATTGGTTAGAAAAGAAAATGAATCCTAGCCTTTGAGGGTGAAGATTTACTATAAATCAAATCATTGATAGTCCACCATCAACTACTATCGTTTGACCAGTCATCCAATCAGATTCATCCGAAGCAAGATATAGGACAGAACCAATATGATCCTCGGGCTCGCCCAGTCTACCCAAGGGGATACCACTCTCCAAAGCTTTTCTCAGTTCTGGGTCTGAAATGGCCGATTTCCCCAGAGGGGTTAGTGTAGTACCGGGGCAAAGACCGTTGACTCTGATTCCATATTGTCCTAGCTCCGAAGCCATAGCTCTAATGAGAGATAATACCGCTCCTTTTGAAGAAGAGTAAGCTGCATGGAGAGGTTCACCGACTATAGCTGCTTTTGAGGAAACATTGATAATTTTTCCTTTGCCCTGTTTTATCATGATTGGCACTACTGCTTGGCAGCAGTATACGACTCCCATGACGTTAACTTCGAACATCTTTTGCCAGGTATCTGGAGTTTCTTCCCAGAACTTGCCTCCGGCATGAATCCCAGCATTACAGATCAATACATCAATCTTACCAAAGCGTTTCATCACCTCATCTACCATTGACCGAACCTGAGATGGTGATGAAACATCGGTACGAATAAAGACTGCTCCCCCTCCAATTTCACGCTCGAGCGCTTTACCGGTTTCCTCATTAATTTCAACTATGACTACTTTGGCACCCTGGTTTGCACAACCTTTACAGAAGGCCTCCCCAAGCCCCTGTCCAGCACCAGTTACAATAACAACTTTGTCTTGTAATCTCATACTTTTCCTCCTTCTATATCTCTCTTTTAAATCCTGTCATCATTGAGTCGGATTGTAAGAAATCAAAACACTTTAAAGTTCCGATACATTAAACATTAAAAAACGAAATGGCTTCACCTAGGAGCTATTTTAGATGTAAATATTTTAATGCCCACAAAATGACTAAAGCTCTCTTCGGTTCTTCATATCCTTTAATAAGTGTTAGTTGTCTAAATAACAAAATTAAAAACATATAAGTTTAAAATTGGATATTATATTTTTTGATAAACACAATTCCTTTTAACCCAAATCATTTTTTCTTAGAACCTTAAATACCCTCGATTTGTTTCATTTAACAATAGATAAAGTTTTCCTGTTAGTAGTGAGAATACTCATTCCGATTGCAATTAGGGCAAAAACAACTAATTGAATATCGTGCCCAATTGCGTTCATTGACATTCCAGCTTGTGTCCAGGTAATTAGAATAACACCCAGGATAGTTCTTTGTGGGCCTCCCATTCCTCCAGCAAGGGAAGTACCACCTGCTATAACACTAGCAAAAAGTGGGATACTCATATCTGCACCAATTTCAATGGAACCACCACCAAATTGGGCCATATATAGAATTCCTGCTAACCCAGCTAAAAATCCACTCAACATAAAAACATAAATTCTTTTCTTTACTACATTAATTCCACAAAGAGAGGCTGCAGTGGGGTTCCCACCAATAGCATACATATGTCTTCCAAAGGGTGTAGCAAGAGCAATGAATATACATATACCCCAAATTGCTAAAGCCCAATAGAAGATTGAAGGTAATCCTGCTATGAAAGTTACCGAAATTGATCGAAAGGCTCTATTGCTAATGATATGCAGAAAACCACGAGAAAGATAAAGAGCAATTCCATCAATGACCACTGATAAACCAAGCGTTGCCAAAAAAGAAGGTACTTTAAATTTGGCAAATAATAAACCATTAATAAATCCCATTCCGGTACTTACAATTAGAGCTAAGGGAATGACCAAAAGGCCTAAATCATCAATATATAAAGCGCAGATAAGAGCAGCTAACTTTAACATGCTCACCACTGAAAAGTCAAAAGATCCAATTAGTATTACTAAGGTCAAACCACAGGCAGCAATTAAAAAATAGGACATTGCATAAACCAAGGTAACCCTGCCTGGAGGACTGAGAAAAAATGGATTAATAATTTGAAAAGTGCCAATAATCGCAATGGCAGCAATCACCGAAGTTACCATACTTACATTTCCTTGGAACCATTTCGATAGTGTCGAAGTTGCCATCTCATTACCTCTCTTCGCTTTACGTTATTGAGACCCCTCTCAACCCTCTTGAGGCGACTACAATGGATAAAACTAATAACAATCCAACAATTAATTGTAATATTTCTGGACTTATTAGAGAAATATACAAACCTCGATAGAGCACAACAAAGGCTAAAGTGCCAAGCACAGTCCTATCCGGACCACCACTTCCACCAGTGAGCAATGTTCCTCCAAAAACAATAGCCACTAAGGGTAAGGTCATCGTGTTCAGGTTCAGTGATAAAGGAACTGATCCACCTAAATGTTGAAATTGGATTATTGACCCTAATCCGGTGAACAAACCACTCATCATGAAAGTCATAATTTTATACCTATCTACATTTATCCCGGCCAATCGAGCGCCTTCCTCATTCGAACCAATTGCATAAAGATAAGTACCTATTTTGGTGCCTTTCATAATATAGACAGCGATAACAATAAGAGGAATAACCCAGAGCAATGCGGTAGGTAAATAAGGTATAAATTCCTTGGTTAAAAACTCATATCCACGAACCATACGGGGATATCCACCCGAAAGGATTGAGGTGAGACCGGAATATGCTGCTAGTAAACTCAAAGTCAAAATGAAAGAAGGAACTTTTGCTTTCACCTGGATAACACCAACCAGAAGACCAGTTGCTAATCCTAATAATGGATAGATAAAAATTGCTAATATTCCTAATGAAGGAGTTAAATGCCAAACCAGCATACCTCCTAACATCCAAATACCAACGTAAGTGAGGTCTAAAGATCCAATGGTTGCAACCATTGATGGTCCCAGGGCAAATAAGATGATTGTGACAAATTGTCCTAATATCGAAGTTAGGTTCATAGCAGTAAGAAATCTATCGGGGAAAATTACTGAAAATACTATTAAAAGAATAATTAAGAGTAAAATTGCCGGATAAACTCTAATTATCCTTACCCCAACCGATGATGTTTTTTGCTTTTCATTCTGCAACCTGTTCATGTTACAATTACCTCCCTAAACTCCTGGGTACCAAGCACTTTTTGGATTCTTCCTCCCTTTAAAGTAATAATTTTATTACACAATGTTGTATACTCCTTGGGATCATCACTTACCAATATTATTGAAACACCCTTTCTTTTCAATTCTAAGAGTGCTTCGTAAATATCCTTTCTGGCTCCAACGTCGATTCCAATGGTTGGATCTTCCAATAAAAGGATATCAGGTCTTCTTTCAAACCACTTTCCAACGGAAATTTTTTGCTTGTTACCACCACTCAAAGATTGGCAATCGGTATCAATATTTGGCGTCTTAATCTTAAAAGTATCGACGATTTGTTCTGCCATTTTTTTCTCAGCATAAAAATTAAGGATGGGAAACCGCTTTTGCAATATTTCTTCCATATTGACAATCGAGATATTTTTTCGAACTGTCCAATTATAAAATAATTGTTTTTCAGTTTCCCCACAAAAATACCCAATCCCCTTCGTTAACCGCATATAAGGGAGCTCTCGATTATCAGCTTTTTTTCTACCTATCATCAAACTCCCCTTATCAAAATTTAATATACCAGCGATGGTTTTTATAATTTCACTCTTACCCGATCCAGCTGGACCAAAAAAACCAATACCTTCCCCCTGGTGAAGATTAAAGGAAATATCATAATAACTCCCATTCCTGGTTAAGTCTTGGGCAGATAAAACAATTTCTTCGCTGGTATAATCAATGGTTTCATGGGTAGCGGTTTCTTCAATAAAATCTTTTCCAACAATTGATTTGAAAAGATCTTTTTCGGTAACATTCCCCTCCGATAGATTGTAATGATCAACGAGTTTACCGTCTCTTAATACATAGATTCTATCGGTGAACTCTAAAACTTCATGCATTATATGGGAAACCAAAACAAATGAAGTGGTTTTTTTCATTTTTAATATATAATTGAACAAATCTTGACGTTCCTCAATGTTTAATGGAGCTGTTGGTTCATCAAGAATGACAACTGAAGCCGCATCATTATTCCCCTGCTCTAAGCGCAAAGTTAAAATTGCTTTGGCTATCTCGATCATTTTCTGTGTGGAAGGAAGCAAATCATACATAAAATTCTCAATATCACAATCGATGTGAAATTCAATTAAAGTCTGTTTAGCAAAGGTTTTCATCTGGTCAATATTCAATTTCGTGTAGCGAACATATTTATCCTCATGTCCAAGAAATAAATATTGATAGACTTTTAAAGCTGGAATAACTCCTTTTTCCTGATAGACGATCCCTACGCCACGCTTAGCTGCTTCTTTAGGATTTTTAGGAAAGGTAGTTTTTGAACCAGCGTAATACCATTCACCTTGATCGGGCGGGTAAACACCGGCAAGAATTTTCATTAAAGTAGATTTTCCTGCCCCGTTTTCTCCAACCACTCCTACAACTTCGTTTTTATAGATTCCAATGCTGACATCTTTTAGTGCTTGAACAACCCCACCAAAGGTTTTACTTACACTCTTCAATTCAACAATTGGAACATCGGTTCTCATATTCTTGCTTATCCATCCTTCCTAAGTTTATCCTCGTTAATAGAACTCGCAGGATAGCTCGCTGTCCAATTCTCTTGTATAAAACTGTAAGCTATCCTGCGATAGAATAACTATAGGCTTATTTCCATACTGGGTCTAACTTAAGTTCTGGTGGAAATGTTTTTGAGTATTCTTCAGCTTCTTCCCAAGTGTCAGCAACACTGAAATCAAGGAAATATTTCATAAGCGCTATAACGTGTTTTTTAAATGCATCTATGCTTCCAAATTTCTCAAGTGATGCTGCATAAATATAATTATGTCTTCCAAGCTCTGTTCCTGCTCCAGCATGAATATCAAACTCTAAACCGAGCTCTTTGCATTTTGAGTAAGACATCAACCGGAAGTCATAAGGATATTCCGGTTGTTTATCTTTCATCTTCTTCAATATTTTTTCTAAATTTTCTTCGGTCGGGCCAACCTTGAAATTAGGATGATCGGCAATACCAGCTGCTTCAGCAAATTTCTCCATTTCACCAGGTCTTCCATATACGCTCAACTCAGGTGCTTGAATCATTTCTTCAGGTAACGGATACCATTCACCCACGCACATATCATAGAGCATTGGAACAAGTCTTCCACCATAGTATGGAATATCAAATCCACAGGTGCAGAGGAAATTACCTTGAAGAATTTCTTCAGCTGTAGTCATTTCCATATCTCTTGATGCTGTAAATGGGCCAATTTTAAAACCTCGATCTTCAAGGGCTCTCAGGGCACCAATGGTTACAGAATCGTTTGCTCCCCAGAGTCCCTCATAATCTTGTCGTACCGCTAAGGCAGCTTCGGCTGCTTTTCGACCACCTTCAAAATTCCATTCACCCCATTGATGACCTAAAGCTAAAATTTCTGGATAGAGTTTCCAGGCCTGGAATACTCCTAGATTGATGAGAGCAGTTGAAATGGTTGCGTTGGTTTTACTAGCCTGAATATGGAGGAACTTTGTTTTGCCATTTTCCCTCATTTTTTGGAATAACAGTACCAGCGGAAGAAAAGTTTGTTCGTCAGACATCGGGGTATTGTCTATAACCCAGTATGGTCCAAAATCACCTGGGAAGGTCTCGGCGGTAAGACCAAAATAGGTAGCCAAGAATACCTTGTTGTCGTTACAAATTTTTGCTAACTCTGGAATGATCGAGACCGAGGGACAATTATAGATAATCGCCTTTGCACCAGCGGCAATCATGCTCTGGGTTTGCTGAATCCATTCAGCATCAGATGTCGCCAGCGAACTACTAAACTGCAAACCAAGCTGACGGCAAGCTTGTTCAATCGATTGTAAAACCATCATTGAATATTCTTGTGATAAATGGAAGGTGATATGACCGACTAAAAAGCTTTCTCCCGGTTCGGCATTTTTATATTTTTGAGCTAATTCACGTCTTTGGCTTTCTACATCATCTGCCGCCAAAGCCATCGCACTAAATATCCCGATCATGAACACCAGTATGAATACAATCGTGATTTTTTTATTTAACCTTAACATTGCTCTCCTCCTCAAAACTTGGTAATCTTCATTCATAACTCAAATCAAGTACAAGAATGAAGCGTAAAAATTTAATTTTTTCTGTCTCTTAACACTTAATAAACCTTATACCATCACCAACTAATTACTCTAAATCCTTTTCTCTTTATCCTATTCATCACCTCCAATTATTCTTTTTTATATTTCATAAATCTGCTTAAAAAAACACCATAAAAAATATTTCCTTCTAATGATTCTCATTCTACCCTTTTATTATTATTATTATTTATGAAAATTATTTTTGATACATTTTATTATCTTAAGGAATTCATAAATAACCTATTATATTTAATACTATTTTTAATTTTGTCATTTTTTGTTATGTATTCTGTAGGGTATCTAAACGGGTTTTGTATTGATTTCCTGTTTTAAAATATAAGTATATTTCGGCTACAATTCATATATAATAATTATTATATATTCAATTATATTTTTAATAAATTATATGGGTTTTATAAATACTAGACCGAAAATTGATAGGACGTTATGTTATGTTTTATAGAAGGATGGAATTGATGGTTTTTGAAAAAAACAGAAAAGTACGGTTTTATAAAAATCTTTTCCATAGCTTAATAAATTAATTATAATTTTAAAATAAGAAAATTTTTCTTAACAGTAACCCTTTGTTTTTTTCTCCTTTATAAAGAAGATTAGCTTAATTTATTATCTTTATTTTAATCTTTCATTTTAGAATATTGTTTTCTGATTGTTTCGTTAACTAGTAGCTAGAAAATTATTTGTAATTAAAACAGCAAAAACCTAAGACATCTATGAAGCGAAAGGATTATAACTAAAATTTCCTTTCCAAGATAATTTGTAAAGCTATTAAAAAATTCAAACTACTTCCACTAAATCTTTTATCAGCTGATAACGTCATTTTTTGAATCCTTTTTTTCTTCCTAGGAACATCCTTCAACCTTACAAGACTGCCCAGTTTTAAGTAAAAACCAACTTTACATGAAGGTAATTATTTATTTCTCGAAGATAATAAAATAACTAATTCCAATATCTGCATGCTTAAACTGCTAATAGACACCAAGGTCATCGTTTAAGCTATTATTTTATTGTAGAACCTCCGCTTTGTTCCTTTCACTTGTAAAGTATTCGGCAATAAATTGTTCCTTGAATATTCGCTGCATTGGCTTCTTCAATATCAATATGAAAAGCCAGCTTGCATTTATTCGATACTCGAATGATTACATCTTTAAAAATTACCCCATTTTCTCCTTCGGTTTCCACTTTTACCCTTTGATTATTTTTTACTTGATATTTTTCCGCATCTTCAGGTGTCATATGAATATGGCGAGCAGCCCGGATGGCTCCTTCAGGAAGATTTATTGCTCCCTTTGGACCCACCATAGTTATAGGTTGTGAACCGGTTACATCCCCCGATAAACGGGTCGGAAGACTTAATCCCAAAATAAAACTATCGGTCACCGTTAATTCAGCTTGATTATAAGCTCTCACTGGACCGACAATCCTGACACCTTCAATAACTCTCATTTTAGAACTCACTAAGGTCACCTTTTCATCACTGGCAAACTCACCTGGTTGGGATATATCTCGAACCTTTGTTAGCTGATAATTCTGGCCAAATAAAGCATCTAAGGCTTCTCGAGTTAGGTGCACATGACGATTGGAGACCTCGACCGGGATGGTAAAGTCTTGATCCGAAGTCAACCCAGCGTCCGCCAAATACTTATAAACCGTTTCGGTTATAATTTCTGTTAATATTTGGTTTTTTTCTCGATTTTTTTCATCCATAGAATTTTCAAAATCCTTTAACCATTAACAATTTTTACACCAGAACTTGTTCCCAGTCGAGTTGCTCCAGCTGCAATCATGGCTTTGGCTTCTTCAAAATTATGAATTCCACCAGCTGCTTTGATTCCCATTTTGGGTCCTACTGTTCTTCTCATGAGAGCTACATCGTGAACTGTTGCACCTCCACCTGCAAAACCAGTAGAGGTTTTAACAAAATTATATCCAATTTTTTTGGCTAATTGACAGGCAATAACTTTTTCATCATCAGTTAAAAGAAAGGTTTCAATAATAGCTTTGGAAATTGTTGTTTGACGACAAGCCCTCTTGATTGACCGGAGGTCATCTTCCACCATTTTTATATTTCCTGATTTCATGGCACCAATATTAATCACCATATCAATTTCATGGGCTCCATCTTCAATGGCCTGCCTCGTTTCATAGGCTTTACTTTTTGGGTCATTCGCCCCTAATGGAAATCCCACAACAGTACACACTTTAACACCAGTTCCGCGGAGTTTTTTTGCACAGTAACTCACCCAAAAAGGTTGAATACAAACCGAACAAAAATGATACTGGATAGCCTCCTGACAAAGTTGATCAATCTGGCTTTGTTTGGCATCTGGCTTTAAAAGAGTATGATCAATAAAAGGAGCCAGATCCATCGGAGAATTGATTATTATTCCACTCTCGCATTCAGAGATGGTTCCCTTGCCTTTAACACCAGTTGTTTCTTTCGTATGAGTTATCTCATTGAACCTTTTAATGACTTCTTGAGTTATTTTCGTGATCAGCTCTTCCTGGTTCATAACGAACTCCTTAAATTGAGTTTTATTAATTTATAAATACTTTTTTTCAACTTCCATCATTTTGTTAATCCGTTTCCAATGCCTTCCACCAGCAAATCTGGTTTCCAACCAAACTTTTACCATTTCATAAATTTGTTCAATAGGATGGAGTGGGCCACCTAACGTAAGTAGATTTGCATCATTGTGCTCACGGCTATTAACGATAGTTTTTAAGTCGTAACATAGTGCCGCTCGAATCCCCCTTACCTTGTTACAAACCATGGATGAACCAATTCCAGCTCCATCAATCATAATCCCTCTTTCACAATCACCACTTTTCACTTTTAAAGCTACTTTGAGAGCAAAATCAGGATAGTCAACACTTTCAGTATTGTAAGTCCCAACATCGGTCACTCGATAACCCAACTCTTTTAAAAAAACTTTCAGTTTTTCTTTGGCTTCAAATCCTCCATGATCGGACCCAACTGCAACTCGTAAAACTTTTTCCTTGGTATTTAGAGGGAGAGCATCTGGTTGATTGGTAACGGTAGAAGAATATAAACCATTAACTATATTGTTCAAGATACGAATAGAGTTTTCCGAATCTTTTTTCATTATTTCTCTCCTCTTTGGGTGGTTTGTATTTCATCAACTATACCCACGATAATTGAACGAATTGGAGCAGTCGTATTTTCAAGAACTGTCCGCGCTGAATTCCCCTCATCCATTACCAATACTATATCTCCCACTCCAGCTTGAACCGTATCAAGCACTAAAAAACTTTTCCCTTTTGGTTTCTCCTTAATATCAATCGGTTTAACTAACAATAATTTAAAACCTTTAAAGATATCTAATTTCATTGTTGAAACGACTTGTCCAATTACTTTCGCTAAAATCATTTTATATCTTCCTCAGTATATAAAGTATCAATAATTCCCATGACTGTTAAATCGGAGGGATTAAACCAATTGGTTAAACCCAGAGCGGCTTCTCTTCCTCCTTCATAAAAAACTATATCATTCAAACCTGCCTGAACTGCATCACAGGCAACAACTGGAGTTCCTTCTTCCTTTAGAGTTTCGTTCAGCGGTTGAATTAACAATAACTTAATTCCATTTAATGAATCCACTTTTTGGTTACAAACCACTGTTCCAATTACTTTTCCTATCTTCATATTACTCCCTCTGACTTCCGATTAAACAATTCGGAAATAATCAACTAAAGTACACCGACGCTCCCGAGTAAAGGTTCGCGCCCGGGTGAGACCTTCGCCGGTTGGGCTGGCGATTGTAAATGAAGTAAAACCTGCGCCCTCAAAACCCAGTCCACAATAACTTGGTCCATTTTTAATAAAAATCGAACAATTCATAAGTTTTGCCATAACACTGAGATGCGCAATATTTTTTGAATGCATAATGGCAGTATGACGAAAACCATGCTCACACTGAACCGCAAAATGAATTGCTTCCTCGACGCTATTAAAACGAACTAACGGCATTACTGGCATAAGTTGCTCAGTCCATACTAATGGATGATTGGATTCAACTTCACACAGTAACAATCGAATCTCATCAGGAAGATTTAAGCCAATTTCTTTAGCAATGAGGTTAGCATTCTTCCCAACATATTTTTTGTTGGGAAATCCTTCTTGACCTGGACCACCAGGTTTCTCAATAATGAGTGGTGTAAGTTTGTCAATCTGACTTTTGTTCAGTTCATAAGCTCCGTTCTTCTTCATTTCTTCTTTTAAACGATCAGCAATGCTTGAAACTGCTAAGATTTCTTTTTCACAAATACAAATAATATTGTTATCAAATCCAGCACCCCTTACAATATCACGACCGGCTTTAGGAATATCGGCAGTTTCATCAACAACACAGGGAGGATTCCCAGGACCGGCAGCAATAACTTTCTTTCCACTATTCATGGCTACCCTTACTACTCCAGGTCCTCCGGTTACAACCAATAAACGGATTTTGGGATGTTTCATCATGGTCTGCGCTGTCTCAAGGGTAGGGTTTTGAAGAGCTGTTATGACATTTTCCGGACCACCGGCATCCACAATAGCCTGATTTATGAGTGAGACTGCCGTGCAAGAACATTTTTTTGCATTGGGATGAGGATGAAAAACCACCGTATTTCCGCCGGCTATCATGCTTATTGTATTATTAATGACCGAAGTAGTGGGATTTGTCGAAGGAATAATAGCTCCAATTACTCCATAAGGAGCTCTTTCTACCAAAGTCATCCCGTGGTCATCGGTATAAGCAATGGGTTCAAGGTCCTCAACTCCAGGAGTTTTAAGAGCAACTAATTTATGTTTTTCAATTTTATCTTCCACCCGTCCAAATCCAGTTTCCTCAACAGCCATTTTAGATAAATAATCCTGATTGGATATTATTATCTTTCTTATCTGTCGAATCATCTCTTTACGATGGTCAAGAGTGAGTTGATGTAATTGATAGAAGGCTTTCTCTGCTGCATCTATGGCTGATTCAATAGAAGAAAACAATCCCTTGTTTCCCTGTTGGACTTCAGGTTCTTGTTGAACGATTTCTTGGTTATTCTGTATTTGCTTAAGTATTCTTTCAACGATCACCTTAACTTCAGTTTCGCTAATATCCATTGATGACCACCTATAGATTTTTTAATTTTTTAAAATTTCGAAAAATTTATCACTGTTCTTTCACTTTTTGCACACTCTCAGCTATCTGAACCAGAGAACTGAAACTATCAATTTTTAAACTTGCTCCCCCTATTAAGCCTCCGTCAACGTCTTTTTGTCTAAGAATCTCTTGAGCGTTTTTGGGAGACATGCTCCCTCCGTACAAAATTCGAATGTTAAAAGCAATTTCATTCGAAGAAGTAAATTCTTTTATGACACCACGTAGGTAAGCATGCACTTCTTGAACTTGTTCTTTGTTTGCACTTTTTCCTGTTCCAATAGCCCAAACCGGTTCATAAGCAACGACAATCGAAGATAACTTCTCATTATCAATACCCTGCAAACCAAAAAGGATTTGCTGGTTAAGAACCAAAAAGGCTCTCCCTTGATTTCTCTCCTCCCATGTTTCCCCAACACAAAAAATTGGTATAAGATGATTTTTTAAAGCAGCAGACACTTTTTTGTTTATAATTTCATCAGTTTCACCAAAATATTGTCTTCGTTCAGAATGTCCAATAATGACATAAGCACAACCAGCATCTAAAAGCATTCCTGGAGATATTTCTCCGGTATAAGCACCAGATTCTTCAAAAAAAACATCCTGAGCTCCTAATTGAATTTGAGTATTTTGAATCTCACTTTTTACTATTTCTAAAGCTGTAAATGGTGGAGCGATCATAATATCTACAGACGTAAAAAATCTGGTTTGTTCAACAATTCCTCTTGTGAGCTCTAAGGCTTCCTGGCGATACATATTCATTTTCCAGTTGGCTGCAATCAGTAATTTACGCAAAATAAACCACCTTTATAATTAAAAAATAAAATAATTCCGAATACCAGGATCGGGGTTGGGAATAATGACTTCTTTACAAAGAAGACCCTTTCCACTAATAACTTCTACTGCAGCATGAACAGCTGCTTCAACTTCATGGATGTTACCAATTATTTTTATGTAAGACTTGCCTCCCATGCCGGTTGCCAAACGAACTTCACTTACTAAAACACTAGCGGTTTTAGCTGCAACATCGGCCGCACTAATACTGGCTACCACGGAAAAAGATTCAATTACAGCTACAGCATCCCAGATTTCACATTCAACCGCTCCGGTTATTGCTGGAATTACCTGGGTATGGAGATTTGGAATAAAAAGCTCATCAACAACATATCCCCCTCCTATCTCCTTCCCTCGAGATAAAGCCGCATCAACGGCTGCAACCTCTCCACTCACAATAACAACAAACTTTCCTGGGCAAATGGTTTTGGCGTCAATAATTCGGATCGGCGCAGCTTTTACCATTCCATCTAATGCTTGTAATCCCACGGCAATACTGTTGAGCTCAAGAACTCCTAAAACAATAATTCCCATAATATTCAGTTCCCTCTATCCTTTTATGATGACTCTCTCATTATTAACTAAGGTTACCCGACCAGAAATACTAGCATGAATCCTGGCTCCAAGACTTCCAGAAGGAATCTCTCCAATAAGAATACCTTCTTCAACCAGGTCACCTTCGCGAACAACTGGAATTGAGGTATCACCTATATGTTGTTTCAGTAAAATTTCAACTCGTTTGGGATTGGTTTCTACAACTGATTTAATTTCTTTCCGGTCATAGAGACTAATATGAAGCCTTTCTTTAATTCTTGAAATAGGAATTTTTCTATTAATAAGATCATTCACTCTACTTTGCCGGTTTTTAATTGTTAGTTGAGGACGATAATTCGCTTCAGTTAAGCTGGTTTTAATGGCGTGGTTAACCATTCGAGGTGAAAGATCCATTGGACATGCAAAAACTTCGCACAAACCACATTCGCTGCATAAAAACGCATTCTCTATCACTTTCGGTGGAACATCTAAACCAAAATTGATATTTCTCATAATTTTATGAGGATATAGCTCATGGCCTAAAAGATACCTTGGGCATAGTTCAGTACAATAGGTACATTGACAACAGGCTGCCTTGCTTTGCTTGACAACCCACGACATAGGCATAGTTTTCCGACGTACTAAAAAATGATCTTGGGGAAGGACAATCAAACCGGTCATGGTTTTAGTTATTGGCGAATTTAAGTCTTTTTCAATATAACCCATCATTGGACCTCCCACGATCACCGCAAGATCTTCAACTAAAACCCCACCACACTCGGAGATTACATCTCCTATCGGCATCCCCACCCGCGCTATAACCACTGAGGGTTCCCTAACCTCACCAATACAGGTTAAGGTGCGCCTGGTAACCGGTTTCCCTAAAGTAGCAAAATAAATATTCCTGAGTGTTTCTACATTGCTTACCAAACATCCCACCGTCGTTGGAAGCTGACCTTGAGCAATAACCCTCCCACTAACCATGTAAACTAAAATTTGCTCATCTCCAGCTGGATAAAAATCATCAAGCAAAGCAATAGATATGTTTTCATGATTGGTAATAATAGACTTCACTCGCTCCACGATCTGAACTTGCTTTTTTTTAAGAGCGATGATCCCTTTTTTAGCACCAGTAGCTTGCAAAACAACCTTTAAACCCTGGATAACATCATTCCCATGTTCGTTTAACATATATTTATCATTAAATAAAAGAGGCTCACATTCGGTGCCATTAGCAATAACTATTTCTACTTGATTTCCAAGCTTGACATGAGTAGGGAAACCTGCTCCTCCTGCTCCAACAACACCCATCTGCTTAATGGTTTCAATCAAATCCATTATCATATCATCCAATTTTATTTATTTTTCCGATATAGAAATTGACCGTTTCGCTCGACCAAATCAACAATCCCTATAATCACGCAATCAACCGCTTTTTGATAGGTATCCTGGGTTTGACGAGCTGAGCTTCCTTGGGATAATAGCACCATTTCATCCTGTCCAGAACCAACCAAATCAATAGCAATATGGAACTCATTGAGTAAATCACCGTTGGGCTGGCAGGATTGGACCAAAAGGTACCTTTTTCCTTGTATTCCGTCATTTTTTTGGGTACTTACTACCGTTCCGAGAACCTTTCCAAAATTCATCTTTTCCTCTTTTTATTATCTAATCTGATCTTTTTGATAGACGTAAGATCCTTTTATTTCAATCGCATCCACTATTGCAACAATAGTCGCATCACTCGGTTTTCCTTCAGTGACTGCTGTCATACGCGAACTACTCCCCGCAACATAGAACACAACTTCCCCTATTCCAGCCCCAACACTATCCATAGCTACTAGGTAATCTCCGCTGCCTTGTAATGTCGTCGGATTGATTTTCTCCAAAAGCAAGAATTTGATGCCTTCAATTTTGGGTTCTTTCCTTGTAGATACAACATTTCCAATTACTTTCGCTAATATCATTTTTCAACCTTTCAAAAAACAACTTTCGAAGAGCTCTTAGCCTGACCTCTTCCCAAAGGAAGAACTTCATCAACATTGGCATGTGGACGAGGAATAATATGAACAGAGATCACTTCGCCAACCTTCTCAGAAGCCGACTGACCAGCATCAAGTGCAGCACGTACTGCAGCCACATCACCACGAATAATTGCTGTGACGTATCCTCCACCAGTTTTTTCATAGCCAACCAGTTCGACCCGAGCAGCTTTTACCATAGCATCAGATGCTTCAACCATTGCAGCAAAACCACGAGTTTCAATCATACCTAAGGCATCGGTGTAAATATCCATTCTTCTCACTTCTCCTCATCATTTTTTAAGAGATAAATAATCTTAAGTTTTTTCAGTATTATCATTTTTGTTATTTAATTAACAGTTTATGTTAACAATTTATAGCATTTTATGGAATAATTGTCAAGATATAAACTTTTGGTCAAAAATATATGTTCAAAAATAACCAATAGCCATCTTATCAAAAAGTAAAGTCATTTATAGTCTTTTTTACAAATTTTAATTAGTATCCCAATAACCATTTTGAGAGCTCTCACGTCACTTCACTTCTTTATTTTAATAAATGTTTTCTTTTTTAATGACTCGAATATGTCATGAAGTTGTCTAAAAGTGCAATTTTTCTATCACTAACTTATTTATTTCTTTCCAAAGTGACAGGTGACTATCAATCAATTTGACATAAATATCAAAAAT
>Ga0334888_1002542_pt1 | contig 19816 bp, 19 predicted proteins | sample GraSluR1_MG_FD_207227 | JGI IMG/M metagenome (GOLD analysis project Ga0334888, IMG submission 207227) | Sludge microbial communities from methane-producing bioreactor in Wageningen University, Netherlands - Granular Sludge_3_08-R1 | ecosystem: Engineered > Bioreactor > Anaerobic > Unclassified ...
ATACCAAGTATGATAGAGTTGGTTGGTTGACATGAAAACCTCCTTCGGTAAAGTGGTTGACATCTTTACTTTACCTGGTTTTCCGTGTCAATCAACCGCTTTTCTAAAAAAGTGTCCGGTAGCTAGATCTCTAATCACCAACATAGAAATCCGGGCCTTGCATCTGCGTGACGCAGCGGCCATCCGGTTTGCGGTGCGGCGCATCGAGAAACGCGACGACCAGCGATTGCGCGCATTTGCCGGAATCCACGACTGAGTGCCCCACCCCCGGAAAGACATAAAAGTAGCCGTTGCTCAAAGACCGGGCCGCAGATTCAGCCCATGCGGGCGGGGTGATGGGGTCGTAGTCGCCGGCCAGCAACAACGTTGGAATGTCGCTGCGCACCGGCTGCGTTTCGTGGGCCTGTGCAGCGCCGGCGCCCCAAATCTCACAGATCTCGAACATCGCCTGCACATCCACGTGCAGATAGTCGGCAATCGTCGAATTGAGGTTCGTCACCGCCATCTGCGCGACGTTCAAATCGTTGAAAACGATCTCCTCGTGACATTCCACCGAGTAGAAGACACCCTCACTGTCCGAGAGGTCCTCTTCCTGCTGCTGCCGCGCGCGGACGTAGGCAGAGTCGTCGCCCAACAACCAGGCGTAGGCGTTCTCGTAGTCGCCCGCATCAATGAGATGGATGACGTATGGCAGCACTGGGATCGTTTCCACGTCGTAGAGCGCCTGGAAAAGCCGGTTGACCAACTCGCTGCCGTCCAGCAGCACGTCCAGGTCTTCGTCGTACTCAGGATCGTATACCGTGAACTCCACCGGGTCCTCGTCCAACGCACGCAACAGCCGGGAGAAGCGTCCGGGGAGGTCGGGATAGGCCGCATTGCACGCCCTGTGCGCGGCGCAGCCAGACAACAGCAACTCGATGGCGCGCGCGCCATTGAGGGCCTCTTCTTCGTAGGCGTTGATCTCCGGTGGGTAGACCGAGTCCAGAATCACGCTGCGGATTCCGTCCGGATAATCGCGCATCGCGGTGAGCGCCAGTCGAGTGCCATAGGAAATGCCGAGCACGTTCCAGGATTCGTAACCCAACGCGCGGCGCAACATATCCAGATCGGCGGCGCTCTGTGCGCTGTTGTAGAGCGTCAGGTCAATGCCATCAGCTTCCAGCCGGTCACGACATTCTTGCGCTGCCGCAACATCCTTCTGACCGCTCTCGCCCTCCAGTTCAGCGCAGTTGAGGCTCGGTTCCGAAAAGCCGGTGCCACGCTGATCGAAGAGAATCAGGTCGCGTTCCTCGAGAAACGCCTGATCCAGCCAACCTTCGACATCGTATGTGGCGCTGCCGCCAGGGCCACCTTCGAGGTAGACTACCGGATCGGGTTTCGACGCTCCCCCGGAACTGCGGATGATGGTTACGGCAAGCCAGATTGTGTCGCTGTTGAGATCACGGTGATCCTGTGGAACGGCGAGGAAACCACATTCGAGGTCTAATTCGTCGAAGTCCCCATAATCACACGCAGTTTTCTCAAAAACACCGAACTCGCCCGCGACAAACTCCGCTTCGTCGTCGTATACCTCATCTTCAGCATCCTCGTCTTCCTCGTCGAGCCATTCCACACCGGCAGGCGTGTCGAACTCGTCCGCATCGTCTGCAAAAAGACGACAAGACAACGTCGTTGTGAGCAGTAGTACAACGAACAGCCAATACAATACCACAAGACCCCGTTTTTTTCGCACCAGTATCCTCCTGAACCATACCGCCAATCTCACTAATGATCGCATATTCTCGTATGGCGGTGGCACCACCGGGTGGTCGAGTCGCCACGAATGTGGACATTCGCGCCATTGACGGTTGAAAATGAGAATTTAGCCACTACTGTTCGATGAGCAACCAAATCCCCGCCGACTGTAACGGCAGCCGCACCCCATCCGCCGGAACGAAGATAATTTCCGCCGGGGTGTTACCCGCCAGATTGGTCACATCGACCGGGATCCGCACTTGTTTTTCCTCCATCGGGCGCGTCACTATCTCGGCCATTCCCCGCATCTCGCCCTGTACCCACACCTGCACTTCGCCGAACGTCGAGAGAGGGGCGCTCTCGAAAATCACTCGCACGCTGTATTCCTCCTCGGCGCGAAGCTGCTGGAGCGTCTCGTAGGGCCGCCAGCCGACCAACTGCGATGCAGACTGATCCGCACGGAAAAGTAAATAGCGCGGCGACGGGTCGATCTCGATGACCAATCCATCATCACCGCCGGGCAGCGTGCCGCGTTCACCCATCATCTTGATCAACGCCGCCTCATCTACCGCCAATGGCAGGCTGACTGTGTGCGCTTCTCCCGTCGTCCACAGCGCCATCGCCGCCTGTCCTTCTTTCCCAAAGAGCAGCAGGTAGTCGTCGGAACTATCGAGCGGGATGCGGCGCATAAAGCGATAGCCATCCAGGGTCGCCAGCAGTGTGCGCGCAGCGCGATAGGCCGGTTTGGGCGAGAGATCGTGATGCACCGTGCCGAAATTCTGCTCGATGTCGGTGGGATCGACGCCGTCGTTGCGCCAGTCGTACCAGATGCTCAGATTGACGTCATACAACAGGTTGACGAGCCACTGCCGCGCCAGGTTTTGTGCCTGCTGCTCCTCGCTGATGCCGCCCCGCACCGAGGAATAGCCCCACTCTCCGGAGAGCACCGGGATTTTCCACGCGGGACTGTACCGGTGCAGCAGTGCCGCCAACTCGACGTAATACGGGCCAACGCCCTCCGGAATCTCGATGCCGTAAGGATGCACGGTGACGGCGTCCAGTTGGGTGAACGTGCCCATATCGCCCAGCGCCGTCCAAAAAGGCCAGTCGAAGCCGGATGTGCCCGGCGCGACGATGAGGGCGGTCGGATCGACTCGCCGGATCGCGGCAATGGTTTGCCGCAACAACGTCCCATAACGTTGGACATCCGCCTGCGGCGCCCAAAAGTGATCGAGGTTCGGTTCATTCCAGATTTCCCAGATAATACCCTTACCCTGATAGCGCCGCGCCGCTGTCGCAGCAAAACGGGCAAACGCCGCGCGCGCTTCGGGCGAGTGCGGCGCAAAACCGTGGTCATAATGAAGGTTCCCATAATCCAGGATGAAGACGATGCGGATGCCGCGCTGTGTCATCGCCGCCACCAGCGCATCGTATTCCCAGAACTCGTAACGCCCTTGCACCTGCTCCACCGCGTTCCAGAACATATCCATCCGCACCCAGCGAAAGCCACCCGCCGACAATAAACTCAACTCGCCGGGCAACGCGCGCGTGAAGTGAATATTCACGCCGAACGGTTCCGGGATCACGCGCTCAGGCAACGTGTTGGGGATCGGCGTAGGCGTGGCTTCCGCAGCCACAACGGTCGGCGTCACCGTTTGCGTGAGGATGGGGATGACAATCGTGGGGATCGGCGTGGGCGTAGCAGCCGCCGTCCGTGTGACGGTGGGCGTCGGCGTGACTGTAGCGATGGGCGATGCGGTCAACGTCGTCGTCGCAGATTGCGTCGGGATATCCGGCAACATCGGATCGGCCTGCGCGATTGGCGCGACGCAAGCTGTCAGCAGACAGAGCAGCAACGCGAAGGCGCTATACTTCGCCATACGCATACTTCGTGCTCACTTTACGATAGGGTTCAGACATTTTACCCTCCCACGTACAGCCTCACATTGTACCTCATTCCGACAACAACGCACTGCAGAGACTTACACGCTCGGCGACCCCGGGACGGGGTCGCCGGGCGTGGTTGTATTGTCGCTTGGCGCGGCGGGTGTATACTCATACACGATGAGCGCTTTACCCAAAACCATACCTGACGAAACCACCCTTGACGAGTTACTCTCACGCCCCACGCCCGCGTTGACGGCGTTGATGCAGCGGCTTGAGGGCGATCTCATCATCCCGGGTATCGCCGGGAAGATGGGCGTCACGCTGGGGATGCTGGCCGCCCGCACGATTGCGGCAGCGGGTGTGCGCAAGCGCGTCATCGGCGTGGCGCGCTTTACGGATAAGACGGCACGCGCGACGCTAGAGACATACGGCGTCGAGACGCTCCACTGCGATTTGTTGGATCGTGAGGCCGTGGCGGCGCTGCCGCGCGTCCCCAACGTCATCTATATGGCCGGGCGCAAGTTCGGCACGCAAGAGGACACCGATCTCACCTGGGCGCTGAACGTCATCGCGCCAGAGAACGTCGCACAGCATTTTCGCGATAGCCGCATCGTGGCTTTCTCGACCGGCTGTGTGTATCCGCTCGTAACTGCGGCGTCGGGCGGCTGTACGGAAGATGAGCCGCCCGCGCCCGTCGGCGAGTACGCGCAATCATGCCTGGGCCGGGAGCGTGTCTTTGGCTATCATAGCCGCATCCACGGCGCGCGGGTCTGTTTGGTGCGCCTCAACTACGCGATAGACTTACGTTACGGCGTGCTGCACGACATCGGCCAGCGGGTTTACGCGGGTTTGCCGGTTGACCTCAGCGCAAGCCACTTCAATGCAATCTGGCAGGGCGATGCCAACCGCCAGGCGCTGTTGTGCCTGGAACACTGCACAGTTCCGGCCGCTATCCTCAACGTCACCGGGCCGGAGACGATTTCCGTGCGCTTCGTCGCGGAGACGTTTGGCCGTCTCTTCGGACGCGAGGCGCGTTTCACCGGCCATGATGAAAACGCACGTATGTACCTGAGCAACGCAGCTACAGCGACGGCGCTCTTTGGGTATCCGTCGGTCACGCTGATGCAGATGATTCGCTGGCAGGCCGAGTGGATTAAGGCCGGGGGCCGGACGCTCGACAAACCCACCCATTTCGAGGTGACGGATGGCAAATTCTGACGAAATCCGCAGCTTGTTGTTGCGCGGGCTGGTCATCCCGGCGATGCCGCTGGCGTTGGATGAACAGCGCCGGCTCGATGAACGCCGCCAGCGCGCGTTGGCGCGCTACTACATCGACGCGGGTGCGGGCGGACTGGCCGTGGGCGTCCACACCACGCAATTCGCCATCCGCGAGCCGGGAATTGGCTTGTTCGAGCCACTGCTGGCGCTCGTCTCCGCCGAGATCGACACCTGGGGTCTGCGCCGCGACCGCCGCATCGTCAAAATCGCCGGGGTGTGCGGGCGCACGGAGCAGGCGCGCCGCGAGGCCGAATTCGCACAGCGCGCCGGTTACGACACCGTCCTGCTCAACCTGACCGCCTTCGACGCTGATAGCCCGCGCGCCATCATCGGCCATTGCCGCGAGATGGCGACGATCATACCCCTCGTGGGCTTCTATCTGCAACCGGCAGTGGGCGGGCGCGTGTTGCCCTACGGCTTCTGGCGTGCCTTCGCCGAGATCGAGAACGTGCTGGCGATCAAAATCGCGCCGTTCAACCGCTACCAGACGCTCGACGTGGTACGCGCGGTCTGTATGGCCGGGCGCGAGCGCGAGATTGCCCTCTACACCGGCAACGACGACAACATCGTGGCGGATTTGCTCACGGAGTACGCGGTTCCTACGCCGATGGGGACGCGCCGTGCGCGCATGGTGGGGGGCTTGCTCGGTCATTGGGCCGTGTGGACGCAGAAGGCGGTCGCGCTACTTGAAGAAATCCACGCACTCACGGAGGCCAGCGCGCCGGTTCCGCCAGAACTCCTCACCCGCGCCGCGCGCATCACCGATTGCAACGCCGCGTTCTTCGACGCGACGCACAATTACGCCGGGTGCATATCAGGCATCCATACCGTCCTTCAGCGACAGGGACTGCTCGCCGGAACGTGGACGCTCGATCCGCACGAAACCCTCTCGCCCGGCCAATTCCAGGAGATTGCCCGCGTCTATCACGATTATCCCGAACTCAACGACAATGCCTTCGTGCGCGCGAACCTGGCAACGTGGTTAGCTTGAGGTGCACACCCTTGCGAAGGTTTCAACAGGTTTTGGCACGAAGGTAAGTTTGGGTAGCCAATAGGCGTGTCGCGCAAGTACATCCGTAACCCTCGCAAGGGTAGCTGAATCGTTATAATAGGTGAATGTTATTTGCCCGGCAAGTCTGCACCATCGTCTCCGGCCAGAGGCTCGACTGGATTTCCCCGATGTGCGCTTTGTGCAAGTACAGCATACACAGACGCGATTGACCGATTCCGCCGCCGACCGACTGCGGCAGTTCACCCGCCAGCAATCGCCGGTGGAAGAGCAGATCACGGCGGTCGAGGGCGTCGCGCAGCGCCAACTGCCGCAACATCGCCGCCGCATCCACGCGAATGCCCATCGATGAGAGTTCCAGCGCCGTATCGAACAGCGGGTAGTAAACGAGGATATCGCCGTTCAAGCCCTGGTAGCCGTTCACCGTCGGCGTGGACCAGTCGTCGTAGTCTGGCGCGCGCCCGTCGTGGGGCTGTCCATCGCGCAGCGCGCCGCCGATACCGATGAGGAACACCGCGCCGTGCTCGCGGCAAGCGGCATCCTCGCGCGCCTTCGGCGACAGATCGGGATAGCGTGCTTGCAGGTCTTCGGCGTGGATGTAGGTGATCTTCTCCGGCAAAAACGGCTCGATCACCGGATACAAGTGATGCACGTACCGCTCGGTGCGGCGGATCACATCGTAGATGCGGCGGACGGTGGTCTTGAGATAGTCCAGCGTGCGCTCTTCGGGCTGCATCACGCGCTCCCAGTCCCATTGATCGACGTACAGTGAGTGCAGGTTGTCCAAATCCTCGTCGGCGCGGATGGCGTTCATGTCAGTGTACAGCCCCTCGCCCGGCACAAAGCGCAGATCGGCCAATTGCATGCGCTTCCATTTCGCCAGCGAGTGAACGATCTCGGCGCGCACGTCCGCCAGCGCCTTGATCGGAAACGACACCGGACGCTCGACGCCGTTGAGATCGTCGTTGATGCCCGTGCCGGCCTGCACGAACAGCGGCGCGGTCACGCGGACGAGGTTCAGCTCAAAGGCCAGATTCGTCTGGAAAAACGTCTTGATCTGGCGAATGGCGCTTTCCGTCTCGCGGACATCCAATAAGCAACGATAATTCTGCGGGATAATCAGCCGTGCTACCATGGTATCGTCTTGTAGTCCTTAGTCTTGTAGTCAAAATGCGGCTTGCATCTTGCCTCTTGCCTCTTGCTATCCTACCCGCCCGCTGATGTAGTCTTCTGTCATTTTCTGCGCAGGACGGGTGAACAGTTGCGCGGTGGGCGCTTCTTCGATCAACTCGCCAAGCCAGAACAACGCAGTGCGGTCCGAGACGCGCGCAGCCTGTTGCATATTGTGCGTGACGATGACGATGGTGTACTGCTTGCGCAGTTCTCGCATCAAATCCTCGACGCGCAACGTGGCAATCGGATCGAGCGCCGAGCACGGCTCATCCATCAAAATCACCTCGGGTTTGACCGCCAGCGTGCGCGCGATGCACAATCGCTGCTGCTGGCCTAACGACAGGCTCATCGCCGGCAGCGACATATCGCCCTTGATTTCCTCCCACAAATCCACTTCCTGCAACAACTGCTGCGCCATATCCCCAAGCGCCGATCCTGTTTCCAGCCCCAGCGAACGCGGCCCCATCACGACGTTGTTGTAAATCGACTGCGGGAACGGGTTCGGCTTCTGGAACACCAACCCCACCCGGCGGCGCAATTCAACAATATCGACGTCGGGCGCGTAGATGTCGGCATCGTCCAACAAAATCTCGCCTTCGACGCGCGTGCGCGGGATTTCGTCGTTCATGCGATTGAGGCAGCGCAAGAACGTGGACTTGCCACAGCCCGACGGCCCGATAAAGGCCATGATCTCTTGAGGCGCAACGTCCAGCGTGATATCCATCAACGCTTGCTTCGCGCCATAGTAAAAATCCAGATGGTGCACGCGGATTTTGGGTGTAACCGGCGTCTCGTCCATAGGCGATCCATTCCCTTCATGTCACAGATATTCGCAAGTATAAACGGCCTTGCGAGGTAGTCAATCAGGATTCGTGGTTGTTTTTTAATCTGAAGACATTATAATGTCTCATTGTGCGAAACAAGGACACACGCTTAACCATAAGAGTACTGGCGCTCCTTTTGCTGGGATTGGCATTCGCCGGATGCAGGCCGCAGACCGGGCAAAGCACCACCGGCGGCGTGTCGGCGACCATCCAGAACAAAGGCTCCGATACCATCGTCAACCTGGCGCTGGCCTGGGCCGAACGTTACCAGACGCTCGAACCCGACGTGCGCATCGCCGTCACCGGCGGCGGCTCCGGCACCGGCATCGCTGCGTTGATCAACGGGACGGTGGACCTCGCCAACGCTTCGCGGCACATCAAGGACGAGGAGATACAGGCCGCCCGCGCCAACGGTTTCGAGCCGGTGGAGTACGTCATCGCCCGCGACGCCATCGCCATCGTCATCCACCCCGACAATCCCGTGGACGAACTCACGCTGCAACAGATTTCCGACATCTATAGCGGCAAGATCACGAATTGGCAGCAGGTCGGCGGGGAAGATCGCCCCATCGTGCTGCTCTCGCGGGAGACGAACTCCGGCACGCACGTCTACTTCCTCGAAGAGGTCATCCGTCTGGGGCAGAAAGACAACAAGACGCTGTTCTCGCAGGATACGCTCCTGCTCCCTTCGTCGGAAGGCATCGGCGTGGAAGTGCGCCAGAATCCCAACGCCATCGGCTACGACGGCCTGGGCTACGTCACGCCGGATATGAAAACAGTCGCCGTGAGCGTCGGGCCGGGCCAGCCTTACTATCCACCCACCGTCGAAACGGTCAACGCGGGGGAATATCCCATCGCGCGCGATTTGTACATTTATACTGCCGGGGAGCCTCAGGGACAGATCAAAACTTACCTGGAGTGGATCCTCAGCCCGGCTGCGCAGCAGATCGTGCTGGAACTCGGCTTTGTGCCCATCGCAACAGTGTCAACGGATTAAACGGACGGAACGGATTTTTTCTTCATTATCCGCTAAATCCGTCGAGAATCATTTTGAGGAAATTTCTATGACGAACGAGCACGAAGGACAACAGAAACGGTCGCTCTCGTGGCTGGAATTCTTGATCGAACGCGCCATCCAGGTGTCGGGCATTTCCGCCATCGTTCTGGTCATCCTGATCTTCCTGTTCCTGATCAAGGAAGGCACGCCGACTTTCCTGGAAATCCCACTTTCCGGCCTGTTCGCCACGCGCTGGTATCCTATCGAAGAGTATTACGGGTTGCTGCCCCTGATTATGGGATCGTTGATCGTCACCATCGGCGCGGCGGTCGTCTCGCTGCCCCTGGGGCTGGCGACGGCCATCTTCATCGCGGAGATTGCGCCTGCGTGGGTGCGCGACATTCTCAAACCCTTCATCGAAGTGCTGGCCGGCATCCCCTCGGTCGTCATCGGCTTCATCGGGATGCTGGTGTTTGCGCCGCTCATCCGCGTCGCGCTGAACATCCCCACCGGCCTCACAGCGTTTACCGGTGTGTTGCTCCTGGCGTGGATGGCGTTGCCCACCGTCGTCAGCGTGGCGGAAGACGTGCTCGACACTGTGCCCAAAACGTACCGCGACGCCGGGCTGGCCCTGGGAATGACGCGCTGGCAGGTGATCTGGCGCATCGTGCTGCCAGCCGGGCGTTCCGGCATCTTGATGGCGTTGATGCTGGGCGTAGGCCGCGCCATCGGCGAGACGATGACCGTGATGATGGTCACGGGCAACGCCGCGCGGGTTCCCGTGGGCCTGCGCGACTTCTTCATGCCGGTGCGCACGATGACGGCGACCATCGCCGCCGAGATGGGTGAAGTGGCGCACGGCAGTCCGCACTACCACGTACTCTTCACCGTGGGCCTTACGCTCTTCGTCATCACGTTTGCCGTGAATATGGCGGCGGCCTCGGTGGTCTTCCGCCAAGTCAAACGCGCCGAGAGGATGCTATCATGATGCGTCCCAAACTTCCCCAGTTATCGAGACAAAACTCGCAGCGCATCGCGTTCGCGCTCATCACGCTGGCAGCGTTCGTCGTCGTCGCGCCGATCTTCTTCATCGTCGGCTACATCGTGTACGAGGGCGCGTCCGCCATCAGTTGGGAATTCCTCACCGCGTACCCCTACGACGGGATGAAAGCCGGCGGCCTGCTCCCGGCGATCGTCGGCACGCTGTGGCTCACGTTCGGTACGGCGGTCGTCGCCGTCCCCATCGGCATCGGCGCGGCGATCTACCTCTCCGAGTATGCCAAAGACAATGCGCTGACCCGCGCGATTCGTGTCGCCATCATCAACCTGGCCGGCATCCCCTCGGTCGTCTTCGGGCTGTTCGGGCTGGGGCTGTTCGTCATCTTCCTCAACTTTGGGACGTCGATCCTGGCGGGGTCGCTCACCCTGGGGATTATGACGCTCCCGGTCATCATCAGCACGGCGGAAGAGGCGCTGCGCGCGGTGCCGCAATCGTTTCGCCTGGTCAGCGTCAGCCTTGGCGGGACGCGCTGGCAAACCATCCGCCGTGTCGTGCTCCCGCAGGCGCTGCCGGGCATCATCACCGGTGTGATCCTCGGCCTGGAGCGCGCCGCCGGAGAGACCGCGCCGATTCTCTTCACCGTGGCGGCGTTCTTCCTGCCGCGCCTGCCCACGTCGATGTTCGACCAGACGATGGCCCTGCCTTATCATCTTTTCGTCATCAGCACGCAGGTGCCAGGGATGCCGGAGCGCATCCAATACGGCACGGCGCTGGTGCTGCTCATTTTCGTGTTATCGATGAATGTCCTGGCGACGCTCATCCGCAATCACTACCGCAAGCAGAGGTTCTGGTAAAATGGCCGGCGACGTCAAAATCCACATCGAAGACTTCGGCCTGCGCTACTCCGACGGCACGGAGAGCCTGCACGACATCACGCTCGACATCTACGCCAACCAGATCAACGTCCTGTTCGGCCCAGCCGGCGGCGGCAAGAGCACACTGCTGCGGGCGATGAACCGCCTCAACGATCTTACGGATGTGGTCGAACAGACCGGGCATATTTTCCTGGACGGCGAGGACGTTACGCGGCCACACTACGACATCGTGCGCCTGCGGCGTCGCGTGGGCATCGTCTTTGCGCGGCCTGTCGTCCTGCCGATGAGCATCTACCGCAACATCACTTACGGTCTGGAACTGGCGGGGGTGCGCGACAAGGCCACGCTCGACGCCGCCGTGACCCGCTCGTTGCAGCAGTCGGCGCTATGGGACGAGGTGCACGACCGCCTGGGTGACCCGGCGCACGCGCTCTCCGGCGGTCAGCAGCAGCGGCTGTGCCTGGCGCGCGTGCTCGCGCTGCAACCAGAGGTCATCCTATTGGACGAACCCACCTCCGGCCTCGACCCCATCTCCACCGCCAAAATCGAGGGCACGATGCAAGAACTGAAATCCGACTATACCTTCGTCGTCGTCCCGCACAGCGTCCAGCAGGCCGCGCGGGTGGCCGATTGGGCGGCGTTCTTCCTACAAGGCGAACTGGTGGAGCACAGCACAGGCCGCGAACTCTTCGTCACCCCAAAGAACACCCGCACCGAAGACTACATCACCGGGCGGTTCGGGTAAGCTGCAATTGACCAACGGTCTAGAAGATTCTCTCAACGGATTCAACGGAATTTAACGGATTTATTCCGTTTAATCCGTTCAATCCGTTGAGGTTATTTGAAGGGGGTATTATGGACTTGTTCGGCGGCATCGAAGCGGGCGGTACGAAGTTTGTCTGCGCGGTGGGCAGCGGCCCCGACGACATTGTGGATGAAATCCGTTTTCCGACGACGACACCGGAAGAAACCATCAGCAAAGCCATCGATTTCTTTCGCGGCGTCACTGCCAAAGGCATAACATTGCGCGCGGTGGGCATCGCCGCGTTCGGGCCGGTGGACCCGAACCCGCGCTCGCCCACCTGGGGCTACATCACCTCCACGCCCAAGCCCGGCTGGGCGAACATCAACTTCGCCGGGCCGGTGCAGGCGGCACTCGACGTGCCGGTCGGCTTCGACACTGACGTGAACGGGGCGGCGTTGGGCGAGAGCACGTGGGGCGCGGCGCAAGGGCTGGATACGTTCATCTACCTCACCGTCGGCACGGGCATCGGCGGCGGCGCGATGGCGGAAGGCCGCCTGCTGCACGGCCTGATGCACACGGAGATGGGCCACATCCGCCTGCCGCACGACTTCGACGTTGACCCGTTCCCCGGCAACTGCCCCTACCACGACGACTGCTTCGAGGGGCTGGCAAACGGACCGGCGATGGAAGCCCGCTGGGGCCAGCGCGCCGAAACGCTCCCGCCCGACCACCCCGCGTGGGCGCTGGAAGCGCACTACATCGGATTGGCGTGCGCCAACTTCGTCGTCACGCTCTGCCCGCAGCGCATCATCCTCGGCGGCGGCGTCATGCAGCAAGCGCACCTCTTCCCGCTGATCCGCCGCGAAGTGCAGGCGTCGCTCAACGGCTACGTCCGTGTGCCCGAAATCCTGGAGGACATCAACGCCTACATCGTCCCGCCGGGCCTGGGCAACCGCGCCGGCGTCCTCGGCGCTATCGCGCTGGCAAGGCAAGCAGCGTCAACGGATTGAACGGATGAAACGGATTTTTTGATTTTTGGAGGATTTATGAACGGATTTCGAGAGATTAAACCGGAAGCCATCGCCGACAACGTGATCAAACTGATCGGCAAGGACTGGATGCTGATCACGGCGGGCACGTTGGCGCGGTTCAACCCGATGACGGCCAGTTGGGGCGGCATGGGCAATCTGTGGAACGGCCCAGTGACCTTCGCCTTTGTGCGACCACAGCGCTACACCTATCCGTTGATGGAAGACGGCACGTACTACACACTGTCGTTCTTCGACGAGCACTACCGCGAAGCGCTCAACTTCTGCGGCACGCGCTCCGGACGCGATGTGGACAAGATCGCGGCAACCGGCCTGACGCCAGTTGAGGGCGTCACCGGCGCGGTCTACTTCGGCGAAGCGCGATTGGTGCTGGAATGTCGCAAGGTCTACGCGCAGGACCTCCAGGCTGAGCATTTTGTCACGCCGGAGTTGATCGACAGACACTACGCCGCGAGGGATTTCCACCGGATGTACATCGGCGAAATCGTGCACTGTCTGATACAAGACTGAGTTTTATGATCGGCCAACGTATCGTCGTCATCGGGACGACGTGCGCGGGAAAGACGACGCTGGCGCGCATTCTGGCGGAGAGGCTGCACGTCCCGCACATCGAGTTGGACGCGCTGTATTGGGGGCCGGGTTGGGAAGCATTGCCGACTGAAACCTTCCGCAGCGCCGTCGTTGAGGCTCTCAGCGGGGAAACTTGGGTCACCGACGGCAACTACAGCAAAGCACGGGACATCATCTGGGGACGCGCCGACACACTCGTCTGGCTTGATTATCCATTCACCGTCATTTTATGGCGACTGATCACACGCACGCTGCGTCGCGTAATCACGCACGAGGTTTTGTGGAACGGCAACCGGGAGACCTGGAAGGGCGCTTTCTTCAGCCGGGATTCGCTCTTCGTCTGGGCTATCCAATCACACGCCAGACGCCGGCGGCAAACACCCCACCGCCTGCAAGACCCGGCCTACCAACACCTCACCGTCATTCGCCTGCGTTCTCCTAGAGCGACACGCACCTGGCTAAACCGAATCCCCCTTCCACAATCCAAAATCTGAAATCGAAAATCAAGTTGGTTGGTGCTTGTACGTCGGATCGATGCCTTCCTGTTCCCGTGCGCGCTTCGCCGCTTCCATCCTACGGCTCGCCCGCTGCAATTGCCAGATGATGAACCGCACACGCTGCGTCATCGCCGTACCGATATTCCACAACAACCGCGTGCCAAGCACAGCATCATCCTCGCACAAGGCCAGCAAGCGCTCGCGGTCGAAGGCCAGCACCGTCGCGCCCGACTTTCCGGCAACCAGGTCGGCGCTGCGCACGCCCTGATCGAACATCGCGTACTCACCCGTCATTGTTCCGGGGCGCAGGTGGGTCACCAACTCCTTGTGAGCGGGATCTCCTACTCCAGGCCCATCGGGATCGCTCCACACTTCGAGCGTCCCGCTGTAGACAACGTACAGTTCGCTACCCGACTGGCTGGTGCCCGCAATCGTCTCACCTGCGGCGTAATTGCGCGGCGTACACTGGGCCGCCAGCCGGATACGCTGCGCCAGATTCAGGTTGTTCGCAATGTCGGAATGGGCCAGGAATTGCGCGATGTCGCGGATTTGCATGAGCGCCTTATCATCCACCGGCGTGTAGATCTTATCGCTGGAAAGCGGCAACCCCAGATAGGCGGCGACAAGGCGGCGGGTGGTCTGTGGCGCTTCGAACTGCGGCCAATGCCCGGCTTTCGGCAAAATGCGCAGATCGGCGTTGGGCCACTCATCGGCGATGACGCCGGCATCACGTAGCGGCACGGTGTTGTCCTCTGCGCCCCAGATCACCAGCGCGGGCGGCTCAACTTTCGCCAGTTGTCCACTCAAGTCGTTTGAGCGCATCGCGTAATAGCACTCGGCGCGTACCTTGCCCTGGCCGGGACGGCGCGCGTCCTCGCGCAGGCGCAAGTAATCATCGTGCGTGATGTCGGTGCGTTCGGCAAAAGAGGCCGGGCGCATAATCCGGTCGCTCAGACCGACGATGCCCCGCTCCACGAAGGAAACAATAAAACTGCCCAGGCCAAAACGTTCCAACAGCGTGATCGGCGAGACGACGGCGTTGATGTAACGCGACAGCTTACCCGTGATTGTCGGCCCGAGCAACACCATGCGCTCGACCAACGCAGGATGGCGCAACGCCATCGTCACACTCGTCATTCCTCCCATCGAATGGCCGACCAAAACCGCCGGACCGTCGCTGACCTGCGCGATCAATTCCGCCAACAGATCGGCGTACTGTGGAATCGTCGTGCGCTCCACCAGCCGCGGCGATTGCCCGTATCCCGGCAAATCCACCGCAATAACACGGAAACGCTGGGCCAACAGCCCAACCAACGGAGACATCGCGTACCACGAACTGGACCACCCGTGGACCAACAGCGCCACCTGTCGGCCCGGCGTCCCCTCTTCCATAACGTGGATATTTTGTCCGTTAATGTTGTAGATTGGCACAGCTTTCCCCCTTTCAAGTTACATAGTCCCACTAACACCATGATAAGGGAAAAACATTGTATGTAAAATTACAAGCCGGTTACAGGTATAGTAGCAACCCTTACGACGGTATAGGCGAACCAAAGGTTCGCACATCTTCGCAAAGGTTCCAGCGCATGCGCTGCGCTTCTGCCAACGTCACCGCCGCGAAAGACACACGATCGCCGGGCAAACTCTGCGCCAGCAGAGGCAAATCGGCCTGGATAATCGTAGCAATCTTGGGATAACCGCCCGTCGTCTGGTGATCGGCCAGCATCACGATCGGTTGTCCATCCGGAGGCACCTGGACGCTGCCCGTGACCACACCATCCGACACGATGCCTGTCGCCCCACGATGCGCGATGGGCGGCCCCTGCAAACGGGCGCCCATCCGGTCGGCGTCCGGCGTGAGTTGATAAGCGCTGTTGAGGAACGTCGCCAGGCCCCCAGCCGTGAAATAATCGTCCTGCGGCCCCAACACCACACGCAACCTAGGATGCGGCGTGTACGGCGGACGGCGATCCACGGGCCAGACACGCCCGGCATATTGCGCCGGATTGGGCATGGGTGAAGTGCCCAGTGGAAGCCGGTCTCCGGCGCGCAACGCCCGCCCGTCCAAACCGCCGAACCCGCCCGGCAGATACGTCGCCTGCGATCCCAGGAACGGCGGCAGCGCAATCCCTCCCGAAATGGCGAGGTACGCCCGCACCCCACTCAGTCGCGTCCCAAACGTGATGATCCGCCCGGCCCGCACGTAGACGGCGTGCCACGTCGGCACCGGCAACGCCCCAACCGACACTTCGAAGTCCGCGCCGCACACCGCGATGAGGCACTCGCGTCCTACACGCAACGTCGGGCCGGTGAGCGTGATCTCGAGCGCCGCCGCGCCTGGAGAATTGCCCACCAAGGCATTTGCGGCGCTGAAGGCGGCCTCGTCCAACGGGCCGGAAGGCGGCACGCCGTATCGCGCCCACCCTCTGCGCCCGGCATCTTGCACCGTCGTCAGCAAGCCGGGATCGAGCACTTCGAGCATCGCCGCCTCCCTTGCGAAGGTTTCATTTCCAACCTTCGCAAGGGTCAACATGGCACAAACCGCACGCGATCGCCGGCCTGGAGGGCAAACGGCTCCGCGCGGGCCGGATCGAACAACGCGAGGTCTGTCCGCCCGATGATGCGCCAGCCGCCCGGCGTGGACAACGCATACACGCCTGTCTGCGCTCCGGCGATCCCCACACTGCCCGGCGGCACGCGCAGGCGCGGCGTCATCAGGCGCGGCGTCGCCAGCGCCTCCGGCAGTCCGAGTAAATACGCGAATCCCGGCGCAAAACCGAGCATCGCCACGGTGTAGACCGGCTGCGCGTGCAACTCAATCACCGCCTGCGCCGTCATCCCGCAGTGGGCAGCCACATCCGCCAAATCCGGCCCCCATTCATCGCCATAGCGCACCGGGATTTCGACGAGCCGGCCTTCAGGTAAATCCACCGTCGCCAGTGCGGCAAGCGCGTCTGTCAAAGCGGCGCGCATCGCAACAGCATCACACACCTGTGGATCGTACATCACCAGCAGCGAGCGATACGTGGGCACAGTCTCGACAAGGCCGGGCACAGACCACGATTGCAGCGCCGCGTCAAGCGTGTGAACCTGCCGGTTGAGCGTCGCATCCACCGCATCACCAAGCTCTATGGTGAACGCAGCCTCGCCAACCGGGAGAATTCGGGGATACATACCATTCGACAACATGACACCTTCAAAGCAGTGTAAAGAATCGTACACGGATTTCACGGATTCTATGGATTATTTCAAAGAAAAATCCGTGCTTTCCGTGGGTATCCGTGTACCAATATGCAACGGCGCAACGACCACACCCTCGGACTCAAGCGCCAAGCGTAATGCCGCCGCGATGGCGACTGCGCCGGGCGTGTCACCGTGGATGCAGAGCGTGTCGATGTGCAAGGGGACAGTTTTGCCCGTGATCGCCTCTACCTCGCCCAGCGTGACCATCCGGATCGCGCGGGCCGTCGCCAGCGCCGGATCGTGGATCACCGCGCCCGGCTCAGTGCGCGGGACGAGAGTGCCGTCCTCACGGTAGGCGCGGTCGGCGAAGCCTTCGTAAGCTACACGCAAGCCCGCCGTCTGCGCTGCGTGCAGCAACGCGGAATCCGGCAATGTGACGACGATCAGCGCCGGATCGAACGCCGCGGCCGCCCGGACAATCGCTTCGGCGACGGCGATATCGCGGGCGGCGACGTTGTACAGCGCACCGTGCGGCTTCACGTGGATCAGCGGCACACCCGCCGCACGCGCAAATCCCGCCAGCGCGCCGATCTGGTAGAGCACGGTTGCTTCGATTTCGGCAGGCGTCAGCGCCATCGTTCGCCGTCCAAAGCCCTGCAAATCCGGGTAGCCTGGATGCGCACCCACGGCGACGCCTTTCTGCGCCGCCAGCGCGACCGTGGCCTGCATCACCGTGGGATCGCCCGCGTGCAATCCACACGCGACGTTCGCCGACGTGACCACGTCGAGCATCGCGGCGTTGTTGCCGAGCGTGTAACGCCCGAAGCTTTCGCCCATGTCGCAGTTCAAATCAATACGCATCTGTGCTCCTCGCGCCCGCGATTGATTCCGGGTATGATCTCAGTAAAGAGGGGAAGAAGTAGGGGTTTTGGGGGGGGGGGGGGGGCCCCCCGCCCCCCCCCGCCGCATGCCTGGAGTTGCTGGAACGGCAACTCCAGGCGGAAGGTCGTGATCCGCGCCAGGGGTTCGCCGGCGACGAGGTGGTGGTGGTGGGACGCTCACCGTCGGTGGGAAAGCCCCTGGCGGCGATGCTGCTCAACCGTCACGCCACGGTGACTGTATGCCATTCATACACCGACCGAGCTGGGATCCTGCCCGAGATAACGCGGCGAGCCAAGTTCTTGGTAGCGGCGGTGGGAGTGCCGGGGTTCATCGGCCGGGAGCATGTCGCCCCCGGAGCGGCGGTGGTGGACGTGGGCATCAATCAGGTGTTCGCGTGCGGTGCGTGTGGGGCCCGCAACCGCGAGGCGACGGGCGCATGCTGCGACTGCGGGGCTGCGCTGGAGGAACCGCAGGCGATGACCGTGGGAGACGTGCGGTTCGACGAGGTGGCGGAGGTGGCCGGCGCCGTGACGCCCGTGCCCGGGGGCGTGGGGGCCGTCACGAACATGATGCTGGTGCGGAACGTCGTGCGGGCGGCAGAGGCGGCCGCGGAAGCTCGGTCGCAGGGGTGAGTATCTGAGAAAATAGACGCCCCGCGGCCGTGGGCCGCAGGGTTGTGTCAGCAGAAAGGAGAGGGGCGGTGGCGTTCGAAGGTCCCGTGGAGCAGGCCAGGGGCGGCGTGACGGAGTTGGTGCTGGGGGGATTGCGCCTCGGCGGACAGACGGCTCTGCCGTTCCACCGTTTCGAGGGAGAGCTCCCCAACCCGCCCCGGATCGGCTTCGAAGTCTGGGATGTGCCGCCGGCCGATTGGGCGAAGCCGCTGGCCCAAGTCTATTCGTCTGTGTGGGATGATCCGGCTGCGTGGGCGCGACTGGTGGTGGAGGAGTTCGGGGCCGAACTGGTCTACCTGCGACTCATGAGCGTCGATCCCAACGGACCTGCCCGACCGGTGGCGGAGGCGGTGGCCACGGCCAAGGCGGTGGCGGAAGCCGTAGGGGTACCACTGGCGGTGGTGGGACCAGGAGATCCCCAAGCCGATGCCGAGGTGGCGCAGGCCGTGGCGCCGGTCCTCACTGGGCGGCGATCCCTGCTGGGACTTGCCACTGAGGAGAACTATCGCGCCGTGGGCGCGGCGGCGCTGGGCTATGGCCACGGCGTCATCGCGTCGTCGCCCATCGACGTCAACCTCGCCAAGCAGCTGAACGTCCTCCTTACCCGTCTGGGCCTTGACGAGGCCAACCTGGCCATGGATCCCACCACCGGGGCCCTGGGGTACGGCCTGGAGTATTCGTACTCGGTGTTTGAGCGCACGCGTCTGGCCGCCCTCTTCCAGAACGACCAGAAGATGCAGCTCCCCATCGTGGCCACGGTGGGAGCGGAGGCGTGGAAGGCCAAGGAGAGCCGCGCCGGCGAGGATGACATGCCGGGCATGGGTGATACCGAGACACGGGGGATCCTGTGGGAGGCCGTCACTGGGCTGGCGCTGAGCCTGGCCGGCGCCGATCTACTGGTGCTGCGCCATCCGCGCAGCGCGGAGCTCCTGCGGGCGGTGTTCGCGGATCTGGGCGGCGGCGGTGCGGTGGAGCGTGACGCGCGATGAACGAGGAGCCGCTGGGCCCGGGTAGCCGCCCGGCGCCGGAGGCGCCGGGCCCGTCCGGTCGGGTGAGGTCCATCGACCCGGCCACCACGGATCTCCTGTCCTTCGCGGACTGCGAGGCCGTACCCACCATGTTCTCGCGCGCCGAAGCGCTGCGTCCCTGCCCCATCGGCGCGGAGGGGGCGTGCTGCCGCATCTGCTTCATGGGGCCCTGCCGCTTCACCGGCGCCAACAAGGATGAAGCAACCGGCGTGTGTGGGGCCACTCTGGCCACCGTGGCGGCGCGGAACTTCCTGCGCGCGTGTGCCGGCGGCGCCTCCGCCCACGCCGATCACGGGCGGGGCATCGCGCACACCCTGCTGGCGGTGGCGCGAGGGGAGGCCGGTGACTACCGGATGAAGGATCAGGGCAAGCTGCGGCGGTTGGCGGTGGATCTGGGCGTGGCGGCGGATGAGG
>Ga0334888_1002565_pt1 | contig 19722 bp, 14 predicted proteins | sample GraSluR1_MG_FD_207227 | JGI IMG/M metagenome (GOLD analysis project Ga0334888, IMG submission 207227) | Sludge microbial communities from methane-producing bioreactor in Wageningen University, Netherlands - Granular Sludge_3_08-R1 | ecosystem: Engineered > Bioreactor > Anaerobic > Unclassified ...
AGAGGTGCGTCCTCCTGTCGGTGATGCGTTCGCCCATTGGGAAGAGCGCGCCGTTCAGGGGCGCTTCGAGGGCGATGATTCCCTGGCAGGGCGCGGGAAGAAACGGAAGCGTCGTCGTGTTCGGCGTTTTGATATCAAGGCGGTCGAGCCCGGCGCGCGCGAGGACGACTGCGTCGTAGAGTCCGTCGTGCAGCTTCTGGAGGCGGGTGGCGACGTTTCCGCGAAGCTCCCTCACGGAGAGGTCGGGGCGGCGGCGCAGCAGCTGGGCGCGGCGGCGGGGGCTTGAAGTGCCCACGACCGCGCCGCGGGGAAGGCTCTCCAGGTTCTGTTCCTCACGGCAGAGCAAGAGATCCTCTACGGAGTCGCGGGGGCAAACGGCGGCGATCTCCAATCCTTCGCGGCAGCATGAGGGGAGATCCTTCAGGCTGTGGACCGCTCCGTCGCCCATGCCGCGCAGCAGCGCCTCCTCGATGCAGCTTGAGAATGCGCCCGAGCCGCCGAAGGAGCAGAGGGGACTCACAGTGTCCCGGTCCCCCTTGGTGGAGACGCGCTCGATGTGGACGTCGACCCCGAGCGAACGAAGAGAGGACGCGACCCGTTCGGTCTGAACGAGGGCGAGTGTGCTTCCGCGTGTGAGCAGTTTCATGAACGGTCTCCTTCCAGAGAGCGCCGCAGTCGGCGCTTCAGCGCGGCGGAGCCGGCCGGAGAGCGTCCGCCGCTGGCGACGCCGACTGTGTACCAGTGGTTTTCGGCGGGAGAGGGTATATCTTCCGGAAGCGCCGCGACGGAAGATGCAACGCGGAACTGCGCGGCCAGCGACCAGGTCCCGAGCTCACCGGCGCCGCAGCAGTTCACGAGGCAGCGCGTCCCCTCGGCAAGGTGGAGAACCGCTTCCGATTCGGAGCGGGAGAGCGCGAGAAGCGCGAAGGCGTGCTCCTCGAAGTCCCGCCGTTCGGCGGTTCTCCGTTCCCAGGCGACGCCCCCTTCCCGAACGATCGCCTCCAGCTCCGGGACGATCTCGGGAGAGACCAGCGTCACATCCATTCCCGCGTCGAGCAGGGTCCGGATTTTGCGCAGTCCGGTCGCGCCGCCGCCGACCACGAGTATCGGTCCTGCGGAGGCGTCGAGACAGATCATAAGGGCGACTCGCTCCCGGGAGCGGGATGACGAAGCGCTACACATCGTCGGACTCCTCCAGCTCGCCCGCGAGAATCTTCCAGAGCCTTCGGGCGTGGGGGGCCGACTCGGCGAAAGCGGGGGAGAGGAGCGCCTTTACAATGCTCCACCCCATTCTGCGGAGCGTCTCCTCGTCGGTCCCCGTCCGCTTCGAGGTCCGCTCGGCCCTGTCCGCGACGATCCGTTCCGCCCTGTGGAGGACCAAGCGTTTGTACGTCTCGCCCGAGAGCGTTTCGAGCTCCGACATGATGGAGCTTGCCGCGTTCACGGCCTCTTCCTCCAGGCGGCGAAGCTTCTTCCTGTAGCGCTTCGTCGCCTCCTCCGCCGTCCGGGCGAGGTCGTCGAGGGCGACAAGGCGGGCGCCGTACTCTTCCGTGGAACGCGCGACCTGCGGGGGAGAGCCGAGGTCGAAGACCTGCTGTCCCGGTCGCGCATCCTCCATGGAGAAGAGGGGAACGGGGGAGCCGGTGCAGAAGAAGATCGCGTCGAAATGCCTCGACGCCTCGCGCCACTGTTCCCATGGCAGCGTCGCGACCTTCGTGCCGGATTCCCGCTCAAGGCGCGGCGAGAGGCGGGAGAACAACGCTTCCGTGCGATCGGGAGTCCGGTTCGACAGGACGAGCGAACCGACAGCCGGTTTGAGGGCGCGGGGCGCGGCTTCGACGTCCGTCGCAGCTTCGGCATCCCGCTGCGGCGAGCCGGAGAGCGACAATGAAAGGAGAAGCCGGGAGGTTTCTTCTCCCATCTCGCCCGCACCGAGGACGAGGACGGAGAGCGGTACGGACGCGGGAGCGAGCATGTCGATCATCAGGCGCGGAATCGAAGGCTCCATCCCCGGATGGTAGCAGGTCCGCAGCAGCTTCGCCATCTTGAGGGAGCTTTGGAAGAGGCGATGGAGCCACGGGCCGCAGAGGTCGCTTCCCTCTCCGTAGCACGCCTTGACCTGCGCCGCGATATGCGACTCGCCGCAGGCGAGGCTTTCCAGCCCCAGGAGGACGCGCAGCAGGTGGAGGACAAGCTCCGTCCCGGTATAGACGCGCGCCTTCGGGTGCGTCAGTTCGGATGGCGCGTCTGCGTCCGGCGAGAGCCGAAGATAGACCTCCGAACGGTTGCATGTGGTCAGCAGAAGGCCCTCGAGAATGCGCCCCTCCTCTTTCAGGGCGCGGAGCAGGTCTTCGCTCCATGCCGAAGCGCGTTCCGCCGTGTCCGCCGCCGTGTAGTCGAGCCCGATGCAGACGAGCCGCGTCATTGCGCAGTCTCCTCTTTTTGCGCGTCCGCTTCCCTTCGGTAGCCGCGCCTGTCGAGGAGAAGCCCGGCGATTTCCTCCACGGAGTTCCCCGGAAGGAGGATCAGCGTGCGCATGTCGAGTCGGTCCGCGGCCAGTTCGGCGATCGGCAGCTTCCGGACGGAGGGCGCGTCCCGTCCCGCGTCGCGGACCAGGTACGCCGTTTCGTACCCCTGCGCCGAGAAGACGCGACGGACCTCGCCGAGCTTCTCTTCAAGGTCGCGCTTCACGGGGTTGTAGAGGGCGACGGTCAGCCCGGAGAGGGCCGCTCCTTCGAGGGCGCGGAGGACGGCGCTCCACGGCTGGAGATAGTCGGACAGAGAGAGCAGCGCGACTCCGTTGACGTAGGGAGCGCCCAGCAGCGCCCCGGCTGCCTGGGCCGCGGTGACGCCGGGAAAGACTTTCGCGGGAACCCTGCCGTTTGCCGTGCGCAGCGCGAGACCGGCGAGGCCGAAGAGGACGGGGTCCCCCCCGGAGAGGAGCGCGACGACGTTCCCTTCCTCGGCGAGCGACACCGCGCGTTCCACCCGCTTCTCCTCCTCGCCCATGGAGTACCGTTCAATACGCTTCCCATGCAGCCACTCCTGCGGGAGCAGATCGACGTAGAGGGCGTAGCCGACGATCGCGTCGGCCTCCTCCAGCGCCTGCCTGGCGTCGATCGTGACGGAGCCGCCCGCTCCCGGGCCTGTGCCGATGATGAAGAGCGCGCCGTGCTTCGTTCTCGCCTCCAGGCTCGCTTCCTCCGCGGCGTCGGATTCCGCGTGCCTTGCGGGTTCGAACGGCTCGCGGCGCGGTTCGGCGATCGCGAAGGCGACGGTGACGCCCTCGGTCGCGATCCGCCGCCCGAGGAGCTTCCCCGCCGAAGCGGCGCACGGTTCGGCCACCCCCGGAAGATCGAGATGTTTCGTCGCCGCGGAGGCGGAAAACGTCTCCTCCATGGCGAGGATTTCCTCGCGGGGAACGACGAGCAGCGGGACGTCGAGCGATGCGGCCAGCTCGATCAGGCCGGGTTCGTCCATCTTTTCCTCGACGGTGCGGATCTCCCGGATCGCCTCGGGAAGAAGCGCCTGCGCCCGCAGCGCCTCGTTGAGGACGGAGCGGAGCGTCTTGGCCGAAGCACCTCTGCGGCACCCCATCCCGGCGACGATACAGGAGGGGACGAGCTGCACCCGTTTTTTTGCGGTGGAGTGCGCGCGCGGGGAGATGAGGAGCGCGGCGTTCGCCTCTTCCGTGGCGGCGTACCCGGCGGGAAGCGGAGGCAGCAGCTCGGGGACGTCGGTCCAGAAAGAGAGAGCGCCCGTCTCGATCAGCGCGCCGTTCGTCGCGGTGAGCGCGTCCCGCCCAAGGAGCGCCCACCCCCATCGGGACGCCATCAGGTCGGGCGCGACGAGTCCCGCCCGGTCGCTGCTCGTCGTCAGCAGCGGTTCGACGCCGAGCATTCCGGCAAGTCGTTCCGCCAGCTCGCGCCCGCCTCCGAGATGCGCTCCGGTCACCGGAAGCACGGTGCTTCCGTCCTCGGTGACCACCAGCACTGCGGGGTCGTCCGCCTTGTCCGAAAGGTGCGGGGCGACGGCGCGCACGGCGATGCCGAGCGACGCGACGAAGACGAGCGCGTCGGCGCGGCTCCACCACGAGGCGACCGTCGAGGCGAGGGTTCCGGACTCGACGCGGACGACGCTTCCCGCCTCTTCAAGGCGGCGGGCCGTCGCTTCTCCTCGCGACGAGAAGCAGAAAAACGCCGTCTTCATCGCCGGGCCTCGCAGGAGCCTGCGGAAGATGCGAGCGTCCGTTCCCCGTCTCCCTTCGCGGGAGCGGCGTCCCGCGCGCCGTGGGCGAAGTGCGGCGAGTAGAGCAAGCTCCGCGCGCCCTGCGACGCGACGCACTCCCCGACGACGATCAGCGCATGGTGAGTGATACCGTGCGCCGCCATCTGCGAGGGGAGCGCTTCGAGCGTGGAGACGATCGTCTTTTCATCCTCCCAGGAGGCGCGGTATACGCAGGCGGCGGGCGTTTCGGCGGAGAATCCCCCCGCTTGGAGGTCCGCGGAGACAGCCTCCGCCTGATCCGCGCTGAGAAAGACCACCATCGTCGCGCCGTGCTCCGCCAGCAGGCGCAGATCTTCGCGGGGAGGCACGGGCGTCCGCCCCGATCTGCGGGTGCAGACGACCGTCTGGCTCCCTCCGGGGACGGTGTACTGAATGCCCAGCGCGGCGGCGGCGGCCTGAAAGCTGCTCACTCCGGGGATAAATTTGACCTCGATGCCAAGCGATTGCAGCCGTTCCTTCTGCTCGGCGACGGCCCCGAAGAGGCTCGGGTCGCCGGTGTGAAGGCGCACGACGCGCCCGCCTTCCGCGACCTTCGCCGCCATCAGCGCCACCTGCTCTTCGAGCGAAAGCGGCGACGAGTCGACCGTGACGCAGCCGGGGGAGCGGTATTCGAGCAACGCTTCGTTGACGAGGCTCCCCGCGTAGAGCACCAGGTCCGCCTTTTCGAGCGCCCGCTTCCCTTTAAGTGTGATCAGTTCCGGGTCTCCCGGTCCCGCGCCGACGAAGAGCACGGGGTATTCCGTATTCGCCATTGGTTTTCCCTCACTTTGTGTGTTTCACGGCGCGCTCGTCGGGATTTCCCGTGACGCGCTCCTGTCGGCGTAGATCAAAAAGACCGGGTTCGAGGCGAGCAGCATCCACGACGACTCCGCTCCCTGTCCGGCGCTCTCCCGCGCCGACGAGGCGTTCACATGCGTCAACGACGGCGTCGCGCCCAGGTTCTTCAGCGCGCGGTAGATCGCGTCGGCCGAGGAGGGCATGTTCGCCGTCGCCAGCAGCCTCCCTCCGGGAAGCAGACGATTCCACACGGCGGCGACGATCTCTCCGGGAGCGCCTCCGTGGCCGCCGATCACGGCTCGGTGGAAGCGGAGCGGCGCGCCCGTGCGGTCCTCGAGTTCCGAAAAGACTTCGGGGGCCGAGCCGCGGAGCAGACGGACCCTGTCGAAGACACCGGCGCGGCGCAGATTCTCCTCCGCGACGGCGAGGGCGTCCGGCGAGCGCTCCACCGAAACGACGCTCCCGCTGAGCGTCCGGCGCGCGAGTTCCACGGTGATTCCCCCCGAGCCCGCCCCCACTTCGAGTACGGAGAGCCCGTCGAGAGGGAGCAGAAAGGAGACGGCAAGGGCGCGCGCGGTCTCCTTCGAGAGGGGAGTGCGTTCGTGTCGGACGAACCAGGAGTCCGGAAGGACTCCTTTGGAGAGCGGCGGGAGCGGTCCGGGCTCGATCAGGAGCAGCGCCAGTCCATCCGCGTGCTGTTCCCCGGCGAGGGCGAAGAGCGTGGTCCGGGAGATATGTTCGTCCTCGTACCCTACCCGCTCGGCGAGGACGACGCGGCGGTCGGGAAAACCCCTGTCCCGCAGAAACGCCGCCACGGCGTGGCCGGAGTTCTTCGAGTCGAGGAAGAGCAGCGTTCTCCTGTGCTCATGGAGCATCGAGGCGACCCCTTCGAGGGGGCGTCCGTGGATGCTTTCAAGACGTACATCGCTCCACGAGGGGTTCGAAGCGTCCGGTTCCCCCGGGAGCGAGGCGAGGCGGGCGAAGAGAAGCTGGAAGCTGCTCAGGCCGGGAACGACCTCGTAGTCGCCGGAGGGGAAACGACCCGCGATCCGCCCGAGGAGGCTGAAAAGGCAGGGATCGCCCGACAGCAGCAGGGCGACCCGCCCGAGTTTCCGGTGTTCGTCCACCGCGTCGAGGAGGTTGTCCACGCCCTTCTCCAGAAAGAGAAGGGTTTTGCCGCTCCGCTCGTACGGTTCGAGATGACGCCGCGCTCCGGCGAGGATCTCCGCGTCCGCGATCGCGCGCCGGGCGCAGGGGAGCAAGCAGGAGTCGTCTCCGGGGCCTAGACCGACGACGGTAAATCTTCCCATGACGACCCCTCCTTCAGCGAAAGAGAGGGAAAACTCCCCAGAATCTCCCCCTTCAGCGAGAGCACCGCGACGCCGAAGACGACGGTGTTCTCGGGGGGCGTTTCGCGCGTCTCCGCGCTTTTCCGCGGCGGCTCGACAAGGGAGGCGCGGGAGACGGCGTGCATCGCGCATCGGCGGTGCATCCGCTCCGCCAGCACGTCGAAGGTCTTCGAAAGCCCCCAGCGCTCGATCAGCGGAACCGCCTCCTCGGCCAGCGGCAGTGCGAGCAGTTCGCGGATCCGTTCGGGCGTCGCGCCGCACGCGCCCGCGCACGCCGCAAGCGTTTCGAGCCTCGCGTCGCCGTAGTCGCAGTGCGTGTTGAACAGCCCGGCGGCGACCTTCGCCCACTTGCCGACGTGCCCGAAGAGGTGGAGGCGGCGCGCGCCCAGCTCGGCGCTCTTCTTCAGCGCGTGCCCGAAGTGGTCCCCCGTACGGACGATCAGCTCGCGGGGAACGGCGTACCGTTCTTCAAGCGTCTTCTCCCCGACGTAGCCGGGGACCAGAAAGAGCGTCCCCGGACGGGGAGAGTCGAATGCGAGCGCCGACGAGATGTACATGTCGATGGAGGCGAGGTACGCGGCCGTCGACTTGGGCTCGACGATGCCCGTGGTCCCGAGGATGGAGATCCCCCCCTCGATGCCGAGGCGCGGGTTCCATGTCTTCGCGGCCCGCTCCTCCCCCTCGGGGGCGGAGATCGTCACCGACAGCCCTTTTTCCGGAGGAAGCAACGGTTCGAGCGCGTCGCGGATCATCGTCCGGGGAGTGGGGTTGATCGCCCACTCTCCGGGAGGAAGGGGGAGCCCCTTCCGAGTGACGCGCCCGATGCCCCGGCCTCCGGAGATCGTGATTCCGGGCTCTTCGGAGAGCGCAACCTCCGCGACGACGAGCATGCCGTCGGTGACGTCGGGGTCGTCCCCCGCGTCCTTGCGCACCGAACAGCGGGCGCCCGAGGAGGTGAGTTCGCACGCTTCCACGGGGATGCGCAGCACGGCTCCGTCGGAAGGAAGGCGGAGTTCCGCGGAGCGCGGAGCCTCCCCGGTGACGAGCAGCAGCGTCGCCGCCTTCGCCGCCGCCGCCGCGCAGCTTCCGGTCGTGAAGCCGCGCCTGCCGCCCTTTTCGGGAGCCGGAGGAGCGTCCTTGAGCGCGAGACGAATGATTGCGTTGACCGTCGCCGCCGCCACGGGGCTTCCGCCCTTCGGCCCGGGGGCGGTGATCCATTCGCAGTCGAGCGACGTCAGTTCGTCGTGCGACTCCGCCGCGCCGACGAAGCCGATGGGGACGCCGACCACGAGCGCCGGGCGGCACTCGCCGCGCCGGATCAGATCGCAGAGTTCGAAGAGAGCGGTCGGCGCGTTGCCGATGGCCACGATCGCGCCGTCGAGAAAGGGAAGCGCCTTCCGCATCGCCAGTCGTGCGCGGGTTGTTCCGGTCCGTTTCGCCTCCTCGGCGACGTCCGGATCGTTCAGGAAGCAGAGCGTTTCGTTTCCGTCGGGAGCGTTCCGGAAGCGCCGCACCTCCGTAGCGGAACGGCGAACGCCCGCGCTCACCATCTCGACGTCGGTCACGACGGGAGCGCCTCGCCGTACGGACTCGATGCCCGACCCAACGGCGTTCGGCGAAAAACGGAAGGTTTTCGCCCATTCCACGTCGGTCGTTGCGTGGGCGATCCTTCTGATCACCTCGCGCTCGGGGGCGGGAGCGTCGAAATCGCCCAGCAGCCCCTCCAGAATCCGGAAGCTCTTTTCCTCTATCTCCGAGGGGGAGAGATCGCGATCACTCTTCCGGACAGGCTCTTCGCCGGTCTCCTTCCGCGACTCCGCGCCGAGCGGGCGCGTCCTCTGTTCGTCCATGGAATCTCCTCCAGTCATACGGGTGTGCGGAACGCACCGTCGAAGACAAAAATAAAAGCGAACCCCTGCATGAGGTCCGCCGGCGCCGGTCATATTTATGCGACGAGTGCAAAATCCGGAGAAGAGCTGTCCGCTTGCCGCAAAAAATACATGAAAGGCCGACCCGAACCCTCGCAGGTGTCGCACAGATGCGCTTCTTCAGGGTCTTCTGGCTTCCTTCATCCTCGTTCACCCCTTCCCGGCGGGGCCGGTGGTCGATGAACTCGTCGGGTACACAGCGGCGGGACCGCGCCGGATTTTCACCGGGCTTCCCCTCGAAGACGAGCGCGTTCACGCGGTATTCGATGAACAGCTCCATCCTAATCTTCCGGTGTCCGCCTGTCAATCGGGTTTTGCGGATGGAGGTGCATTTTCGCCCGAGGGTGGGTATAATATGCAATATATATTGTGCCTTTTAAAAGAGCGTGTATTTTCAAAACCGGGAGGTTCTCATGTCGCTCAAAGAGACGTATAAGACGAAGTCGGGATTCGTGTATGAACTGCTGCGGGAGAGAATTGTCGCCGGAGAGTGGCCCCAGGGGACGGCGATCATCGTCGCTTCGGTCGCCAGAGAGCTCGGAGTCTCGGCGATCCCCGTTCGGGAGGCGATGAAGCAGCTTCAGGCTGAAGGTCTTGTCGAGCTTGAGCCGCACAGGGGGGCGAGAGTCACCGTATTCGATCCGAAGAAGATCGTTGAAGTCATGGCGATCCGCGGCGCGCTCGAAGGGTATGCCGCCCGGGTCGCCCTTCCCTTCATCGACGGCGCGACGCTTGCGGATTTGCGCCGCAAGGTGGATGATATGGGAACGTTCGCGGTCGCCGGCGACACGCCTCGCCTGGTTGCGGCGAACAAGGAGTTTCATCGGAAGCTCTATTCCATGGGGCCCTTCCCGATGCTGAACGACATGATCTTCAAGCTCTGGGACGGGGGCGCCTTTTCGAGCATTGTCTTCGCCTTCAGGCCCGACCGTATCAGGACCGTGCACGAAGAGCATCTCGCAATTCTCGCCGCGATAGAGCGGCGCGACGGAGAGGAATTGGAACGCCTGGTACGGGCGCACAAGAGCGGTTTCGCCGAGGCGCTTTGCGAAATTACGGCACGGAACCGCCCCGAGTCTTTGTAACGGAGGAACCCGGTACGTTCATTCCGAAAGGAGTTGGAAATGGTGAAGGTTTCTCGGTATTCAGTATGTGCGGCGTTTGCGGTGTGTTTGTGTCTGGCGCTTGCCCTACCGGCCGCGGCCGATTCGGCGGAGATGCTCCTGACGAAAATTTCCGGCACGAATGTGAATGTGCGGGCCGAACCGTCCCGGACAGGACGTCTTACGGGGCGTTTTGCCGGGGGCGAGCATGCGGTTGTCCTCGAAGAGCGCTCCGGCGCGGACCCCTATCCATGGTCGCGGGTCGTCGCATTCGCTTCCGGAGGGACGCTTGTCGAGGGCTGGGTCTATGGTCAGTTCGTCGAACCGCTTCCCCAGGACGATTGGAGCTATAGCGCCGACGGAGATCCCGACGAGCGATTCACGCGATTCTTCGGAAAGACGCGCGAGCGCTTCGGGGATACTCCGGAGGAGGCCGTCGCAAGGTTCGGCGCTCCCGCGGCGCGCAAGGACACCCGGATTCCCGGCCGGCACGACCCGGACTACATGGTGGACTATTTCAGTCTTGAGTATCCGGCGTTCGACCTTCTCTTTTTCAAGACGAAGGACAGTTACGGATTGATAGGAGTAAAGATTCGCGAAGGGGAGGCCGTGCTCGGCGACGGCATTCGATTCGGCGCGGACGCGGCTTCCGTGGTCCGGGAACTCGGCGTTCCGTTGTATCAGAAGGGATCCGTTTTCGCCTGGACCGACGAGCCGGGGTACGCGGTGCTCACACTTACGTTCGCGGAAGGGCGCGTCGTCCTCATCGACCTGGACGTCGAACTGGATTAGGCATGGAAAGTCGCTTTTCCCCGGGAGAGCGCGGATGCGTCGATTCTTTGGTCCGGAGGTGTTTTCCAGCCATGAGAGTATCGGCTCCCGCTGTTGTGAAGTCCCTGTTCCTCTGCATGATGCTTGTGGCAAGCGTATCTTCTCCCGCGCTCTGCTTCGACGACAGTATTTTGCCGCCGCTTCCCGAGGACGAATTCGCCCGGCCGGAGCCAAATGAAGACACCCCTGAGAGCGGCGATCTTTCCGGACTCGACCCTTCCGAGGTCAAGAGCGGGGGAGGCGTTCTCGCAGGGAATTCGTCCGACATCTTTTTGCCTCCCCTGGACGCGGGGCCGGAAGCCCGTGCACGCGCCGTCGCGCTCTGGAACCTGGCCGCGGAGTTGCAGCTCGGGAAAAAGTACGAAGAAGCGCTGGAGAAGTACCGGGAGGGGCTTGCAGAGTACGAGGACCCCGTTGTCCGCGAGCACATCGGAAAACTGGAGTCTTTTCTTGATCTCAGGCGGAAAAAGGCGGAAGCCTCCTCCGCACGCGCGCGCGCCGTCGCGCTGTGGAACGAAGCCGCGGAACTCCAGCTCGCAAAGAAGTACGACGAGGCGCTGGAGAAGTACCGCGAGGGACTCGCCATAGCATCCGACCCCGTCGTCGAGGAGCATGTCGGGAAGCTCCGGGAGTTCATCGAGAAACGGAATGCACGCGGGAGCGGAAAGAAGTAAACCGGGGGCTCCCGCAAAACGGCTCCTGCGGAAACGTTCATGCGCGCAAAACAAAAGGGCTCGTCCCGATCATCGGAATGAGGCCTCTTGTTCCGCCGTCGGACGCCGAAAGTCCGCCGTGCTTCCGGGGCAGGCGCGGTCGGTTACTGCACGTCGCGGTACCGCATATACTTGATCCTGTCGATCCGGTAGAGCAGTCTCTGCGCGTAGGGCAGCCCCGACGAGGCCGCCTGTTCGAGGAGCCCGACCGCTTTCTTTTCGTCTTTCCCGACACCCCTGCCTTGGTAATATGCTTCGCCGAGATATGCCATACCAAGGAGAGAGCCTTTCTCCGCCGCTTCGGTGTACCAGCGGATCGCTTTCTCCGGGCTGAAGACGGCGCCGTCGCCTTTCTCGTAGAGCACGCCAAGATTCACCATGGCGTCGATGTATCCGTTCCGGGCCGCCCTGTCGAACCAGTAGAAGGCCTTCATCGAGTCCTTGGGGCGTCCAAGCCCCTTGTAGTGAATCAGCCCCAGACGGAACTCGGCAAAGGCCAAATTTCCTTTTGCGGAGGCCTGTTCATACCACTTCCCGGCCTCGCCGTACTCCGGTGCGCCGAGAAAATCTCCGAAATACAGATGCCCGAGCTGTTCGGCTGCGTTCGCATACCCTTTCCCCGCCGCCTTGAGGAAGTAGTCCCGCGCCTTTTTGTAGTCCTTTGAAGTCCCTTCGCCGTTCTTGTGCATGATGCCGAGGTTGTACTGCGCGACGACATGACCCGCCGAGGCCGCGCGAGTCCACCACTTCAACGCTTCCTGGAAGCTCTGCTGCGCCCCTCCCTCGCCCTTGTAGGCGTCCATTCCCATTCTGAACAGCTGGTCTGCGGTATAGGACGGTTCCTTCGGTTTCGGCGCCGGCTTTGGTTTCGGTTTCGGCTTGGGTTTCGGCGCAGGCTGCTGCGAGGCCGGTTCGGGCGTCGGAGTCGGCCGAACCTTCGTCGGGGCAGGTTCCTGCGCGGGCGGCGTTTCATCGAAAATGGGCGGAGGCGGCGGTTCGATGTCCTCTTCGTCGCCCGGGAGAGGAGGGGGGACGAAGCTAAAGGAGGGAAGCGGCGCGAGGACCGGTCCTCCAACAAAAAGAACGAGCAAAAGGAGTACGCATGTTCGTATCGCCCTGTCTGCAGCCATGTGAACAACCTCCCTTGAAAGAAGTAACGGGCACGAAAGATGCTCTCTGTCCGTGCGCCGAACGAAAGCATCCTTCGGAAGAGTTTGAACGGATTTGGAAGACGCTTCGATCGCGCCTAATAATAATAGCAGATTCCGGCGGCGTATGGTTCTCTTCGGCCTGAGTATTCGCGGTTTTTAATCGTATGACAAACGTCTTCAATAAACTTTGGTGCAATAGTTTGCGCAGGATGATGTATTCTTTACCGCTTTATTCCCTCCTCTTTTTCTCCGATACAAAACGTATCATGTGCGTTAGAAAGTCCATTCCGTGATGTGTATGATCGAATTGTCTTGAAAGAGGGGATTTGTTAGATTGCGCTCCTTCACACGCGAATGATATAATCGCATCTACATGGCATGCTCTTTCTATTGTATAATAATCTCAAATAAACTCACAATATAAGCCGTGGATGATCGGCAGTGCTCGACCAGACTGTGAAGACACGTTCCCCAGATTCAAAGAACGCCTCGCATCGCTTTCTTATTCTGCTGAAAATATGACGTATTACACAGGCCAGGTGCAAATGTTTCAGGATCTGAGGGGAATTCCCTTTTCCGGCGAGCTTGTGAGTGAAAGACGCAAATGTTGGGGATGCGCCGCATTTTAATACTAAGGGGGAGTATGAATGAACACGCTTCGGGCACGTCTTATCGCAACATTTCTTATCGTCGCCATTGCTGCGGTGGGGGTTGTCGGTTTGCTTTCGGTGACCCGCGCCCGCCAGGCAATTATCGATAGTGCATGGAAAGAGGGCGACGCGCTGGTTTCCGCGCTCTCTGATCATATCGATAGTCTTCTTGTGGAAAGGGCAACAGTCCTTGAGCTCATGGCCGGCCAGCAGAGCGTACGCTCCATGGAGTACGCGGCACAGCAGCCAGTGCTGATGCCGTTATACGATCAGTATAATTTTTCGGATATCTTTGTGGTCAACCTCGAGGGGGACACCACGGATGTCAAGCTGGGGCCTCAAAAGGTGAATATCAAGGACAGGGACTATTTCATCAAGGCCGTCAAGGAGAGAAAAACGGTGATCTCCCAGCCTGCTGTGAACAGAAGAACCGGTATGCTGACATATTTCTACGCGTCCCCTATCGTAAAAGATGGAACAGTGGTCGGCGTGCTTGTCGCGGGGGAGAATATAGAAAATGTCGCCAAGGCGAGCGCGTCGATTTCATGGGGTAATAAGGGGTATGCGTACGCAATCGACAGCAAAGGAGTGGTCATCGCGCACCCTGTGAAGGACCTTATCGGAGAGCTCAACGCAACCGTCGAAAGCGAACGTATCGGTCCGGAACTCGCACGCGGAATGCGCGACGGCCTGGCCGGGAATAGAGGAAGGATAGAATACTTCTTCAACGGCAGAGACCAGATGAACGTGTACGCGCCGGTGACGCAGACAGGCTGGCTTGTCTGCGTCACCACGCCTATGGAGGAGTTCCTCGCCCCCGTGCGCGCCATCCGGACGGCGGTCCTGATCGCCGTCGCCGTCGTCGCGCTGCTCATCGTTCTTGTGTCGCTGTGGCTTGCGAACGGTATCGCGAAGCCCGTGCGCGCGGTCGCCGAGAAGATGGACGCCGTCTCGAAGGGCGACCTGACCTCGACCATAGAACTGAAGAGCGGCATGAAGGAGATCAACCTTCTGGTGGGATCGGTGAATTCGATGATCACGCTCGTCTCGGGCTCCATCCGCGAGATTCTGGACACCTCGAAGCAGGTGCTTGCGCGCGCCGAGGACTTGAGCGCGGCGGCGGAGGAGTCGACGGCGTCGATCGAGGAGGTCATGGCGATCACGGAGAAGACGAGCGCGCAGACGGAGAACGCGGCCGCGGCGGTCGAGGAGACGAACGCGGGCGTCGAGGAGGTCGCTTCCGGAGCGCAGGCGGCGGCGAAGGCGGCGTCCGAGGCGGGCGAAGGCGCCGCGGTGATCGCGGAAGCCGCGCAGAAGGGCGGCGACTCCGTGGAGCGGATGGCCGCCATGATCGTGCAGACCGCGAAGGCGGGCGAACAGGTCGGGAGCGCGGTGGAGAACCTGGCCGGAACGGTGAAAAACATCTCCGGCTTCGTGACCACCATCACGCAGATCGCCGACCAGACGAACCTGCTGGCGTTGAACGCCGCCATCGAAGCGGCGCGCGCCGGAGAAGCGGGACGGGGCTTCGCGGTGGTCGCCGAGGAGGTCCGCAAACTCGCCGAAGAGTCGAACCGCGCGGCGGGCGAGGTCGGGAAGCTGATCGGGGAGATCACCTCGCGGACGGAGAGCGCGCTGAGGGATTCCGAGGGGTCGTCGAAAATCCTTCAGGAACTGGTGGCGAAGGCATCCGAGACGAGAGCGGTAATCGGAGATGTCGTCAAGGGGATGAACACCGTGACGGAGAACATCCAGACGATAGCGGCGACGGTGGAGGAGCAGTCGGCGAGCGCGGAGGAGATGACGGCGGGTATGGACAGCGTGTCGAAGTCGAGCATCGAGATCGCGGAGCAGGTTGGCGCCGTGAGCCGTTCCATGCAGGAGCAGACGAAGGTCGTGGAGGCGATCGCGTCGTCGTCGGAGGAGCTGGTAAGCCTGAGCGCGGCGATGCAGCGGGCGGTGTCGCGCTTCAAGGTGAACGAGGAGAGCCGCGGACTCGCGCTGAAGAAGTAACCGGTTCAGAGGAGAAGAGCAAAAAGGACGCCTTCGGGCGTCCTTTTTTGTTGGTCCGTCTCTTCCGGAAGAGGGTAATGACGGGTATAATACGATCCAAAGCATATTTTTAAATCTCTCCTAAGGCTGTGATGCAATGAAAGTTCGGGATTTTCTCCTTGAACGATACTTCGCCAAATACGAGTTCTCGGTACGTCATATGCTCAGCGCGTCCGACTGCGAGACAATAAGCGTCCGCGAGCTTCTTGAGGAGGTTGATGCCGACATAGAGGAACTCTGGCGCGAGCTTCGTCTTTCCTACACGGAGTCGCGAGGCCATCCCGCGCTTCTCCGCGAGATTGCGCGCGAAACGGGGGTTTCCGCCGACGAGGCGATCGTCCTCAATCCTGAAGAGGGAATCTTCCTGACGCTTAATGCTCTGCTGGATGGCGACGATCATGTCGTCGTGCTCAGTCCGTGCTATCAGTCGCTCTACGAGCTGCCTAAATCGCTAGGGTGCGAAGTGACGCGATGGTACCTCAAGAAGGAGGACGGCGCGTGGACGCTTGATCTTCCATTCCTCGAGAGGGCGATCAAGGAGAACACGCGCCTTGTCATCGTCAACTTCCCGCACAACCCGACCGGATTTCTCCCGTCCGTCGATCAGTTGAACGCCATTGCCGAGCTTTCGGTGAAGAAGGGCTTCTTCGTCTTCTCCGACGAGATGTACCGGGGGCTCGAGCACAACATTGCGGATCGTCTTCCCTCCGCGCCGTCGCTCATCCGCAGGAGCGTCGCTCTGGGCGGCCTTTCCAAGGCGTACGGCCTGCCGGGGTTGCGGATCGGTTGGGTTACCTCGACGGACAAGTGGCTTCTGGACAGGATCGCGGCCTTGAAGGACTACACCACTATCTGCTCTTCGGCGCCCTCGGAAATTCTCGCGATCGCCGCTCTTCGTCGGAGCGAAGAGCTTACCGGCCGCTGCCGCGGCATTGTTGCGGAGAATCTCGAGATGGCGCGCTCATTTTTCCGCGAGAACAGCGGACGGTTCGAGTGGTTCGAATCTCTCGGAAGCTCGGTCGCCTTCCCCCGCCTTATCGGCGTGCAGCCGGTGAAGGACTTCTGCGAGCGAGCCGTGACTGAACGCAGCCTCTTGATTCTGCCCGACTCCGTTTTCGATGTCGATTGGAATCATTTCAGAGTAGGCTTGGGGAGACGCTCGTTCCCCGAAGCTCTTACTGTTCTGCGCGAGATGCTCGACTGATTCTGAAAATTCCCCCCGCCTTTGAGCGAGGGGTTTTTTTTTCACTTTTTACGACGAGGTGATGACGATGTTCAAAGAAATGCGGAGAGAAGTGAAGTTCGGTATCGGCGTCCTGCTTCTTTTGGCGCTCTTCGCCGGGGCGTGGATCTACTCGTCCGGAACTCTCGACGCGGTCGTCGACGAGGCGATTCTTCTCAATGAGGCGTGCCTTCCGGGGGTAGTGCTCCTGCGGGATTCGGAGTTTTTTTCGTATGAGGCGCTGTGCGCGCTTCGCGCTCTCCGCGGCGGCGAGGAGAAGATCGACGCCGCGGAGAAAATCTTGGAGAAGTTGCTCGTTTCGCTTGAAGCCATGAAGCGGCACGCGTCGATTCATGACGATCTCGCCGCCCATCTGCGCCGTCTGGATGAAGCGGCCGGGATGGCGCACACGATTTTGGGTTCTCTGCAAGAGGTTCGAGTTTTTACCCGGGAGAAGGCAAAGCTTCGCTCGGAGATCGAAGGCGCTCTGGAGGCTCTTCGCGAGCGTTCTCGAAAAGGGCTCGCGGATGAGCGCGGGGTTTTGGAGCGTCTGCTTCTTTCGGGGGAGTCCGGGCGATCGCCCGAGGCCGTCCTCGCCGCTATCGCGGGAAGAGCAACTCTTGACGATGCCGTCGAGAGCCTGGCCCGAAAGCTCGTCCCGTTTTTTTCCGAGGAGGGGGAAGAGCGCGCCGAAGCGGTCCGGGAGGATCTTTCATTGCTTCGCGTCGCGCTCAGGGATGTCCGGATGGAGACATTCGACGATGAGCGTCTGCAACGTATCGACTCCATGACGGAGGCCCTGGACATCTTGCAAGGGGCTCTTGACGGCTTTGTGCGCGCCGCCGTCGGCGGGAGAGATCGCGAACGGCGTGCGGCCGCTTCGGGAGAGTCGCTCGTCGATCTTATCGGCGGAATCCGCGAGACCATGCTCCAGGATGCGCTCGGGCTCTCAGGAAGCTTGACGAAACGCTCGTACGAGGCTTCGAGGACGCTTGTGCTCGCTCTTCAGATTGTTTCGGTCTGCGCGATTCTTATCGCTCTCGGACTGGTGCGGAAGAAATAAGAGCGCTCCTCCGGCGAAGCGGAAGTACTCATTCGTCCTGAGGCGCAAGGAACGTTTCTGCATATGCGGAGGGCGCCGCGATATCCCTTTGCGGAAATTGACGGACTGGTTTCACTGTGCTCCAGCGAACAACGCCGAAGACTCTCGGCGTTTTTTTGATATCCCTCTTTATGCTATAGTAACGGACAGTCATCCTGTCGGTGTTTTCGGCAGAAGGAGACCCTGTTGTTATTCCAATTTAGAAGAGGTGAGGGTTTTGCTGAAAAATATGAAGATCGGCGTAAAGCTCGCTGGGGGTTTTTTTCTTCTTCTGGTCATCTTCGCAGCCGCCGGATGGTTTGCGTGGAGAAACATGAACGAGGTCATCAAAGAGACGGGAACGCTCGAGGAGCGCTATCTTCCCGGCATTCATCTTTCCAACGAAGTGGAGAATCTCGGGCAGGCGGTCATGCTGAACGTCCGTACGTATGTCCTCGGAGAGAGCTTCGCCGATCTCGACGCCGCGAAGAAAAATTTCGAGGAGCTTCTTGCCGTGCTCGCGCGGGGAAAGGAACACGCTTCGAAGCACCCCGGGCTGGAACAGCTCGCCGAGGGAATGAACAAGGCGGAGGGACAGGTAGCGCTCTATCAGCGGCTTCTTCTGGAGTCGCAGGGGCTCATGGCCAATATCGCAACGCAGCGCAGGCATGCGGCCGAAGCGGCGGCATCCATGGGGGCCATCGCCTACGATCTCCTTTTCGACGAGAAGGACGAGTTGGAGAAGGAGATCGAGGAGGGCGCCAGTCCCGGAACATTGCAGTATCGGCAGGAGAATATTCTGCTCCTCGACGACCTTGTCGAGGCGGTGCACAAAGCGGAGAGCTATACGCTCCGCTCTGTCGCCGAACGCCGGATCGAGCTGCTGAACCGTGTAGAGGATGAATTGAAGCGGGTGGAATCGTTGCTGAAGAAGGTGCAGTCGACCGCGTTCCAGCAGCGGCAGATCGATCAACTAAAAAAAGCTCTTGAGGATGCGGTCTCCTACAAGGGGGCGATCTCGTCCTTCCGCGAAGCCTGGAAGAATCTCGACGAGATGGGGAAAACCAGGACGACCGCAGGCGAAGGGGTGTTGGCCGCCGCGGCGGGGGTGATGAACTTCAGCCTGGAGCGCACGCTGCAGGTCGCCGGGGTCGTTACCGGACAGGCGCGCGATGTATCGAGGATGCTGATCGCGTCGGTTCTTTTCGCGCTCTTTGCGGGCATTGTCGTCGCGTTCCTTATCACGCGCATGATCACTCGTCCTATTCACAAGGCCGTCGCGCTTGCGGAGAGAGCGGGAGCCGGGGACCTTACCATCGAGCGGAAGGACTTCGGCCATGAGGGGAAGGACGAAATAGGCATACTTGCCGACGCCCTTGCCACGATGGTGAAGAACCAGGCGGACTCGGTCCGCGAGGTGGTCGCCGCCGCCCATGAAATTACGGATGGGGCGGGCGCTCTGGCCGCTCTTTCTCAGGAGACGAACGCCGCCGTGGAGGAGGTGCGCAGCTCGCTGGAACAGGTCGCCACCATTTCCGAAAGCAACTCGGCCGCGCTGGAGGAGTCGAACGCCGGAGTCGAGGAGGTCGCCGCCGGCGCCCAGGCCGCAGCGAAGGCCTCCTCGGAGGGAGTTGCCGCGGCGGAACATACGGCGGCGGTCGCAAAAGAGGCCGTGGAGAGAGTGGCGGACGTCATCGACGATGTGCACTCGGTCGGCGGGCAGTCGCAGAAGAGCATGGAGAAAATTCGCGCACTTGCCGCCTCCGTGGAAAACATCTCTCGTTTTGTCACCGTGATCAGCTCCATAGCGGACCAGACGAATCTTCTCGCGCTGAACGCCGCGATCGAGGCGGCCAGAGCGGGAGAGGCCGGGCGCGGGTTCGCCGTCGTCGCCGACGAAGTGCGGAAGCTTGCGGAGGAGTCGAACAGGGCCGCGCGCGAAGTCGCCGCGATCATTTCCGGGCTTGACGAGAGCGCGCGCGAATCCATCGTCGCGACGGAAGAATCGGAGCGGATCATGTCGCGGACGGCCGTGAAGGCCGACGACGTCCGGCAGCGTCTCGCAGGCGTTCTCAGCGAGATCGGCAATATCTCGGGAGTGATCTCGCACATCGCCTCCGTGGCGCAGAATCAAGCCGCGTCGAGCGAGGAGATGGCGAGCGCGATCGACCAGGTCTCGCACTCGACAATCGACGTCGTGCAACGCGTGGAAGCGATTCAAAGCGCCTCCGGCGAAATGGCGGGCGCATCCGAAGGAGTCGCCCGCGAAGCGTCCGAAATGGCGGAGCGCGCCGAGAGGATGCAGCGACTTCTCGCCCGCTTCATTCTCTCCGAGGGCGAGAAGGGGCTTGCTCCGATCGACTAGAACCGGGACAATCGTGTGAAAAAAAGGAGCCCTTGCGATGAGGGGCTCCTTTTTCATGCGCTCCGGCCGGTACTTCGGCGTCTCCATCACTCCAGGGCGGAATCCATCCGCTCGGCAAAAAAGTTCGAAACAGGAGAGACCCTGCTCAGTTCCACCAGCGTGTCGATAGTAAACTTGAGATGCTTCTTCGAGGCCTCTCTGGCTGTTTTCACA
>Ga0334888_1002566_pt1 | contig 19722 bp, 17 predicted proteins | sample GraSluR1_MG_FD_207227 | JGI IMG/M metagenome (GOLD analysis project Ga0334888, IMG submission 207227) | Sludge microbial communities from methane-producing bioreactor in Wageningen University, Netherlands - Granular Sludge_3_08-R1 | ecosystem: Engineered > Bioreactor > Anaerobic > Unclassified ...
TAGTGATGCCGGCGGCGCGCGTCCGCACTTGCTCTCAGCGCACCTGCGTCATGGTCACCGGGTTGCGCCAGTATCGTCCGTCGCGCGTCAGCAGATCGTCCGCCTCCTTTGGCCCCCATGTGCCGGCTGCGTATCTCGGAAGGCGGAGTTTGCCGCCTTTCTTTGCTTCCGCCCGTTCCTGCTCCAGCTGCCATCCTGCCAGCACGCGGGTGACACGCTCCCATGCAAGTTCAACCTCATCGCGCCGGATGAAGAGCGTCGTATCGCCCAATATGGCGTCAAGCAACAGCCGTTCGTAGGCATCCGCTGACGGCTGGCTGCCGAAATACTCGCGATAGGTGAAATCCATCGCCACCCGCTCGATATTGACGGAGGGGCCGGGGCGTTTGGCATCAAACGACAGCCGGATCTCCTCGTCCGGCTGGATGCGCAATGTCAGCACATTGCTGGGGGGAATCTCTTCGCTATTCAGCGTCTCGAACAGAAGGAGCGGGGGCTTGCGGAAGACAATGTTGATCTCGGTTGTCTTGGCTGCCAGCGCCTTGCCCGTTCGCAAGTAGAAGGGTACGCCCTGCCAGCGCCAGTTGTCGATCTCTAGCTTCCATGCCACGTAAGTATCGGTCACGGAGCTGTCCGGAACCCCTTTTTCCTCGGTATAGTCGGGGATTTCCTTGCCGGCGCTGACGCCGCGGCCATATTGGGCGCGCACCACCCAGTCGGCAACGCTTTCCGGCTCGATAGGGCGGATTGAGCGCAACACGTTGACTTTTTGGCTGCGAACCGCCTCCGGGTCGAAAGCGACAGGCGGCTCCATTGCGGTCAAAGCCATAAGCTGCATCATGTGGTTCTGCAACATATCGCGGATGGCGCCGGATTTGTCGTAGTAACCGCCGCGATCGCCAATGCCCAGCGTTTCGGAAACCGTGATCTGAACCTGGTCGATATAGTTGCGATTCCAAATCGGCTCGAAAATGCCGTTGCCGAATCGAAAAACCATAATATTTTGGACGGTCTCTTTTCCCAGATAATGGTCGATCCGGTAGATCTGGTCCTCGGAGAAGAGTTGGAGCAAGTGCTCGTTGAGGTCCCTGGCGCTGGCAAGGTCATGGCCGAAGGGCTTTTCGATGATGATACGGCCATCGCAACCGCTGGAGCATAAGCCCGAATCATGGATATGGGTCGTGATCGGCTTGAATACGGAGGGGGGCGTCGCCAAATAAAAAAGGTGGTTGCCGCCGATGTTCCGCTCTGCGTCCAGTTCGCCAACGCGCTTGGCGAGTCGTTGGAAGCTTTCGGCGTCGTCATAGCCGCCGCTCTCATAAAATAGCCCGCGCGCAAACGAATCCCACAAGCGCTCGTCGAAACTGACGGTCGAGAACTCGCGCACGCCTTCTTTTGCGGATTCGCGGAAGTCCTCATCCGTATGCTTGCTGCGGGCGAAACCAAGCACCGTGAAGTCGCGCGGCAGCAGGTTCTGGTAGGCGAGGTGATAGAGCGCAGGGATCAGCTTGCGCTTGGCGAGGTCGCCCGAGGCGCCGAACACGATCAGCAGGATCGGTTCTTCAATTCGCTTCATGGTCCGCTCTTTCTAGCGGGGCGCCGCTCTGCTCCAGCTCCGCAATTTTACGAATACGCAGTGCGAAACGCTCCACCTGGTTAAATTCCGCCGATACAAATGCGTTGACCAGTTCCGCAGCAACGGCGGCTCCGGCGATCTGGCTGCCGAGACACAGAACGTTCATATCGTCATGCTCAACACCCTGGTGGGCGCTGTAGACATCGTGCGCCACACTGGCGCGAATGCCGTGCAATTTATTGACGGCAATGCACATGCCCACGCCGCTGCCGCAGATGAGGATGCCACGGTCCGCCCTGCCGGACTGCACGAGCCGGCCGACCTTTGCGGCGTAGTCCGGGTAGTCGACTCGATCCGGCGAGTCAACGCCGGCGTTAATGACTTCGACGCCAAGTCTTTCCAACTCCGCCATTACGGCGGGTTTCAGCGACAGTCCGATATGATCGTTGCCAACCGCGACACGCATAAGTTCCTCCTTCTGTAAGGCGACGGTTCAGGACACTCGGACAGCGTCTCTCGGTGCAACGCCTCAGACATGCCGCGTATAGGCCATGACGGGCCCCGACGCCTTGATCTGGACAGGCTGTCCAATCGCAAAATGATACATCGGGCCTAGCCGTGCGTCAACGATGCGGCCCGACGGCAGTTGGATAGATACCAACTGGTCATGGCCGAAGAAGAGAACGGCGCGCACGCGCGCGCCTGCGTCGGCCCCTGCCGGCATAACGGATATGTTTTCCGGCCTAAGCAATATCTCCACCTCACCCTTTCGTTCGCTCACCAGTTCCAGCGAACCTACTTCGCATTCTACAGTGCGCCCGCCCGCGGTTCCGGGCAGGAAATTAGCGTCGCCCACAAACGCGGCGACATCCCGGTCTGCAGGCTGGCGATAGAGTTGCTGCGGCGCGGCCACCTGGCGCACTACGCCGTCGATGAGGACAGCCACACGATCGACGAGGCTGAGCGCTTCCTCCTGGTCATGGGTCACGAAGATGGCGGTGGCGCCGGCTTGGCGCAGAATCGATCTGACTTCGGCGCGTACGCGGACGCGCAGGCCGGCGTCGAGGTTGCTGAACGGCTCGTCGAGCAGAACGACGGCAGGCTCTGGGGCCAGGGCGCGCGCGAGGGCGACGCGTTGTTGCTGCCCGCCGCTCAATTCGTGCGGGTGGCGGCGTTCCATTCCGTCCAACCCTACCATCTCCAATACCTTCTCCACGCGACGGTCTCTGTCTCCCGTATAACTGTGCAGTCCAAAGCGCACATTGTCGATCACGTTGAGATGCGGAAAGAGCGCGTACTCTTGAAAGACCATGCCGATGCGCCGCCGCTCTGGCGGCACATGCAGACCAGCGCTCGCCGCCGGCTTGCCGCCTATCTCGATCTCGCCTGCGTCGAGCCGCTCGAAGCCGGCGATTAAGCGCAGCGTGGTTGTCTTGCCGCACCCGCTTGGGCCGAGCAGCGCCATCAGTTCTCCGCGCGCCAGTTCGAAGGTGATGCCATTGGCGGCGCCAACGCGGCCATATCGCTTCACGGCCGCGCACACGCGGACCCCCATCTCATATTCGCTCGTAGGATGGCGTAACTGCGCGTCGCTCTGCATCATTGGCCGGTGATCTCCTCTTGTCGCAAGATGAAGACCATGCTCAAAGCGGACACAGCCAGCAGAATTAGGGCCGGAGCCGCGGCTCGCGTGAAGAACGCCTCGCCCGTCGCCGACCAGATCTGGGTGGCCAAAGTCGTGAAACCGGTCGGCCCCAGCAACAATGTAGCTGGAAGTTCTTTCATGGCGCTGAGGAACACGAGGGCGACGCCTGCCCAGATGCCGGGCCGCAGCAGCGGCAGAATCACACGCCACACCGTTTGCCGCCGGTTCAATCCCAGGCTGCGCGCCGCTTCTTCTAGGCGCGGGCTGATCTGGAGCAGGCCGGAACGGATTGTCCCAACGGCTTCGGGCAAGAAACGCACGACATACGCAAAGAGCAGCATCGCTAGCGTCTGATAGATGAAGGGGGCGTAGTTGGCGCCGAAAAAGACGAGGCTGAGCGCTATCACAATGCCCGGCAGGCCATTGCCCAGATACGCCGAACGGTATACCCATGTGCTGTAGCGGCTGGGAAAACGCACGGCCAGATACGCCACTGGCAGCGCCAACACCACGGCAACAGCCGCCGCACCGCTCGCTGCCCGGAGACTGTTGGCCGTGGCCGTCCAGACGGGGAGTAACGACTCGCCAGCCGCCAGGCCGCGCACAAGCCAGTAAACGACGACGCTGGCAGGCAGTACGAGGCAGGCGATGACCACCCCCAGACAGAAGAGTAGAGCGGGCCAGCGCCATGCGCCTAGACGCACAAGCTGTCGCCGCCGGGCCGCGCCGACGCCGGCCCGCTGATATTCGCGCATGGCGCCCTGGACCCGCTGAGCGCTGATCAGAAGTAGAATCGTCAACACGACCAATACGAGGGCTAATACAGACGCCAACGTTCGGTCAAAGCTGCTTAGGTATTGGAGATATATGGCGCGTGTAAAGCTGTTGAAGCGCAGGATGGACACGGCCCCAAAATCGCTCAACACGTAAAGCGCCACTAGCAATGAGCCGGCGGCGAGGGAGGGACGTAAGCCGGGCAACGTTACGCGGCGAAAAGTCTGCCAAGGCCCATATCCCAGGCTGCGCGCCGCTTCGTCCAGGGCGGGATCGAGGTTTTGCAGGCCGGCCCTGGCGCTAAGGAACAGATATGGGTAGGTAAAAAGAGTTAACGCCCACACGGCGCCAGGCAACCCGTAGATGGAGGGGAGCCTCTCAACGCCGAGCGGTTCCAGCCAGCTCTGCACGAAGCCCCTTGGGCCCATCATGGCCACGAGCGAATAGGCGCCGACGTAGCTTGGAATGACCAGCGGTAACGCGCCCAGAACCGTCCACAGCTTGCGCATCGGCAGATCGGTTCGGACAGTCAGCCAGGCAAAGGGGACGCCGATACACCAAGAAGCGACCGTCACCAAAAACACCAGCGTGAGGCTGTTCAAGACGACGCGCCCTGTTCGCTCGCTCGCCAACATGTCGAAGACCTGTGCGGCGCCTGCCGAACCCGCCCGTACGCCCAGGTATGCCAACGGCAGCAGCATGAGCAAGGCGATGGCGCCGGCAACGATATGCAGAGCGATTCGACCTGACGATACGCGCGGTTGCAGGTCTGGCGTCAATGGGGCGATCGTGCGCTCATTCATCATATAAACAGGGAAGGCGTCGCGCGCCTGCCCGTGAGGGCGCTTTCCGTACTTGTATCGATGGTTTATGTTATCGGCGCGTGACGCACCCCATAGGCGCGGACGGTCATTGGCCACAGAAGCCAAACCAGCCCTATGATCGGCTGGACCAGCGGGAAGTACCCGTAATCCTCGCCGAAATGACGCCATACCGTACTGCCGACGGCAGCCGGGTCCGCGATACTCCACACGCCTACCGCCAGCGTCATCAATGTCTCAAACGCCAGCACGCCGACAGACAGCCGCCAAGTCCACGGTCTGCGATAGGCGAAGCCAAGCGTGGCGGTTAAGTAGCACAGCGCAGCCAGTGCGCTCAATGCGACCGGCAAGTAGTCGACAATGTCTTGGCGGATGAACAACTGATAGATCGCTCGCACGCCGGTGGACAGCGCCAGCAGCGGGTACGAGACGGCAAGAATGTAGCCCGCCGGGCTTACTGCGTTTTCCCAGAGTGCATCCGTTCGTTTGTGCTTGACATCCGACTGTACAGCCATCTCTTGTTCCATCCGACCGCTAATCCGCCGCGACCACTCTATTCAACCGGATTCTGCGCCGCGCATCTGTAAGGATGCCATGCATTGCGCCGGAGAGTTGCTGCGGCGAGCGCAATTCAGCCGCTTGGGGCGTGGTTGGCATACACAAATGCGCGCACATGCCGCAGAAGGTCGTCGTATGTGTGCACCACTGGGATGTCGGGGTAGTCGGCGCACACATTGGCTGGCGGGCGAAAAAGCAGGCGTTGCGCGGCCTCCAGCAACATGGCAATATCGTTATAGGAATCCCCAACAGCCAGGGTGCGGAAGCCCAGATCGTGAAAAGCGGCCAGGGCGCGGCGTTTGGCATGCGGCACGCGCAGCCGGTACCCGACGATAGTCCCAGCGGCATCGACCTCCAGCGCATGGGCGAACACTGTTGTGAGGCCCAGTTTTGGGAGCACTGGGTTCACGAACTCGTAGTAGCTGTCAGTGATGATGATCAGAGGGACGATACGGCGCACTTCGTCCAATAGCTCACCTGCGCCCGGCAGCGGGTCCAGACCGGCGATTACCTCCTGAATGTCCTGTAGACGCAGCCCGTGCTTGCGCAGAATGTCCAGACGCATCTGCATCAACTCGTCGTAGTCGGCCACGTCGCGCGTCGTCAGGCGCAGTTCCGGAATGCCGGTCGCATCCGCCACCGCGATCCAGATTTCGGGCAGCAGGATGCCCTCGAGATCGGAGGCGAGAAGGGGAGGGGCGTCTCTTAACTTGTTCGGCTCGGTCATCGTCGGTCCGCAATTCTAGTTCGGCATATAGGTATCCAGGCGAGGGCCGGCGCTCGGTCGGGCAGAAAACCGGCGCCTGCCGCGGCCCGGCTTCGACAGCCGCGTAAGTCTACCAGACACAGACTTATCGAACCAAACGCTCCTCCGCGAATGGGCAGTTCGCAACCTGCACCCCGGCGTTAACGTCACTTGACGCAAAGAGTTAGATTCGGTAAACTTGCCGACGTTCCTTAGATTTAATCAGATTTTTGTCAGTTCACGCTTCAACACGGGCCAGGATGCGGATGCGATACGGAAAGACGGACACCCACACGGTACATGACGGCCTTTTCTGCATCGGGTTGAGCTATCGGACCTCGTCGATGCAACAGCGCGAGTGTATTGCGGCCGCGAGCGACGTCTGGGTTGCTCGATGCTTGCAGACATGCCCAGAGGTGACTGAGTGGGCGTTGTTGTCGACGTGTAACCGCATCGAGCTATACCTTGCTATTGACGAAGCGCCCGCCGATACGCCTCATCGTCTGCGGCGCCGTATAGCAGAAGTAACAAGCCTCGCCGAGAGCGACATGGCGGATATTCTCTACCAGCCTGCCGAAACTGATGCGGCGAAGCATTTACTGTCCGTGTCAGCGGGACTTGACTCGATGGTTATCGGTGAGAGCCAGATTCTAGGCCAGGTCGCCACAGCCTATCAGCAGGCTACGGCGCGCGGTTCAATCGGCCCGGTATTGGGCGGACTGTTCCGGGCTGCAATTCGCGCGGGCAAGCGCGTGCGCTCCGAGACTGCGCTCGGTCGCAACCCCGCCAGTGTCGGTTCGGTAGCGTTGGAGCTGGCAGCGACTGAACTTGGTGAACTGCGGGATCGCAAGGTAACAGTCGTCGGCCTTGGCGAGATTGGGGCCATTAGCCTCAAGCTGTTGAAAGCGCGCGGTGTGCACCGGGTGTCGGTGGTGAATCGAACGTATGCACGCGCCAAGGCTGCGGCGGCGCCGGGCTGGAAGGCGTATCCGTTGAAGGAATTGCCCGCGGCGCTTGACGACGTAGATCTTGTCATCACCGCGACCGGCGCGCCGCACCCCATCATCCGGCGCGAGATGCTTGCCCAAGCGGTGCAGAGCCGCATACAGGCGACAGGGGAGCCGTCTACTGATCCGTTGTTGGTCATCGACCTGGCGCTGCCGCGCGATGTGGACATGGGCGGAGCGCCTCTGCCCGGCGTGACCGTAATCGACCTGGACGATATCCAGCGTCGCATGGCCGCAGCGCGTGCGCATCGCCAATCCGCTGCGCGAGATGCAGAACGCATCGTCGACGAAGAACTAGCGCACTTTCACTCATACCTGCGCGAGCTGGCTGTCAGGCCCCTAGTGGTCGAACTGCGCCAGAGGGCTGAGGCCATTCGCGAACAAGAGCTGCAACGCACCCTGCGTTTCTTGGGCGATGTTGACCCCGAAACGCGCACACATCTGCATCATCTCACGCGCGCCCTCGTCAACAAACTCTTGCATCAACCGACTGTGAGCATTAAGCGCATGGCTCGCGAACAGGCCGCCGCCGAGTCAGTGGCGGCGGCCCGCGAGTTGTTCGGCCTCGACAACTCCGCTTCCCAGTTCTAGGCCGAGGACGGACCATCGTGATTGAAGCGGTAACCATCGGCACGCGCACCTCTCAGCTGGCGCTGTGGCAGTCGCAACACGTTGCGGATCTGCTCGTCGCGGTGCGGCCCGGCCTGCGCATCGCCTTGCAGCCCTTCGTTACCCACGGTGACAAGATCTTAGATCGACCGCTACCGGAGATCGGCGGAAAGGGCTTGTTTACGGCCGAGTTGGAGCAGGCGCTGCTCAACGGAAACATCGACCTGGCCGTACATTCCCTCAAGGATCTGCCGGTGGAACAGCCGCCCGGATTGACCTTAGGCGCGATCATCCGGCGCGGGGATGTGCGCGACTGTGTGATCGCGAAGCATGGCTGGACGCTGGCGACGCTGCCGGCAGGCGCGGTGGTGGGCACGAGCAGCCCGCGCCGCCGCGCACAGATCGAAGCCATGCGCCTCGATCTGGATATCCGCTCTGTGCGCGGCAATGTCGAGACGCGAGCGCGCAAGGCTCTGGAGGGCGAGTACGACGCGGTCATTCTCGCCGCAGCCGGCGTTCAGCGCTTAGAACTGGAGAACCTGGTCACAGAATGGCTGCCTGCCGATGTACTGCTTCCCGCACCGGGGCAGGGCGCGCTGGCCGTGCAGTGCCGCGCCGGCAATGAGCCGCTGCTTTCGCTCCTCGCCGAGATCGACGACGCGGACACGCGCCTGGCGACTGCTGCTGAGCGGCGTTTTCTCGACTTGTTGGGCGGCGGTTGCGCAGCGCCTGTCGCCGCGCTGGCGCAGCGCAGTACGAACGGCATGTTTACGCTGGCCGTGTTTGCAGCCCTCGAAAACGTTCTACCTGTACGAATGGCGGAATCCGGCGCAGAACCGCTAGACTTGGCCGCGACGCTCGCCGAGAGCGTCCTTGCCTCTGCTCAAAGACAAGATAAGCCGCTGGCAGGGAGGCGGATCGTGGTGACGCGCCCCGAACAGCAGACGCAGACGCTGCACCGTAGACTTACGGAGCTTGGCGCGCAAGTGATCGCATCGCCGGCCATCGAGATCACTCCGGTCGACGATACGGAACCGTTGCGCCGTAGCTTGCGGCGTCTCGACGAGTATCGCTGGATCGTGTTCACGAGTGCGAACGCGGTCCGGGTCTTCGTCGAAGCCCTACTAGAAGAGGGACTGTCCGCGAACGCCGCTGCGGCCTGTCGGATCGCAGCTGTCGGCCCGGCGACCGAGGCTGCCTTGCTCGCCGTGGGTCTTCAAGCCGATTACCTGCCGGATCAATACCTGGGCGAAGCCATCGCTCGCGGGGTGGACGTGGAACCGGGTGAGCGTGTGCTGCTGCCGCGTGCGGTTGACGGTGGAAGCGAGCTTCCGGAAATTCTGACTGCGCGCGGAGCTGTCGTGGATGACATAGCCATCTACCGGTCTCGTCCGGTTGCATTAACCGCTGAATCCGTGCAAGCGCTGGAACGAGGCGTCGACGCAGTGATCTTCACCAGCGGTTCAACCGCGCGCAGCTTCGCCGCTGCGTTGGCGCAAACAGCTTTGGCGGACCTGCTCGAGCGCTGTACAATCGTCTGCATTGGACCCAAGACCGCAGAGGCTGTACAGCAACTCGGCTATACTCCGCACGTAACAGCGGATGTACACACCGAAGAGGGACTGATCGAAACGCTCATCGACCGCTATCGAGGTACGACGAGATGAATCACAACGCTGGCCGGGAATCCGGGACTACGGCTTCACCGGCAATCATGCCTCATGACGTCGCGCCTGCATCTACGCGGCCGCGGCGGTTGCGTAGTTCTCCGGCAATGCGCGCTCTAGTGCGAGAAACGCATCTGCTGGCGGACGACCTCATCCTGCCCCTGTTCGTGATTCACGGCCGCGCTGTTCGGCATCCTATTGCCTCGATGCCCGGCGTCTTTCAGCTTTCAGTCGACGAAGCGGTGCGCGAAGCAAGCGCGGCGATGGCGGAAGGCGTGCGCGCCGTGCTCCTATTCGGCATCCCAGCACAGAAGGATTCTGTCGGCCTGGAGAACTTCACCGATGACGGCATTGTCCAGCAGGCAGTCCACGCGCTGAAGCGAGCGCTGCCGGATCTGCTCGTGATCACCGATGTTTGCCTGTGCGAGTACACCGACCACGGCCATTGTGGGCTGCTGAACGCCGCGGGGACTCCGCATTACCACGCGAGCTTGCCCGAGGGCTATGTGCTCAACGATGAGACGCTGGAGATACTCGGCAAGGTCGCGCTGTCGCACGTTCAGGCCGGCGCGGATATCGTCGCGCCGAGCGGCATGATGGACGGCATGGTCGCGGCCATCCGCAGCGCGCTGGACGCGGGCGATTTTATGAACGTGCCCATCATGTCTTATGCCGTCAAGTACGCATCATCCTACTACGGCCCCTTTCGCGAAGCGGCGGAGGGGGCTCCTCGCTTCGGCGACCGCAAAACCCACCAGATGGACCCGGCCAACGTACGCGAGGCGTTGCGCGAAGCTGCGCTCGACGTGGCAGAGGGAGCCGATTTCCTGATCGTCAAGCCGGCCCTTGCGTATCTAGATGTGGTAGCTGCGGTGCGGAGCCATTTTTCGGAACTGCCGATCGCAGCGTATAACGTGAGCGGAGAATATGCCATGATCAAGGCGGCCGCGACCAACGGTTGGCTGGATGAGCGAGCTATCGTCATGGAAACCCTAACCGGCATGAAACGCGCCGGCGCCGACTTAATCATCACATACCATGCGCGCGACGCTGCGCGTTGGCTTGGCGACAATTTCAGTAACAGATAGGAAGAGAGACCATGCCCAAACCAACTCCGCTTGCCATCCAGGATCGGCCCATCCAAAACGGTCTGGAATCGGTAGACCTCACCGAGAAAGGCCGGTCGCCCAGCGGCGAGGTATTGACCTCGAATCGCCGGCTGTACATGCAGTTTATGGCTTTCGGCGGTTGTATAAACACCGCAACGCTGGTCGACGCATTAGGCGCTGCCGACATCCACGGCGTGCTCTACGAAGACATAAACGACCCGACGGGCGTAGGGCTGCTGACGTTCAGCGAGTCGGCGGATTACTTCCTTGACGAGGTGCGTCGCTTCCTGACTATACCGCCCTTCTCCGACCTGACGCCCAAGCCCGAATACACCATGTTTGGACGCACCTATTCGCTCGGCTATGAGCCGGACTTGGACGAAACGCTGGTAGGCCGGCCGCGGCGCCGCGTGTGCGATCCAAAACTGCCCTGGGTTGTCTGGTATCCGCTGCGCCGCTCCGGTTCGTTCGAACGGCTGAGCGCGCAGGAGCAGAACGTGATCCTGATGGAGCATGGCGGGATCGGGCGGGCGTTCGGCAAGGCGGGCCTCGGCTACGACATCCGCCTGGCCTGCCACGGCATGGACAAGAACGACAGCGACTTCGTTGTCGGCCTGGTTGGGCCGGAGCTTTACCCGCTGTCGATGATCGTGCAGCGCATGCGCAAGACGCAGCAGACATCGCTGCATCTCGATCGGCTTGGACCGTTCTTCATCGGTCGGGTCGCCTGGCAGGCGCAGATGGAGCAGGGGGCCGGCAATTGAACAGACCGGATGCGATGACAGAGGGACAGCGCGGCGTCTCCGCCGCCGAGTCCGTTGATGCGGAGCCGGTCGAGCCGTTTCTGCGTGCGTGTCGCGGTTTGCCGGTTGAGCGCACGCCTATTTGGCTGATGCGGCAGGCGGGCCGCTATATGGCCGAATATCAGGCGGTGCGCGCCAAGCGCAGCATGTTGGATGTGATTCGTACGCCCGAACTCGCCGCCGAAGTGACGCTGCAACCGATCAAGCGCTTCGGCTTCGACGCGGCGATCATCTTCGCAGATATCCTGCCGCCCCTGATCGGGATGGGACTGAAGCTGGATTTCGTCAAAGGCGCCGGCCCGACCATCGAGAACCCGTTACGTACGAACTACGACATCGACATGCTGGCTGCGCCGCCCGCCGAGGAACACCTTGGCCCGACGCTGGAGGCGATTCGCCTCGTATCCGCCGAACTGGCAAGCCGCAACATCCCGCTGATCGGCTTCGCGGGCGCGCCGTTCACCCTCGCCAGCTATGCCGTAGAGGGCGGCGGCTCCAAGAACTATGCGCGCGTCAAAGCCTTGATGTACAGCGAACCGGCGGCGTGGAAGCGGCTGATGACCAAGTTAGTCACCGTCCAGGCGGACTACCTGCTCAAGCAGGTCAAGGCCGGCGCGGCGGCGCTCCAGGTCTTCGACTCGTGGGCCGGCCTCGCCCTTGGCCGGGATGATTACGTGCGGTTTGTGCAGCCGTACAACCGGATGCTCTTCACCGCTTTGCAGCGCAGCGGCGCGCCGGTCATCAACTTCAGCACCGGCACGAGCGCTTACCTCGCCGACGTTGCCGCGGCCGGCGGGGATGTGCTCGGCGTTGACTGGCGCATGCCCCTCGGCTGGTGTTGGGAGCAAGTCGGCTACGATAGGCCGATCCAGGGCAATCTTGACCCGGTCGCTCTGCTGGCGCCGTGGCGTGAACTCAAGCACCAGATCGACCGCGTATTTGCCGAGGCGGGTGGGCGGCCTGGACACATCTTCAACCTGGGCCACGGCATTCTGCCCCAGACGCCCGTCGACAACGTGGCGCGCCTCGTGGATTACGTCCATGAGGCCGCTACTCGATAAAGCTAGCCCGACACCGCAACCCGTTCCGGAAAGGCTGCGACATGACGCAAATTCGTTACCCGCTGGGCGTGCTCATCATGGCTTACGGGGGACCTAATTCGCTCGACGAACTCCCCGGCTATCTTTCCGACATCCGCAGCGGGCGACCGACGACGCCTGCGGTGCTGGAGGAGATCACCCACAACTACCGGATGATCGGCGGCAGTTCCCCCTTGCTCGGCATCACCCGGCAACAGATCGCTGCAGTCGAAGAGAAACTGGATCCGCAGCGCTTCCGTTGTTATCTGGGTATGCGCCACTGGTCCCCGTGGATCGAGGAGGTTGTGGCGCAGATGGTTGAAGATGGCATCACCCATGCCATCAGCCTCGTGCTTGCACCGCACTATAGCAAGCTCAGCGTTGCCAAGTACCAGGCCAAGATCACGGACGGGCTGGACATGGTGCACGGCCGCATCGAGTTCGAGCATATCGCCAGCTATCACGACGCACCGCTCTATATAGAGGCGTTGGCTGACCGGGTATCGGAGGGCATCGCGCAGTTCGCGCCCGACGACCATGAGTCCATCCACGTCATCTTCAGCGCACACAGCTTGCCCGTGCGCATCATGCAGATGGGCGACCCATACGACGCGCAACTGCGCGAGACGGCGAACTTGGTTGCAAGCCGCGCCGGGCTTGATGCGAGTCGCTGGTCGTGGAGCTACCAGTCCGCCGGTCGCAGCCCCGAACCGTGGCTTGGCCCGCAACTGGATGAGCGCCTGCAGGACCTGGCCGCGCGAGGCGTAAAAAACGTGGTCAGCATCCCCGTCGGCTTCGTCGCCGACCACGTCGAGATTCTGTTCGACATCGACATCCAGGCGCAAGCAGAAGCACGCAAGCTAGGGATGCGCCTCGTGCGTCCGCCCGCGCTCAATACAGACCCGCTCTATATCCAAACGCTGGTGAACCTCATCGAGGGGCGCGCGTCGCAGTGGGAAGGCGCAGAGGCCGCTATTCCCGTACAAACCGGATGACGAAGGAGGCAAATCGATGCTGAACACGAGCCGGTCGCAGCAGCAATTCGCAGAGGCCATGCGCCTGTTGCCGGGCGGGGTAAACTCGCCCGTCCGCGCCTTCAAGGCTGTGGGCGGCCAACCGCTGTTTATCGAACGGGGCGAAGGCGCTTATCTGGTGGACGTCGACGGCAATCGCTACGTGGACTACGTTCTGTCATGGGGGCCGCTGATCCTGGGACACGCGCATCCCGAAGTGGTCGCTGCACTCCAAAAAGCCGCAGCGCGTGGGACGAGTTACGGCGCGCCCTGCCCGCAAGAGGTGGAGCTAGCCCGGCTGGTGACTGATATGATGCCCAGCGTCGAGGTGGTGCGCTTTGTCAACTCCGGCACAGAGGCGACCATGAGCGCGCTGCGGCTGGCACGCGCCTACACAGGCCGCACAAAGATCGTTAAGTTTCAGGGCAACTACCACGGCCATCCCGACATGCTGCTCGTCCAGGCCGGCTCCGGTGTGGCGACGCTCGGCTTACCCGACTCGCCGGGCGTACCGCCGGCGACTGTAGCCGATACCTTGACGGCGCGTTATAACGATATCGATTCAGTAGCACGTTTGTTCTATTCGTTCCCGCTGGACATCGCCGCCGTGATCGTAGAGCCCGTGGCGGGCAACATGGGCATGATCCCGCCCGCTCCGGGGTTCCTGGCGGGGCTGCGCGAACTGACGGCGTCGCATGACGCATTGCTGGTCTTCGACGAAGTGATGACCGGGTTCCGCGTGCATCCGGGCGGGGCGCAAGCGCTATTTGACATAACTCCAGACATCACGGCGCTAGGCAAGGTCATCGGCGGGGGGCTGCCGGTCGGAGCGTATGGCGGACGCCGCGACATCATGGAACTGGTCGCGCCGGCGGGGCCGATGTACCAGGCGGGTACGCTCTCCGGCAATCCTTTGGCGATGACCGCGGGCGCGGTCACGCTGCGCGCCATCCGCCAGCCGGGCGTATGGGAGCGTCTTGAGCGTACGGGGGAGATGCTCGTCGCCGGACTGGGGCAGGCGGCTAAACAGGCGGGCATCGCCGTCTCGCTGGCTCGCCTCGGCACAATGTTCGGCCTTTTCTTTGCAGAAGGACCGGTGATCGACTGGGACTCCGCTAAGATTGCAGACACGAATCGCTTTGCGCGCTATTTCCGCGCCATGCTAGAGCAGGGCGTCTATCTAGCTCCGTCGCAGTTCGAGGCCGGCTTCCTCTCTACGGCGCACGGCGAGGCGGAGATCGCCCAAACCATCAACGCAGCCGAGCGAGCATTTGCGCAGTTATGAGGCATGGGCCAGCCAGGAATGACCGGCCAAAAGCGTGCGGAGATGTTCACGGCAGCCGGTCATACATGCCATGCACATCGGCGGCGTGGAAGCGTGCGACGCGTTTGCTGGGCGGCAGCGGTTCCTCGTAGAAAAAGGCCGGCAGTTCGTCGTCCTCTATGCCGAAACCGGCCAGCCGGTTAAACTCGGCCTCCAACTTAAGCGTCTCTTCACCCATCCTGAGAAAGTAGCCGAGCGCAAGACTCGTGCCCAGCGCGTCGTTAATTGCCCCGACGATAAACTCGATGTTGGCGTTGGTCACAGTCTGGCCGAACATACACAGCCCAACCGAGTCGCCGGCGGCCATCTTTACCTGTTGCGCCAGGCTCAGTTCCAGAAGCTCCTCCAGGCTCATGGCGGCGCTGTCCAGGCGGGGCAGATTGCCTGCGGTATGGTCAGCGCCTTGGGCTGTCGCCATCATGGTGATGCCGGTCGCCTCGACGACGCGCGGGTCGTAGGCGCTGATCGCCTGTCTTTTCACCACAGGAACGCGCTCCACGCCATACGCCTCGCCGATTCGGGCCGTACCTTGCGCCCAGAGCTTGCCCCGGTCCGTGCCGGCGCGAATCTCGGCCAACGCGTGCGCCATCCAGTCTACGTCCCCGAACTCGGCCAGGCCCGCTTCCATTAGGACCGCGAGCATAGCGCCGGTTTCGATGGTGTCTATGCCAAGATCGTTGGCGATGTAGTTGAGGGCGGCTAGATCGTCAGGGTCCGAGATGCCGCAGTTTGTGCCTAGGAGGCCGAGCGTCTCGTACTCCACCGGCGAGACAACTTCCTCACCATCGGCGTTGTAGTAGACATTGCTGCACTGGATGACGCACCCCGGCATGCAGGCGTGCGTCTGGAGACCGCCGCGACCTGTGTTCAATTCACCGATGTAATCGCCGCCCATTCTGAAGCGTTCATCTGCATCAGCGTCCGCCTGCTGCCCGCTGGAGAAATTGCGCACGGGCAGACCGCCGACCACGTTCTGGAAATCGGCCATGCCCATCGTGCCGACTGCATTGTAGAACTTCATCACGACCGAATCCGCCTGCAAGAGCTTCGCATAATCTCGGAGGTTGGACATTGTCTTCTTGCGATCGTGCAGCGGAGGAATGCGATCGAGATCGACAACAATCGCCTTGACCCGTTTGGAACCCATCACCGCGCCCACGCCGCCGCGCGCCGCCAGCCGCGAAGGCCGGCCGTCAATATCGCTGAAGGCAATGCCTGCCAGCAGCCCCTGGTATTCTCCGACCGGCCCGCACAGGGCGATGGCGACCTTGCGCCCGTAGGTCTCATACAGCAGATCGGCCGCCCCATAATTACCTTTGCCGAGATAGGGCGAGGCGTCGTCGAACTCCACGCCGCCATCCTTCGTAAAGCGGATTACCGTCCACTCATCGCTTGCGCCGTGCAGGGTCAGGCCTGCGATCTGCAACTGGCCGAGTGCGTAGGCGAATGTGCCGCCGCCGTTGGCTTCCTTAATGCCGCCGGTGAGCGGGCTCTTACAGCCTACGCTGGTGCGGTTGGCGTTGGAGAACGACGTGCCCGCGAAGGGACCGGCGGAGAAGATCAGCGGATTATCAGGCGATAGCGGATCGACCTGCGCAGCGCCGTTTTCGACCAGCGTCTTGGCGATCAAATAACGGCCGGCCTTCGCAAGGTCTTCGCCTTTTAGGTGCGAGCGTGTGACGCTCTTGTCAGCCAGGTTAATATCAAGATATGTTCGCATCTGGTCTCTCCCGCGATGTGGTGTGCGTACTATACGTGGGGCGGACGTGACGTGCCCGCAAGCGGCGTCCGGTTTTCGCCGCCGCCCTAAACAAGTATACCCATCACCTGATATTCCTGGCAATGGGGGCAGCCCAAACGAAGAGGCCGCAGCAGCGGGGCAGGGGGCGGCTGCTCATGGCGTTCGCGATGACGACGCCGAAACCCAAAAACGCTCAACACCAGTACCCATGCGTGCATCGGCGGGCTTCGCATAGTCTCTTGTCGTTATGAAACGGACAGCATACGCAGCGCGACCGGTTTGGCGCACATATGGAACTAGAGTAGGGGGCACGGATAAAGGTTATGTCAATGTGTGGCGGCATTTGGGGGGACTAGCACGGCGGAATCACTCGATCGCGGAAAGACTGGGCCGTATGACTCAAGCGACCGCAAGGCTCAGCCGGCAAGCGACAGAGGTGATGACATTGCGCGCCGTCACAGAGACTGCGCGCCAACCACAGGACACAGCCGCTTAGGCTCCGCGACGCTTGGCTAATGCGATTCCGCAGCGTATCGTTTGGACTCTTGGGCCGTCTAGATTATCATAGACATTACTTATGAGAAGCCGACTTCTCAAAAGTTATCGCCGGAGAAACGCTCATATGGACACGAAGCAGCCAATTGTACCCAGCGCGGGATTCCCGCTCCAAGCCATGCACGCCGTTCCGTCATCGAGCAACCCGGCGCTTGTGTACATCGCATCGCTTGCCGCAGGTTCGCGCCGTACTATGCGTGATGCGCTCCAGACGATCGTCGACGTCTTGCTTGGCTACGATCCCGGCAATGCCGATGACAACCCAAACCGCGCCGTCACCCCTAATGGCGCAAGCCAACCAATAGTCTCGTGGGATGCGTTCCCCTGGCACGAACTAGATTACCAGCATACCGCCGCAGTTCGCGCGGTTCTCGTATCGCACTACAAGAAACGCACGGTCGTCAAGATGCTGTCAGCGATGCGCCGCGTGCTTAAGGAGTGCTGGCGCCTTGGCTATATCACCGTCGAGCAATACCAGCGCGCTATCGATCTGGAGCGCGTCGCCGGCAAGACGGCGCCGCAGGCGCAGACCGGACGGCATGTCGAGCAGGAAGAGATCGAAGCGCTACTGAAGCAATGCGCAGATGGCTCGCACGCCGGCGTCCGTGATGCCGCCTTGATCGCTATCGCCTATAGCTGCGGCCTGCGCCGCGCCGAATTGACCGCCCTCTCACTGGAGGACATTGATCTGGCTGCGATGTCGCTTCGTGTGGTCGGCAAGGGCAATAAGGAGCGGATCGTCTACGTAGGACACGACGCAGCCCTGTATCTGCGTGCGTGGCTGCGTGTGCGCGGCGGCCATGCCGGCGCAGTCTTCGGGCGCATTACCAAGTCAGGCCGCCTGTTGATGGCCCACGACAAACCGGCGGGTGGTGAATTTGTCCCGCATATGACCGACCAGGCTGTTTATTCCATCATCAAGCGCCGCGCTGAGCAGGCGCTTCTAGATTCGTTTAGCCCACACGACATGCGCCGCACCTATGCCGGGAACTTACTGGACGCCGGCGCCGATCTGGCGATCGTTCAGAAACTGATGGGGCACTCCGATCCCGGCACGACCGCCGGTTATGACCGCCGCTCGGCGCGCGTGCAAAAGGACGCGGTCGAAAGGCTCTCCATCCCAATCATCCCTGACATCGTGAATTTCCACAGCCTTTGATGGCATTATGTCAAGTTTCTTGGCTGCGTCCCCTCAAATTCAGGATGGTACGTATCCCCCTACCCTATCGACGCGCGCTCTCATGTCGCTTAAGCCACGTTGCAAGCCCGAAGAGCGCCAGCAAGCCGCCCGTAAGCGCTATGATCGTCAACGCGCCATCAGCGTGACCGCGCCCCGACACGGGCAGTTTCGGCGGCGTCTCAGTTGCAACCGGTGCGGTCGGCGTGTCAGCCGACTCAGGCGTTTCTGGCGGCGTTGACGTTGCGGTCGCCGTTGGGTGCGGGGTGTCAGTCGCAGCAGCTATTACAACCGGCCTCGCCGTGTGCGTCTGTGTAGGCGTTGCACTAGGAATAGGCGTATTTGTTGCCGCCGGAGTTGCCGTAAGCGTCACTGTCTGAGTTGGCGTAGGCGTTGAGGTAGGCGCATGCGTCGGCGTATGGGTCATCGTCTGTGTTGCCGTTGCGGTAGCAGTGTCGATCGGCGTTGAGGTCGGGGTAGGCGTAGGCGTGGAAGTACTGGCCGGCGAAGACGTCGCCGTGGGCGTATCGGTTGCCGTCGGCTGCGGCGTGTGCGTTCGTGTCACCGTATTTGTGGCCGTAGGGGATGCGGTTCGCGTCGCGGTTGGCGTCGACGTAGGTACGCTCAACTGCATGGGCTCACCGGTGGAGAGCGCTTCGCCGCTCTGCCCGATCAGTTCCGTTCGCACAGCGTAGTCGCCTGGTCCCGGCAACATGATAATTGCCGACCACGCCCCATCCGTAGCGACGGTCGTGGTGTAGACCGCGCCGTCCACCGTGATGCGGACGGTCGCCCCCGGCTGCGCGTGTCCGCGCAACTCAGTCTCGCCCTCTCTCAACGGCATAGTCAGCATTTCCTCGGCGAACCTAGGCGGAATCGCCGTGTATGTAGCGGTTGCCGTGCCCGTCGCCGTCGACGTTGATGTAACCGTCGCCGTAGGGGTAGAAGTCTCCGTAGGCGTACTGGTCGGCAGGCGCGTTGCAGTCGGCGTGTGGGTAGGAGTGTTAGTCGCCGTCGGCGTGGACGTCGCTGTGGGAACAGGCGTTGGCGTCGCGGTAGCGGTATTTGTTGCTGTGGGCGTTGGTGTAGGCGTAATCGTTGCGGTCTCTGTCGGCGTGTTCGTAGCGGTTGCCGTTTCCGTTGGTGTAGGCGTGTCTGTGGGCGTGGGCGTCAGCGTCTCTGTGGGAGTAGGTGTGGCGGTCTCTGTCGCGGTCGCCGTAGGCGTGTCCGTAGCAGTCGCTGTCGGGGTTGGCGTAGGCGTATCGGTAGGAGTCGCCGTCTCTGTAGGCGTACTCGTCGACGTTGGCGTGTCGGTCGGCAGCGGCGCCACCACCACATACGACGCCAGCCGCGCCGCCGCATCCGCCTCCGCCTCGCCCGCCGTGCGGCAGCCGATGTATTGCACCCCGGGCGTGTCGAAGCGCAGCGTGTAGCGCCACGTCCCATCCTCTCCAGCCCTCACCGTCGCCGCCGGCAGGTCGCCCACGAACAACTCGATGTCCGCACCAGGCCGTCCCGT
>Ga0334888_1002567_pt1 | contig 19715 bp, 24 predicted proteins | sample GraSluR1_MG_FD_207227 | JGI IMG/M metagenome (GOLD analysis project Ga0334888, IMG submission 207227) | Sludge microbial communities from methane-producing bioreactor in Wageningen University, Netherlands - Granular Sludge_3_08-R1 | ecosystem: Engineered > Bioreactor > Anaerobic > Unclassified ...
AAATATCGGAAGCAACATCGACGAGGAATAGCTGAGCCGTGAAATCAGAGGCGCGGGTGATCGAATGCACCAGGAGTTCCACCGTCTCCCTATCAGCCTCCCCGAACATTGCAAGATCGCCCACCTTCGGGCCAAGAGCCTCCGCAACAGATGTTGTCAGTTCAAGTGTACCCGTCTCTCCCGCAACAGTAACGACAGACAGAACCAGCGTTCCGCCGTCCGCCAACCGGAACCTGCAGGCGTAGGATTTGCCTGCCTCCATTGTTACCAATTCATCCAGCGTGATATGGGTAATGTTTCCACCGTCTGCGGTGAGTGATTTCACCCTGCCCCAGCCGGAACCCCAGAGCGGAACATCGTGGGATACCCGGACTTTGTCGCCTCTCCTGCATACCAGATGCTCGAAGTCCATGTAGAGGGAGTACATCTCAGGTCGGAGCCTTGCTTGCGCTATGTGGAATCGTCCGAACTTCCAGATCAGATCGGGATTTGTTATGCCGGGGAATTCTATCGATTCAAACAGTGTCGCGTTGCTCGCATCATATCCGTCGTCATAGACAATCCGTTCATCGTCATTCCAGTCATTTAATTCATCCTTGAACTTTATCCGGAATGCGTGAGGATGGTCATACAATCGCTTCTCCGCAGAAAACCCCCAGGAATTCCGTGGCGTGATATGCTGAACGAGAGCCTGATCCCCCGTATCGGCAATAACAGACCATAAGCCATCCTTGATCGTGATAGAGCCCCGCGCCGCTGAAGCGATGTCCTGGCAAGTCTCAAACACCGACGACTGATAATCTCTGTACATGTTAAAGGCATAGCCGTTTGTTTCGCAGAACTCATAAAACTCGCCGAGAGTATCATTGTCGACCTGAGTGGACGTTCTCGCTCTTGCGTTCGCTTTGCCTGTCAGGACATGACGAATAAGGGCAGCCGGGTTATTCGTAATCTCATGCGTCCCCCACTCTTTCGCCACTGAATTCCACACAGGGCAATAGGACGAAACGATGCCATTCAGATTATCGACGTTCCCGCTCAACTGATCGGTTGCCTTGATCCTGAGAGCAGTCACGGCCAGCGGGTGCGGAAAAGTGATTGGATAGGTGGTCTCGATGCTTCTGAGATATGTCCAGTACACATCGTCTATTATTCGGTCGGAGTCAGTATCGGCCGTTGTCCGGGTGATCCCGATCTCGTATTGTTTGGTGTTGTTTACCTTCCACCGCCAACCATACCTAACTGCCGATGTTGTGAGATCGGAGAATGTCTTGGATTCAACATTTATCCATGTAGAAGCCCCCACTTCCCGATATTGGATAAGGACGGTGACGCTTCTTGCCACTCTGTTCCCCTGATTATTATATTCAACCAACCCGCGCGGGAAGGAAACATCGACAGACAGCTCATCAACGTTGGCCTTTGCGGTTCGCACTACCTGCCCCCCGACGGACGTTAAAGGCGCCCCGATAGAATCCTGCTGAACGACTGAAGGGAACAGAGTAAGGGGCGTATCGGTAGACCAGCCCTCTCTTGTCTCGATCTCAACGTCTGTGTACGAGGAGAGCAGAGTATCTCCGAGCTTGAGATCGGATATCTTCATCGGCCCATATCCCCAGACAAAGATCATGCGCAGATATTCATCTGAGCCGACAAGTTCTGTATATGATTTTGCTCCCAGCGGAGGAAAGACTTTATGGGTGCCGAGGATTACAGGAATCACGCCCCACGGATTTTCCCGGTTCGCCTTTGCGCCGATTGAGTATGTTGGTGAATCTTCGTAAGTTTGCCGCTTGCCGACACTGGATGAATATTTTATTGGTGCGACTGCGTCAACCAGGTACATTCCGGCAGTCATTACGCCTGCAGACATCCCCGCAGACATCGCTATCGACCCTGCTGTATATGCTCCGGCAGCAGTAGTCGTTCCGTAGGTAGCTAGGTACCATTGTCCTGTATACGCTGCCGCCGCTATAACAGCTATCGTCAAGATGGTTCTCAATGGATTCTTGCCGCCGCCACCACCGCCATGCAGGGGTACGCTTATCAAGACATGGGAGTCAACCGGAGGGACAAGGTGCCAACGATCCCGATGGATCGGCACGCCGTCGATCTCAACAATAACGGAGGTATCAGGATAGAGCAGATTCACAATATCCAGAATCGTCGAACCATGAGCGACGCTCACCACCTTCGGAGCATGAAACGCCATCGGCGAAACTATGATTTCCCTATCTTGCATGATACTCCTTTGTAACGGTAGTAGCCTTCGACCTTTTGCCGCCACTGTAACCCCGTAAACTCCTCAATTGTAGAGTCGATGCCTTCCATGACATGCAACATCCTTTTTCTGTCGATAACCAGCCCGACGTGATAGACCATATCGCCGGTACGGAGCAGGATCACGTCATAAGGAAGAGGCCTATCCACCCTCTGCCATGCCTGCTTTTCATCCCGTATCATTCGGGATACTTTCTTCAGGGAGGCAAGGGAGCCGTCAACATAGACACCGGCAAAGTCCGGGAGATCTATTCCAAGTCGTTCACGGTAAACCAGGACAATTAAGCGCCAGCAGTCTATCCCGTTTCGATCGCTTCCATTCTTCTGGAATGGTATGCCTATATATTCTTCCATCAGAATAACCCACTGAAATAGCTTGGCACGAAAGATCCTGCCGGATATGGCTCAGCCTCTAATGTCTCTAATCTTAGCGTTCCAGTGATAGTCGTGGCATTATATACGATATCAGTCATCTTGAATTCCGGCCAGCTTGCATCAATCGTGTCAAGAGCGTTGTCCATGACAAGATCAACCCGGCATATCACGGGTGTCTGTACGCTTCTGATTGTTTCAATATATGCCCTATGGACATTGTCGATCTCAAGCTGCATCTCCCCCGGCCCTTCATCGGTATCGTCCGGCAGCTTTATTCTCACGGGCAGAAAAATGTATGTTTTGCCGCTAGATATCGTCCCGTAAACCTTCTGCGTATCAGAGGTGAATTCCGTCAACTCCTGCGTCGGATCGGTGCTGATTCTGATATCGTCCGTAAGATCAGCATGGGAGAGCGTTATCAGGGCAATCGGCACACGGCCCGTTTCCTGTGCGAAGACGGCTTCTCGAAAATTCAGGCTTGTTGTCGGCATCTAGGGCAGTACCTCCAGCGATAATTGTGCTTCAAATTCCCCTTCCACTTTCGTCCACGAGGGGGGAGCGGTGAATCGCATCTCACAGGCCGTAGTATGAGCAGGGGGCTTCGTCCATGAAAATCGGAGAGAGCCGCCGAGCAGGGTTGTATTATAGAACGTGGCCAGTGTTGATAATTGCGTCTCCGTCATTATCATCGTTCCTGATACCGGCTCGACGCCTGCCGTGAACCTGCGTCGTATTTTTGCTGGCCCCGCATCCATCTCGGATTTGATTGTCGTATCCGCGAAGGATTGATTGTATCCGGTAACGAACAACTGTTGAGGTAATGTTGTCGGCCAAACTGGTACACTCATCGCTTATCTCCCCGTTAATCGCTGTGACGCACCGAAATTCTGTCGGATTGCCTTATTTGATTGTGAGCCGAATTGACCAAGCTTTTTCGCGACAGCTTGATCGATATAAACGTCAATCGCTTTCGAGCCATCCGCTGTGGCGCGTTCCTGTGTCGTGACATCGGCCCCCACGTTGTTATAGATGTTGACCTCTGTCCCTCCGCCGTAGGCCTTCACGCCTAAGTCCCCGCCGATTCTGGTCAGGGGCAATATGGCCTCCGCTCCGGCTTCTCCCATAAGTCCGGCTCCCCTTGCCATGGGGAAAATGGTCGGTCTGTCCACGATCCCACCACGGGCGAAGGGAATGACATTGCCGCCCTTAAAGACATTGCCTTTGGCGGCCAATACAGACGGCCCAGTAGTGGCAGGGATGCTCGCAGCGCCACCCGCAGCTCCACCGAAGAAAGAGCCGAGGCCGCCGGAGATTGCCCCGAATAGCGGCTGGGTAATGTTCTGATAGATCATCATTCTCAGGAGGTCATCAATCATCGAGTCGATCATATCGCTGAATGACATCTCACCTGTCCGGGCGAATTTTACTATCGCATCGGCAGAATCTCTTCCCCATCCTTCGATTGCGGCTTTGAGATCATCGATATTACTTTTTTCTTTCTCAACACTCTTATCGAGGATATTCGCCTTCTCTGCGGCATACCATTCATCCAGTTTAGTTTTATCATCTATGTAAGCCGCGTATTCATCATACAATGATTTGAGTTGTTGCAATTCATATTCTGTTGCAGAGAGGGTGGCGCGTTTATGAGCATCCTGGAATTCGGCCTGTTTGTCTGCATATTCTTTTTCTAATTGCTTTTTCTCCTCCGCTGCTTTTTTTGCTTCAGCATTTGCGGCTTTCTCAGCTTCTTTTGTCTTGATCTGAGCATCTATTCGAGCCTGTTGTTGTCTGATCAACTCTTCTGTGTTTTTGCGCCGCTGATCTGCCTCTTCCTGATACCGTTTTAAAGATGCTTCCATCCTGGCTTTATCAGCTTTGTCTTCTCGCTCTTTCTGCGCTTCGAGAGAGGCGAGTTCTTTTTCAAGTTTTTCGATTTCTTGACTTGCGATCCCGCCCAAATCACCAAGCCCCGGAATGCCTTCGGTCCGCAAAAGCTCCAGTTGCTTTTTCGTTTGTTTTATTTTCTGCTGCGTCGAGCTGCCAAAGATAGCATCACCGATTGCGCCCAGCCCAACCCATGCGGCCATCAAAAGACCGGATTCCTCTTTTGCAAATTTCATTACGGCGAGGGTTTCGTTCAGCCAGGGGATAAGATTAAGCGCAAGGCTGCGCCCTGTCCCTTGTGCGGATTTGATCAGGATATCCAACTGGTCATTGAGATAGGCCGCCTGTAATGCTGTTTCCGTGCCTATTACAAGCCCCATCTCTTTCGCTTTCTTCTGGAGGTCTTCAATTCCCGCGCTTCCCATGTTCAGCATCGGGATTAGTTCAGCCCCGGCCCGCCCAAAGATACGCATAGCCGCCGCTGTTTTATCGGCGCCGTCTTCCATCTTGGAAAACTTATCGGCGATTTCCTTCATAACGTCTTCGGAATTGCGGAGGGTTCCGTCTGCATTGTCAACACTGATATTCAGGAGCTCAAAGGTTTCTTTCGATTCTCCGACGCCACGCTTCATGTCGTTCATGTTCATCGAAAGACGCTGTATGCCTTTTGCTACTGTTTCAAGGGAGGTCCCGGCTTGAGAGGCTACAAGGGTCATGCCGGATAGAAATTCTGATGTCGTGCCTGTCTGCTGGGCGAGCTTGCCCATTTTATCGGCTATATCGATCTGTTGCTTGACAAAGGCCGCCATAGCAACGGCAGCCCCGGCAACGGCATAACCGGCATAACGATTCAAGGCAGTAGCCGCCTCGGTAAACTTCTTACCCACCTTCCCCATTGCAGCGGACATACCGGAGGCGTTTTTCTGCACCGCGTCCTTTGCCTTCTTCATGTTGGCTTCAAATTGTGCTGAGCTCGCGCTGAGATCAACGCGCAAGGCCCCCACAGGTTCTGCCATACTATTTACCCTCTCCAAAATATGCTTTCATTTCCTGCTCCAGCCCCGGGCGCGGTGTCTTGCGCTTCTTCCGGCTTAATGATTCCCACTTCGGCATTTTCTTTGTCCTGGTGAACGCCGCTATCATCCATGCCTGTTTGTCCGATCTTTCAAGAATCGCTTCCATTGCTATCCTCGTTTGATACGGAGTCAACTGCCAGAATTCCAGAGGGCTTATCCCAGCGAGAACCGCATTACGATACGCTTGACCCAGCCAATCGGGGTCTGCTTTTTTTTTACATCGTCACCCTCAGGAATTCCTTGGTCGCCAAAATATGCCCATTGTAAAGCTTCCTGCACATCGTTGGCGAAAGGAATCAGTGGGGGAGACAACTCCATGATCCTCTCCGGCGTCATCTCCGGATGCCGTTCACGCAGGCCGGCCGAGCCGACAAAGGCCACCGTTTCAGGCTCGAACAAATTCGGACTGTCGCCGTACTTTCCAGCTATTTCCGCCAAGGCTGCCCAAGTGAAGCGGAGATAGTACGGTTTGCCGTCAATGTCTATACGCTTCAATCCAGTGATCATGTCAACGCCATAGCTCCCGTTCTGCGAATTGTGATCGATCCGCTTACCTTATCATCCATCGCGCCGCTATTGTTGATGCCGGTAACGTAGCCGGTGAACGTGTGGGCCGAATTGTCGGAATAAGTGATCTTGAACGTCTTCAATGTATCATTAGCCCTTGCGGTTTCGGCAGCCAGCAGTCCCGCATCATCAGAGGTCCAGTTGAGATTGAACGTAAGATCGACATTCCTGGGCATTCCAGGCCGCTCTTCCTGCCTCGTCGATTCCAGTGTCGTAAAGTCGATCATGTTTTTCGTGTCGCTCGGATTGTCCCAGTCAAGGATGTTTCCGATTTCCGTGTAGGTTTCCGGCGTCATGGTCGCCGCATCGGTATTGTCCGTGATGGTGAGGCCAGTCGAATCAAGGTCAATGGCAAAGGTGTCGTCGGTCTTGTACATGACGACATAGGTATTGCCGTTGATGCTCGCTGCATCGTCGCCGGCGAAACTCGCAGCCGCCACGACATCGCCGTTACTCAATCCATGAGCAGCAGCCGTTAATATGGTGGGATTCGCAAGGGTAATGTCGGTAATGGTTACCGCCCCGCCCGTCCCGGTTGAAATCTCTAATTTAGTGCCCTGCGCTTCGGTCATATCAGACATTGCTTTTTCCTCCTGTTGTTATTGTGCTACGCTATTCAACGTGCCAGACAACGTAGTCCTGGCTAACTCTATAAATCTCTATCTCGCTCTCATAGATGTCCCGCTCGCTGTCTATGAGGCATGATCCGATTCGTGTTCCTGATGCCGTGCCTCTGTAGCCGTCCAGCGCTCCCCTGATTGCATCGGCGAGGGATTTTGCTCCTGTATAGGTCTCTGCCCATGCGTCGATCTGGAAACGCGGATGCGCCATGCCTGACGGCCCCTGCAATACGTGATCACGCATCCCCGATATCTTGGTATAGAGGATTAAGGGATACGTCGGGTCCTGAGGGATAGTAACCGGATAACAGCGCGTCGTGATCGCCTTCACGGTCGCATCGTTGATCAGTATGTATCTGATTGCCTGCTCGATCATTTCATCAACCCTGCCCGCTGTTTCGCTGTCAATGTACCTTTTTCAGCCTTCCGTGCCAGTAGCCGCGCCGACTTCTGCAACGCTTTCCAGATTTCGTCTTTTAATATGTCAAGGGACACCTTCTTCTGGCTGTCCCATGCTCCCCGCAAGAATGGCATCGGGGGGATGTACCCACGATACGCGCCCTTCTTTGTGTACCGTTTAGCAGACCCGAATTCGAAAATATGGGCCAATGGATGGGATGACCCTACGTATGCCGTCACCCTCGACCTGTCCTGCCTGCCCCGCTGTGAGCGTTTTAGGGTAGTGCCGATTTTTATTGATTCAACGATGTCTTTATTGTCCATCGGTATTCCCTGAGCGTTCGATTTAGCTTTGTCTTTTATGGGAACGGCAGCCTTCTTGAGAGCATTGCGGACTACTCCACGCTTCATGGAAACAGTCGGCAATTGTTCTAAAGCATTCATACATTCTTGGAGTCCAGTTATTTTAAATGTAAATGCCTTATTAGACATTGATTATTTCCCCACATCTTCTGCATATCTAAATCTTCCTTTATTGACTCCACCAGGTCTACGACCGACAATCCAATCCCTTACTATGTTGCGATCAAAATCATTCTCTTCAGCAGCTTCTTTAATTGTTCCAAATATTTTTCCTGTCCATGTATCAACAACCCTACGCGCCAATGGGTGCTTGCTCCCAATCGGTCTTCCTTTCGGTTCTATTTTAGGACGGTATTTCTTGTCAGCAAAAATGAATCTTCCATGATACTTTTCGCTTCTTTTAATGCCGGACGCCCATTCCCTGATTGATGCTGGTGGTAAACCAGTTTTTGCAGCCGCTTCTTTAATGCAAGAATAGGTTGCTTTATTCCAAGTATCTACAATCGCTTTTGCATGATAAGCATTGCCTAAGGCATATTTACCTATCTTCGCCTTTGATAATTTCAGTTTTGTATCTTCCGGCATTGGTTTTCCATAGTTGTGGTTCTTGCTGCCTCTCATAGCGTCCCCTATCTTTGCTTTGCTTTTAGCACTATGCCGCATCCCAAAATTATTTCTTGCTTTAGGACGGAGATTATATCCGACCTTAGGATTGGATGCGTCTATGGCATCAATTGCCCTCTGTTCAAAATAAATAAGGTTTGATTTGTCGCAAAACAAAACAGGGTAAAAATCGAATGATTCCTCACCGTACATATTCCATGCCCTTTGGAGATATTTATTCCAATGTATTCCACGCCTGAGAGGGCTTTTATGTTCAATAAAGCGACGCCTTATATTGATAGCAGACCCTATATACCTTTTGCCATTAACCTTATTTTCTATGGCATAGACGCCCGATTGATCTGTCAATTTAAATGCGGGCTGTCCCATTATTCCCCCCTCGCTGATACTATTAGTTCAATCCCCTCACGCCGCCCAAGCTCCAGTTGCGCCTGTATGTCATATTCCCTGCCGTCTGCATCCACCAGCCGGACCATGGGTGTAATATCGGAGCGATACCGGATGCGATATTTCGCTGAAATAGCCGCCACGACCTGTTGAGCGTTCCATCTCTCGTCGCCTCTCAGTTCCAACCGTTCCGCCCACTCCTGATACCCTCTCGTCACTGGCTTGACCTTGTTGTCTGCATCCAGTGCCGTTGCTGCCGTCGCCGTCCAGACATCCCCCACGGCGCAATCGGTGTAAAAGTGATTCGTTTCCGTGGCCGTGATCTGATAGAGCGTTCCGATGGTAAGGGTGCCCGTGGCCAGTTCATCCCCCACTACACAGAGCGGTATCCATGTTGTGATCTGCTCCCCGAAGTCGTTTGTTGTGTTCGACTCCTGATAGAGCGATATGATTCTATCCATTCGGCCTGCTCTCATACCCCGAACCTCGTATGTATCTGATAGGACGCCAGCAATGAGTCAATCGCCCCGTCTATACGCCCCACGGAAACACCCATGACAACCTCGCCCCTGTTCTCATAGAGGTCTGTTATCCTCAGGAGGATCGCCGATTTAATACCCTCCGGCACGTCGTCAGCGTCACCATACCCGCAATCAAATTCAACCTTGATAGGCTTCTCGCTGTAGAGCGTTCCCGACGGCCATGATTCGCCAGGCTGTAAGATAACTCGTCCAGGCTGTGAAACGATGTCAACGTCTATCGTCGAAAGCGTGTTGTCGTAATCGTCATCATCTTCCAGCCGGTACGTCACCGTGGCCGACTGTAGGGGCGGATACGGCAGTTTTATCTCGTCACCGTCCGGCCATTCATCCAGATAGTATTCCAGCGTCTGTGTAATGAGCTTCCGGCCTGTCTGTTGCTCGGTCATGATCCGGGCGGTCGTGATGAGCCGATCAAGCAGGTCATCTTCGGTCGTGTAGGCCGCCGCCTCTGCGTCAGTAGTGGCAAGCCGCAGGTGCATTTTTACTTCCGCCTTTGTCACCGGCTCAATGTTCGGAGCTGTTTTCGTCGTGATTCTCATGTCATCCATCCCCCTCACAGCAGCTGCATCCCGAGCACTGCCGTTACACCTCCGACGATTCCGCCGGCGAATGACAACCACTTGTTCCAGCGCTCTAACGCACGCATACGGCAGTCGATTGATTGCAAGGTCTCAAAGACAATCCAGTCACGCTGCTCTTGTGGCGTCTTTTCCCACGTATCTTTCGTCACGATGAATCCAGTACCGGTCATATTCACAGCGCACCCCCTATGCTATGCGTTCAAGTAGTATCCGCCGGCCACCAAGGGGCGCCAGAGTACTGTTATATCGGCCACCTTTCCTGCACCTGCCGCGCCGCCGCCGATGGTAAGCTGTATTTTCTTCGTCGATGCCGTCACCACTGGGCCGCGATAGACGTGGAAAAAATTCCCTGTCAATTTGGCTTTTGCGCCCGCAGTTGAGGAAAGTATCTCAATCGAGCTGTCATCATTGGTCTGAACCGATATGCCGGTGAAGGTTTCGACCGCCGAAAGGTTGTCGGGAACGTGGACAATCACCGCGTCGATGAATAAGGCTTGAGTCGTGGCGGTCATCACGTCATAGGCCGAGGCCTCCTGATTGAGTGAGATTTGCTTGTAGTTGACCGTAGTTTCCGGCATGTATGACTTCGGCACCCAGGCATAGCCGTTGAAAATGAACATGAAGCCGGTGTTGTCTTCAAAGGCCGTTGCGCCAACTGGAATTCCGGCAGTTGGTTTTGTTTCATATGATTTCCCGATCCATCTATTATTGAGATTCCCTATTCTTTGCCATGCCATCTCCATTGCCTCCTTTCACTTTTTGGGGAGGGAAGGGGCAGGGCCCGGAGAGGTAGGCCCCACCCCCAGGGGTTAATTATGTTTGAGCACCGTAATTACAGGACGGGACGCTTGCCGTTACGCCGTTACAGGTGAAGATATTGTTCGCACCATATCCGGCTGTGACAACATACGCATTCGCGCCTGCCGCTTCGCCGGAAACACCAACATTATTGAAGCTATACAGCACGCCATCTGCGCCATCGTCAATAATCTTGTCGGCAACCTGAATATAATTGTCCGCGACAAGGCCGTTACGCCCCTGAACGCAAGTCATTGTTCCCGTTGCAACAATCCCGTTGTCTGCTCCGCCGAGTATATTGTTTCCGATGATCCTGAGACCATTGATGCTCCCGGCTCCGATATCGATGACATCCCCGGAAAATGCTCCGAGGAAATCACAACCCATTATCTTGACGTATTGAGCGGCGGTCATGTCGATTGCCGATGGAGCGGTAAAGGCTTCATAATGAGCATCAAAGATGCACCCATGAAACTCAATGCTCCCGCCGGACGTGCTGTCAAGCGTCACGAGATCGTCAGACGCTGCGGGCCGGAATCGCACATTGAAGAACCTGCATCCCATCGCATTGTTGACAGGTGCATGGTTGCCCCTGATACACGGCATGGGGTAATTGTCAGACGAGCCGACGCCGATAATGTCCGTTTTCTGTGCAAGGGCAACAAGGTCTTCAACGAAATCATCACCCTTACAGAATATCCGATTTCGTGCCGCCCATCCGGTTGATCCGGCTGCAATGTTGGCATGCGATGCCGCGAGTGCGGTTGCAAGTGTCTGATATGCAGTAGCCCAACTCAGGCCATCGTTCGTGTCATCGCCAGAGTTCCCACACACATAGTAATCCTTTCCGCCTGAAGGATTCACATCTGCCACTATGCCACCCTCAGAAACGGTCATTACCGAGGCTCCGGTATCCTTGCGATAAAAATCCAACGCCCCTTCATATCCACTTCTGTTCCACCGTGATCCAATGTTTGTTACTGGCATTTTATTTTCCTCCATCCGTGCCGTAGCTTACAGGGAGCGGTTCCCCCTATTTATGGGGAGCGGCCCCGCAGGACCGCCCCCTGTGGTTAATTACTCAAGCGCCGTAACGGAAACATTACCCGTGTAACGAGGCTCCAGAATCGCCGTCACCGTCACATGGCCCGTCGCAGTTCCGGGATCGGCAAACGATATGGTCAACCATTCCTCTGAATTGGCAACGTCCATCTTGTCGGCCTCAACCTCCGCGATGAGCATATAATTGTCATACGTCCCATGCGTCAGCTCGAGGGCCGCACTGGTGGAATCAGCAGCCAGTACGTCACAATCTTCCGACCCCTGTGCCGCACTACCGAAGGCATAGTGGAAGGTAAGCGCGGAATCCTTAGACCCATCAGACGAACCGGAATATATATACATCGTCGGGCTTGCCGTTCCGATATCGTGAAGGTTCACGATAAACGTTGCCCTGTGGTAATTCTTCATGTTGATCGAATCGCCATCCAGAGCACTCCCGGTGTCCATGTCGCCATAATTGAGCACCGGCACAATCTTCTTTTCTTCAGCTAATTTCATTGTTGTCTCCTTTCCTTATCTCGCGCCGATCACGACGAACGGTCCAACGGTAGCGGAACCCTTGTAGGGGGTAATCGCACTCGACAACACCGGCTGTCCGTCGAAGTAATAGATGAAACGGAAGGTATCCTGGTCATATATGAAGTTGACGTGGATACTCATTGCTTCGTTGATGTCACCCTTGTTTGCCGTGATGTACTTCGAGAAGTCGGCCAGAATAACATCACCGGCATCACCGAGAGCCGCCGCCTGCTCAATCGTGAAACAGGGAAACCCGTTCAGAGATGCCTGCATGGTGCCCTGATAAAACTCTTGTTTATACATCGGGGCCAACTGCCCACCAGTACCAACCGCAATCGAAAGCGCGCCAAGCTGCGGCTTCGTCTCACGGTTGACGAGATAGCAGACACCGGGATTCTCGTTCAGTAGACGGGATTCCATTTTCAGGATATTTTCTGCAACTATGGTACCTGCAGCCTGATTGGTTTCCTTTGTCACCGACACCAGACATCCAGCGTTCAGGATGCCAAGGGGTTCACCCGCGCCGGACCCGTTTATCACAAGGTCCTGGGCCTTAAAGGCAAACTCAGCACCGAACAACTGACGCATTTCCTGTCCCAGGAACGTCACGTTCCGCACCATTTCACCGGAGGCGTAGTACAGACCAGTCAGCTTTTTCGGTTCAATCCTGACTTTCCTGAATTTTGTTTTGGATGCCGTCATGGAATCCAGTTCAGCAGTCGTGTACACCCGCACACCGCCGCCGCGGGAACCCGTCGCCCGGCTCGATTCGTCGATGTAAGTTACCTCAACATACTGCGTGCCGGGGCCAAGTGTCCGGGACTGCGTCCGGGGAAGTACGACGCTGTTGTTGAACCCGTTGGTCATCAGGTCGATGGCCGTCTCGCCCTGCAAGAAATACCCGCCGTCAGAAGGGGTATTGATGGTGAATCCGCCAGTAGCCGCCGTACGGCCCTCCTTCTTCGCCTGCTCCGCCAGCTTTGCGGCGTTCCTTTTTTCGGTCTGCTCCAGCCGGGAACGAGCTTCAGAAACTTCCTTCGATCCCACCTGTCCACCGGGGAGGCAAAGTGCACGAACATCAAGAAGCTGCTGTCCGAGCTGCGAAGCGGGTGAACCCTTATAAATCGGCTGATCGGGTACCTCAACAGTCGAAATGCCGCGTGTTTGTGCGCCGCTACTATCGCCTGCGCCGTCATCGGTGTACAATTTCTTGCGAAGCTCTTCTTCGGCTTCAACTGACTTCATTTCGGCTTCGGCTGCCTCGATTTCGGCCTTGAGACCGTTCCGCTCTTCAATCTCTTCGGCGGTCATGGACCGTTTCTCGGCCTCTGCCTTTTTGCGGATCGCCTCCATCTTGTCGAAGGCGGCCTTCATTCTCTTTTGATATTCATTCATGCTATTTTTCCTCCTTGGGAATACTGTTTATTTTCCGATATAATTCATCTTCTTCTGCTATGGCGTTGAAGTCCGTCAGGAGTTCTCCGCTTTCTTCATCGCCGCCCGTCGGGGAGGCGTTTTTAAATTCGTCCAATGACCGAAGCGCTACTGCTGTATCGGGGTATGCCGGAAACGTCACCGGCGAAACGTCGAACAACTTGACCTCTTCGAGCGTCCTGATCTCGTCATCATTTTGCCGTTCCCACCGATCCGACACGGTTCGAAACCCGAATGACATCTTGTCCACGTCTCCTCGTTCGATGGATACCATCAGGTCACGCGCCCACTGTACGTCAGGCGGAAGAATATCAATCTTGAGGCCGTGCGCGTCCTCGGAGAGCGAGAGCGTGCCAGATTTATTCCGGCCCAGGACATAATCGTCGTTGTGGTTCCATAGCGCGCGCACATCATCGCTTCCGATCGTTTTTTTGAATGCACCGGGATCAATCTTTTCCCTGAACCCGCCCAAATCTTCGGACAGGGAATTGAATACAGCCGCATATCCGGTGATGTGCCTCAATCCCTGCTCATCGGTGATCGCCCGCAACTCGGTTACGGGAAAGTTCCGGCGTTCAACGTCGTTTTTTGGTTTTTCCTGCATTTTCCTTCCCCTTTTCCTTTTTTTTGGGCTTTCTTGTGTCGTATTTCGGCATAATCGCCCGTTCGTACTGGTTATTCATGCAGTTTTTCTCCGGTTTTCTCGTTCAAAAACGCAATCACTCCGCCCGCCAGTTCGTGGAGAGTGTCACCATCACGGTTCCCGGAAGCGAACCGAGAGGCGAAATTGCCCCCGAAAGTGCGGGTAAATTGCTCTATTTCGGGCTTCAAATCGTCATATTCGAGGCCGTTTAACTCTGATTCCATGCCCGTTATGGCCTCCGCGAAGCTCAAAAACACCGGATTGGCGTACTTTTCGATATATTCAGGGAATTTCCGGTAAAAATCAGCAATATCTCCGTTATTTTTCTTCAACCAGTTCACCCGCTGCTCTTCCTGCTTCGTGATCTTCTCAATCGCGCCGTCAAGGAGTCTTTGGTATGCCGATTCAAGCCTTTTCCGGTATTTAGTGCGGTTTTGATCGCTTGCCTGCGGTTCCGGGAGGCTTGCACCAGCTTGATCCAGCGGCACCATGTTCAACGGCACAAATCGCTTGTCACCTTCCGGCCCGATGGGGTTCCAGTTCTCCAGTTCTGCAATCTGGTTAGGGGTTATGCCGCCCACCTGAAATAATTCACGGTAGAACGCGGCCCTCGCCGCCGAATCGCCCCGCAAAAGCCCTTCTATCGAATGCTCATAGAACAGGGTTGCCCGGTCCCGGTCCGGGATCAGGGACATATTAAACGACTGCTCCAGCCTCACCAGCCAGGATCGAAGGGTTTTGACAACGTAATCGATGTTGAATTGCTCCGCGCTGGCATACGTGGAAGCCTTGTCATATTCACCGTACATCTGCGGGGGGAGGCGATATATCCGGGAACCAATGTCTATGTTCTGGTAACTTCGACTTTCCAAGAATTGCGCCTCATCGTTTGGAATCCCGATCTTTTCGATCTTCATTGCCTCTTGCAGGAGCATTAAACGGTGAGTCTTTCCCAGCCCCGAGTGCGCTTCAGTGAGAGATGTTTTTAGATTTTGATGCCCTTCAGGAGAGAGCTTTCCGGGGTGCGATACAATCACGCCGGGGTGTGTTCCCTGCCCGAAGTACAGAGCCCCGAACTCTTCGAGGGACTTGCCGAGCCCTATTGCTTCCCGGTGGTGCGCGATAGGTGAATAGCCCTTGATGCCGTCGAAGGAGAGCCCCGGAGTGTGAAGTACTTTTTCTTTTGGAAGGATAACGTCAGGCTCGCCCGTTCCGGCCATGCCGATCTTGTAAACAATCTGCTTGCGCTCGTTTCGCTTGACCTCTACCCGGTGGGGTGGTATCGGCCACAGGGCTATCACAACACCCTTGCCAAGTAGTCCTTTCCCGTACTCTTTCTCCGCGTAGGCGTTCCCCCACGAAAGAAGATGAGACATATACGTCTCTCGGAATGACATAGCAGTCATTTCGGGGTTTGGGCTGTCATGTAAAAGAGCGTAAAGGCTGTTTTCAACTGCTTTCTCCCGGCCCTGCCCCTCCCTCCGGTAGAGATGCAACGGGAGAGACGAGGAGTCCTCCGAGAGAACCTTGATACAACACCACACAACAGCAAGCTGCATGGCGCTTGTCTCGGATATATGGGAGCCGGACTTTGTAACAGGGCCAGTCCCGCCATACAAGAACCCGCCAGGATAGTATGAGCTATCGTCCAGCGGCCCGAGCGCCATTCTCTTTTCGAGAGCGCCGATAATGCTCATTTAGCAGGTCTCCTAAATAACCAGCCAAGGCCAAGAAGCATAAGCAAGACACCCGTCACGACATATGCAATCCACGGCTCGAAGAGATACAGCCCCCAGCCTATCATCCCGAGTCCGCCAAAAACGAAAATATCTCGAATATCAAAGGCATTCCACAGCCCTTTGAACAGAGACGAAAAAAAGGTTCCTATTCTTCTAATTATTCCCACCGCATAGCCCCAACCTCTGTTTTATGGTTGTGCTCGTGGTGAGATTTTGACAGGTTGTAGGGATTTAGTCCATGAACCGATTGCGCTAAATGCACTCTATGCAGTATATTTTTTATTTATGGCCCTACCGGCTGTGTTATTTTCTGCGCAACATCGCGCCTGATCCTCAAAATTTTATGCGGACCTACCCTCTCGGCCTCGACCTTCCCCTTCTCAATCCAGTCATAAAGGGTCCTGATCTTGATTTGGTAAAATGCTGCTACCTCTTGCGGGGTGAGATATTGCTTCTGCGGTAGGTCGGTCATAATCCCTCCTAGAACTGCATTGATTTAAGTATTTCCTCTTTCGTCATGCCTTCATATGCTGACGGCTCCGGCTGCTCCATCCGGTCCCGGCTCTTCAGTCCGAGACACATGGCCAGAGCTACCGCCCCGTCGATTCTAAACCGGGAAGCTGATTTGTCCAGTTTCCGGTTCCCAGCGGCGTCACTAAGTGCCATTGCATTTGAGATATTCCACGTCATACAGGCGTTGGAGTCGTGGATTAGCTTCCGTTCCAGTATTGAAACTTCCATCGCCTCAACTGCCTGTGTCATGGAAGCATACCCCTGCCCCCATGGAACCATCCTGATTGCCCCGGACCTTGCGTCGTCTTTGCCGTCAACGTAGGCCTCCAGTCCGATCTTGCCCATAGCGTTCAGGAGGTCGTCAATTCGCCATCGGTCGAAGGCAATGCCAAGGATGTTATACTCTGCCGCGATCTTGCCGATTCGCTCCGCCACCCAGTCATACTGAATCGCCCGGCCCGGTGTTGTCTCAATCACTCCCTGCTTCTCCCACACGCTATACGGCACCCTGTCCCGTTTTTCATGTTCAAGCAAGGTCTCCTTTGGCTTCCAGAACCACGGGCGGACCTTGTCGCTTTCGCCATCGGACACGGCAACCAGAGCCGTCAAGTCTGTCTTCCCGGACAGGTCCAGCCCCATATACACATCTGAGCCGGGTTCGATCGTCGCATCGCCTGTGCACCCTTCCCATTCTGCGCGGGGAATCAGCGGCGATTGCGCTTCAACTCTCTGGTTACAATACAAATTCCTGAATGCTGCCTCAAAGGTCGGCATACGCTGCGCCCGTTTCGCGGCTGTTTTCATCTCGGATCGTGACCGGAAGTCTCCGAGGGCTGGGTTGGCCTTCTTCCAGTTCTTTGGGTCGAAGACGTCAAGTTTGTCCGGGATCTCGTACAGGTGACAGACGGTAGATGGGTCATTCCCCCTCAATCCATCGTCAATGAGTTGCGAGAGTATGTGTTGTGGGTCTTTCGCCTGAGTGCTGATTACGATGAATAGAGGCTCCTCCCCTTCCCCCATCCTGGCACCCATCGACGTATCAAGTGCGTCATACAGTTCCCTGTTCTTAGCCTGTGCAAGTTCGTCATAGATAACCACAGTTGGATTATACCCCATCTTTGACCCTGCCTCTGAGCTAATAGCCCGGTACACTGAACCGTTGCTGTAACAGACCATAGTTTTTGTGCTGTCAACAATCTTTAGATACGACTCAAGTTCAGGATCAGCCCGGACGATCTGCGCGGCATATTTGAATATCAGTGCTGCCTGTTCCCGTTCTGTTGCCGCTGAGTAGATTTCCCCGTTTCTGACGGCTTCAGGTCCGACAAGATGGGTTAATGTGAGGCAGGCAATGAACGCAGTGTTATGCGTAGGGATACATCCGTAGCCACATAAAAATAAGCTATCTCTTGATTCTACCTGAATACACTTTGTGGGAACGGACTCCACCGGTTCGCATGACACTATCGCAACCGTCCCGCTTCTCTTTCCCAGTGATTCCGGTAAAAGTGATTGTTTTCGTTCAAGCCTGAATATTCTAGTTGCCATGCTTGCCGGAAATGCAACATCCCACTTGTCGCCGATTTCAAGGCCGTTTAATGTAGCCTTTCGCCTGCTAATTGTGGCTTTTAATCCCAATGATCTTGCGAGACGCCACATGCCGAAAGCGAGAGGTTCTTTTGTCGACGTGAATGAACATCGTGGAGTCGTTCTGCCTGCACACTTCGTCACCGTTCCATCTGTGTCCATCAAACCTTGTAAAAGCGCCCATCGCTGTTCGGTGCCAGAATTAAAATATATTTCCGGTATGTGCTTGTTTTGAAGCAGGCCAAGCTCCTTGAGGGTTTTTTGTAGGCATTTTTTTGTTCTGTCCTTGATGCCGTCCGATATGTTGATGGTTGCCGATTTCCCGTCTTGCCTTGAAATGGATATTTCGTGCGTGACCTCCCCTCGGATTGCATTGTAGGTTTCCTCCAGGTCAACATCGCCGCACGTTATCCTCGCCCCCCTGGACGACCCATCCCCCAGCCACAGGCCAAGGAGATATGGCGGGACGGGCAGCTCTATGTCTTCGCTTTTCAATGCGGGCGCACAGCCTATTTTGTGGTTGTTTTCGTTTCCTCCGTCTGGGCGATGCACCTTCACGCTTTCCGCTATTTGCGGAGTAATAACGATTCCCTCCGTCCACCGTCCGCCATTCCCGTTCCTTTTCTTCTTGTAATCATCCCACGGGCGGAAACGATGCCTGGTAAACCATTGATGCTGCTCGTCCGCGATAACAGAAGATCCGTCACTAAACGTGAGCCGCCAGCATTTCAGCCCCGTGTGAATTTCGGATACATATGACACCCGCGTCGGATTGCCGTCGGCTCCATAGACATAATCCCCGGGCTGAATGTCCCCCATCGTTTTCCATCCGCCCGGGGTCGGGATGGGGGTATCGAGGGCGAGCCCCTTCCCATTTTTCCTGGCCATTGACAGAATCGCCCTGCGTACTATACGCGTGAGTTTATTATCAACAGGGCCATACACCGCCTGTATAAACTGCTTCTCAAACTTCGTGAGTTTAAACGTTTTGCCCGCCCCTTTACCGGAGGGCACTATCAGTTTTTCAATAAAGGCGATTACGTTCTTTACTCGCTGGGTGTTAGTTGCCATTGGGGGCCTCCGTCAGTGAGTTGACAAGCCGATCCATATCCTTCTCGGAGATACGCCGGGGATTGTCCGGGTTCAACTTGATCTGTGAGAGCTTTACTTTCTTGGTTTCGATGTTCACTTCTTCCCTCCCTTTACTCCAATTAACCCATCAAACTTACTTTTACCTCTTGGATCGTTCTTAATCCCTAAACTTGCTCGCGCAGCCGGGGTTAGTCCGAATTCTGAGGCATATTTCACCATATCCCTCGCCGCCGTGTTAGCGATGCCGATCAACGGTTGTTGAATATAATTCCCCGCTTTTGTGACCATTACAAGCGCCTTGAGCGGGTTTTCATTTTTAAGTTTATTTAATTCTTCCTCTGCGTGTCGCCACCGTGAATATGACGCACAATAAGCACCAAGGATGTTCTGATCTACTTCCCTCAATATACCCATGACATTCAAGCCGTCGGCAATACGATTCCATTCCTGGCGACCGTATTCGTCCAAAGGCTCTGGAATGTCCGGCATGTCTCCTGGTGGTGAAGGAATGCCCTTCGGCAAACGCTGCTTTCCAGGGTTGCCGTCAAGTAATTTCATTTCCAATGGCTTTGCCTTACGGCCCATTTTCAATCCCCTTTCAAAAAAAGTCGGGCACTAAAATGTGAC
>Ga0334888_1002572_pt1 | contig 19663 bp, 19 predicted proteins | sample GraSluR1_MG_FD_207227 | JGI IMG/M metagenome (GOLD analysis project Ga0334888, IMG submission 207227) | Sludge microbial communities from methane-producing bioreactor in Wageningen University, Netherlands - Granular Sludge_3_08-R1 | ecosystem: Engineered > Bioreactor > Anaerobic > Unclassified ...
TCAACAAGCTCAAACACCAACGAGCCTTCGCCACCCGCTACGACAAACTCGCTGTCCGCTACACCGCCACCCTCCACATCGGAGTAATCAACGACTGGCTCAAACGACTTACGTAACACGACCTAGAGGGCTGCCTCGGGACACACCAAGACCCCGGATGGCCTGGTTCTGGGCAGGCTCGCGCCGGGGTCTTCGGGTGCTGTGGGATTGTTCTAGGCCGCTTCGTCCAGGGGAGGAGGTCCGAGGGCGATGGGCTTGGTGAAGCCCGCGCTCAGTTCACGGCGGCGCTTGCGTCGCCTCGGCTTCTGGTAGCCGTTGGCCAGGTCCATCTGGTCCCAGGCCCAGGCGATGATCTTGCGGACGTTCGTGGCGATGATCATGGCGAGGCCCGCGATGAGGGCATTGAGCCAGCCGCGTCGGGGACGCCAGTCGGGATCGTTGAGGGGTGCGTAGTAGCCCCGCTTGTTCGAGCGGTTGATGGACTCGATGGTCTGTCGTCCCAGGGAGTAGTAGTGACGCCACTCCGGGGACTGGTACGGGTAGCGCTGGCCGAACTTGCCGTCCACCTCCGGAGTAAAGGTGACTGACTGCTGGGAGCAGACCCGAGGCTTTGGAACGATGAGGTCCAGTTTGCGAATCTTGGTGCGGCCCGTGGCGTTCTTGGGAACCATCTCGCGGTAGTCGCACTTGGCGGTCGCGTAGGGGCCGACCGAAGGGCACTGGAGTCGCCTGAAGCCGTCGCTGTCAGGGTGCTGCTTGACCTTGAACTCGTAGCGGCGACGCTGGGCGAGCAGTGCATCGTAGGTCTCGGTGTCGATCCGGTCGGGATCGCCCTCAGCCTTCAGGAAGTAGTTGATGCTGGCGTCGATCAGGTTCTGTGGCATCGAAGGGCAGTACCACGTGCCCTCCACCAAGATCGCCCCGCCATGGGTCGCCTGGAGCCCCAGGCTGGTGGTTTCGCGGGGGTAGCCGAACACTCCGGAGATGCCGCGTGCGCGCAGCGGCAGGGCGAGTTCCTCCATCTTGGTGTTGGGCAGGTAGGCCATGTCGCAGATGAAGTGGTCGATCTTGAAGCCTGCCTCCAGCAGGGCGTCGATGACTTGGAGTGTGTTCTCCGCGATGTTCTTGCCGGGGTTGTCCAGAGCGGCTGCGAGCGGGATGCGGGGTAGTCCTGGCACGCACAGGGCGAGAAGGTGGAACTCCCGCGCCCACTCGATGACGTCGTGCTCCCGGACGAACATGCGCTTGGCGCGAGAGGACTCCGGTGCCTTCTTGTCCGTCCCCTTGCGGTTCTTGGGGTCGTCGGCGTCATGGTTGCCGTGACGGGTGTACCAAGAGCAGGTGGGGTCGCTGGAGGCGAACTTCGAGGCGTTGGCGACTGGCCGGGAAGGGGACTCGATACGGGTGGAGTCGATCACGACGTCGATCTGCTTGGTCTTGCGCACCTCGCGTGGAAGGAGCATCCAGCATCCGTAGAGGAGGGCGGCAGTGAACCGGACCGCTCGCCGCCGTCGCTTGGCGCAGTCTTCGACGTCTCGCTCGGCCACCTTCTCCGCGTACTGCTCCTTCGTCATCTGGCGGTACAGGCTCTCTGGCTCCGGGTTCATCAGGGCTGTCAGCCGTCGATAGGAGTTGTACGCCCGGTCGTACATGTTCTGTCGGCTGCACTGCGGACGTTCGATTCCCAGTGTGGCCAAGAGGGCAGGGTCGGAGTAGTAGAGGAGTTCGGCCATCTCCGTGAACAGAGGGGCGCGGCGCTTCAAGGTGAGCACGAGGAACAGGCCCACGATCTGGGCCTCCGAGAGCCAGGGTGTTGGGCCCTCTCTCTTGTCCCCACGGTCCTCGCTGCGCCACCGCATGAAGAGTGTGTCGAGGTTGGCCATCTTCACCATGTAGGCGGCGGTCTGCCACAGGTCAGGGGCTGAGCCGGTGTGAGCCCCTTCCATTGGCATGAAGTCACCCAGGTCAGCGAAGTACCGGCGCAGGGCAGCGTCGTCCCGTAGGACGCGCCTGCCCTTCTCGCCGTTGCTTCGCCTGCCTGCCATGAATCCCTCAGACCGCCCGCAGGGGTCGACGCATCGCCCGACGCACCTCTTCGGCGGTCGGCTCGGGGAGGAGACGCACCAACTTCTCAAACGTACGGAAGGTCTCCAGGCCAGCAGCCACGGACAGGGGGCCGAGTGGCGTCCCCGAGTTCAGGTGGTGGAGCAGCCAGGTGTTGCGCAGTCGCTCCGAGTTGGGGCGCAGGCCCGCCTCCGGGGCTGTGCGCGAGATGAAATAGTTCAGGTAGTTGGGGTTGATCGTCGTCCGGGCAACTCCCAGCACGAGGTCGTCGTGATCGCGCGTGTCCACAAGGTCAACGAGCGGCTGTTCCCATTTCCACAGGACGGGCACCTCACGCGGGAACTTCGAATCCGTGACCCGCACCAGGACGCCTTCGGAGTCGATCTGAACGTCTCGCACGCGGAGCCGGATCATGTCGTGGGCGTTGAGGCCAGCCCCGAGTCCCAGCGCGAGGATCGTGTGGCAGTCGCGGCGACGGATGGGCGTGGTCTGGCCGCGCGCCCATGAACGGAGGGCGAGTTGCTCGGCTCCGTCGTAGGGCATGGCCAACTTGTCATCGCGCAAGGGCTTCAAACGTGTCGTGCGTTCGTCCTGGGGAAGGACCTGTTCGGCCACGAAGAGCAGGGCGGAGCGGCGTGTGGCGAGGGTGCCGGTCGTGAGATGCGGGAAGGCGCGTTCGCACGATTCGCTGATGACGTCGCGGTCGAACATGGCAGAGACATCCAGCGGGAGCCCAGCGATGCGATGGCACCAGACCACGTGCGCAGTGACGTGGACCATGAGTTTCTTGGTCACGTAGGGAGAGTTGGGGTCTGCCTTGGCCTGCTCCACCACCGCTCGCACGAAGGCCGCGACCTTCTCCCAATCGCGCTCGGCCAGGGCCGTTGGCTGGTAGGCCCCAACGTCCACGAGCACCGCCCTCCAGTAGTGACCGTAACTACGGTCACTACTATAACAGGGTCCACCGAGTCCAGGCGAGCCGGGATCGTGGCCAGTCAGATTCGGTACGGTTGAGTCATGCCGCGCAAGAGCCGTCCCAAGCCCCGGGAGGTCAGTGCTGCGTGGCCCGATGAGCGAGTCGCTGACCCCGTGGTGGAGTCGGTCCGGCTCTACGTCGTGGCTCTGCGTGAAGCCATGGGCAGTCGTTCGATCCGCTCGACGGCCAAAGAGGTGGCGGGCGTCGACTACTCGACCTTGCAGGCCATCCTCGCTGGGGACGCGTGGCCGGATTCCTTGACGGTGGCGCGCACGGAGCAAGGGTTCGGGGCGCGCCTCTGGCACGGGCCCGTTGCCCTGTCTGAAGACTGATCGTGTGAGTTCAGTGAGTCTTGGTCGATTGATCACGTTCTCACCGTGACGACGACCCATACCTCATTTCCAGGACCGCAAGCCTCCGGCGGGAAGCGCGCGCCCTCCGGCGGGAGCAAACCTCCCTCCGGTGGGAGGAAACTTCCCACCGGCGCTTGTGCTTCTCTACAGTTGTTGCTATGGCACGGTACGGCTGGCGTCCTCGGGACTTCTTGGTCACGCCCGGGGCGTTCGGGCGTTTCGAGGAGGTGCAGTGGCGTCCCCTGTCGGGGAACCCCCGCCTGAACGAGGCTCTCCCCACCGAGCGTGAAGAGCGGGAGGCCGTCCTTGCCGCCCGGCGTGAGGTGGACCGGCAACGCGCTGCGCGCTGGCAGCACTCGGTCGCCTTCCAGGTCCGCTCAGGAGCGCCCTACCGAGGTCTCACGCTGGAGGACATCGCAGTGGACAGCCGCGTCGGACTCGACTCCCTCCGCCGCCTCCTCCGGGGCGACGGCCCCATGGAGGTCGAGGACTTCGCCACCATGCAGCGCCTCCTGGGAGTTCGCCCGTTCGGGGTGCCCTCCGACGTGCCACGGCTCGCTGGGACCGAGACAGAACCGGAGTAGCGGGGTTGACTCACTCCGCTAGGCGTCTGAGCAGTTGCGCCAGCATGATCACCGCGTCCCCCGCGAGCCCCGCGCTCAGGCGATCCGCCTTCGGTGAGTGCTTGACCTTGTGGGCGAAGGCGGAGGTCTTTTTGACCAGCCCGCGCAACTCCTCGTGGGCGTGCCCGGGCAGCCGGTCCTCGATGTAGGCACCAATGCGGACGTCAGTCTTGTCGACTGGCGGTTCCGTGGCTCCTGCGGGGCAGTGTCTCGCTGGGTCGTAGACGGTCGCACTGAGAGCCTCCAGGACTCCGACGCAGCGGTTGCCCGCGTCCTTGTAGTCCTGGACCGTGGACGCACTGCGGAAGCGGAGCCGGAGTTGGCTGATCTCCTCGTCCACTCGCGCCCAGCCTGTCACCGGACGCGGCGAGATACCTTCAGCCAACTCGGCCCGGAACTGGTCTTCCTCGATGTGCTCCAGCGCCTCGGTGACGGGAGCGAAGTACGTGGACAGGAGGTCACGCCGTTTCTTCCATGATCCCTTGCAGTCCTGCTCGATCCAGTGCGAGTAGAAGCCGTCGAAGTCGCGCCAAGGCACGTTGAGTTGAATGCCGTGCCGCTCCAGCGTGAGGCGTAGCGCACGCAAGGCGACGCGTGACTGCTCGGTGTTCCAGCGCTGGCCTCCACTGGTACCGAACTGCTCGAACTGGTGGTGGGTCTCTCGCGTCAGAGCGATGGCCGTCGCCAAGTCGTCATCCCCCGGAACGGGGCCACGTGCCAGGCGGTTGAGCAGGTCGATGTCCAGTTGGGGATCGGCTCCCCAGCCGTCGGCTGGGGCATCGGGGTCGTCCTCGTAGAACTCGTGAACCTGCACGAGGCCATCTTGCCCGAGGTGGTGCTGAGGGTGGGTGGGCCCGACCGGCGAGTAACTGATACAGCGACACGCTGAAACGCCGCCACTGATTTTCTGGCCTTCACCGCCGAGAAATCGCGTTCATGTTCTTCCGGTTGACTCTTGTGCATTCCCGCAGACACTGCTGGATAAGGAGTTCCACGCATGAATCACCCTTGTCATGTGCATATCGTGATTCCTGAAGCAGTCACGTCAGAAGGGAACTTGCCATGCCGAAGGGCCCGCATGTAGTCACGTCAACGCCCCCGGATGTTGTCACGCGCTGGAGCGTGCCGCTCACGCAAGCACAACTCGATCAACTCCGAGATATGGCTCGGGAGGGGCGGCGCACCTTGTCGGCCCAGATGGGCATGCTGCTCACGGAAGCGCTGGAGAAGCGCACGACCAAGAAGCAGCCCAAGCGATAGCAGAACGAAGCGCCCCCTGAATGCTTGGCGGCTACCGGGGGCGCTTCGTTGAAGTCCATGATGTGAGGACACAATGAATGTAGCACTTGGAAGTGACCAGGCGAAGGACCCAACCGACGCGTCGCCACACCAAAGCGATGAGGGCAGCGAGGTCCTCCATCGTCTGATTGGCACACGCGCGCAGATCATCGCGATCATGCGAGACACGCGGCTCCCTCCATTGGCGAAGCAGGTCGGTTGCCTGCTGTGGGCCATCACGCAGACCTGGGAGGACGGCGGTTCACAGGTGGTGACGTGGGCGCAGTTGGCCGAGAACATCCGCTGGGAGTCGTCTCGAACCGGGGCGACGGAGACTGCCTCTGCCGAAGGGGTCCGCAAGGCCATCAGCGCTCTGCGCAAGGCGGGGTACGTCGTGGTCGAGTCGGTCCAGCACCCTGGCAATGTCAAGCCCGCTCGGGTGGCATCAGTCGCGCGCGAGGTCGGGGCACCTCTCACGGTGGACCTGCGCGGGCCCTTTCGTGTCTGGACGCGGGTCCTTCTGGAGGAAAGTCCCGGTTCCTGGGAACCGGGAGTACGCAGGTGACGGGCTCCAGGAACCGGGAGTTGGGGAAGTGCCGGGCCCCAGGAACCGCCCTAAGAAGGAGAACTCCCAGAAGAAGACTCTCCAGGAGAAGCGAAACTTCCTGGCACCTCCCCCTCCTCGCGGCGGTGCCGCTGAGGATCATCTCGGGGCGGTGTCTTGGGATGACCTGTCCAGTGCCGAGGAGGTCGTGGACTTCTTGGCCAAGGCGTTGACCCCGGATGGCCAACAGGAAGTGCGCAAGCGGAACAAGCGCTTCGAGATCGAGCGCGGTATCCGAACGCTCTTGGGTCAGGGCTGGGAAATCCCGCGAGTGGTCGTCGGACTTGGCCTGTGGGTCGGTGACCGGACGCTGAGGAACTCCGACGTGCTGGAGGAGATCGCTGCTCGTCTCGTCCGCACTGAACTGGCAGCCCAAGGCAAGTTGGTGCTGCATCGACCCATCGACGTCCTGCGCTTCGGGTTCCAACTCGGCACCGAAGTCCGCCAGGAGCGAGAGGCTGGGCGCAGTGACTGAGACGAAGCGGGAGAGATGGGTGAGGTGTCCTCACCGGGCCCGCGAGTCCCGCCGCAGCCCCAGCCCTGCCGAAATACGATGGGGCTGGACTGGACTGATCGCGAACCGCACCGCAAGGCAGGGCAGATGAAGCGCACCCCCAAGGGCAGGCTCGAACTCACGTGGATGGGCAAGGACTCCGCCCTGATCCCTGTGGAGGAGGGCAAGTACGACTACGCATGGGTTGACCCTGACGACCCGCGTGCCCGCGAGGTGAAGTCCATCGAGGTGCTGGAACAAGTCGGAGAGGTCGACGGCCCTACTGGAGCGAACGAGAACCTGCTGATCATCGGAGACTCGGGCGACGCTCTTCGCTCACTGGCAACGATCCCGGAGTACCACGACAAGTACGCGGGCCAGGTGAAGTTGGTCTACATCGACCCACCGTTCAACACCGAACAGACCTTCGAGCACTACGCAGATCAGTTGGAGCACTCGATCTGGCTGACGATGATGCGCGACCGCATCCGCGACATCAAGCCGCTCCTTTCCCCTGACGCTTCAGTGTGGGTTCACCTCGATGACGCCGAGGTGCATCGGATGCGAGTGCTTCTCGATGAAGAGTTCGGTCCCGAGAACGCGGTCGGACAAGTCGTCTGGCAGAAGGCCGATTCAACACGCAACGACGCCAAAGGTCTGTCGAGCGACCACGACACTCTGTTGGTCTACAGGGTGGGCAGTTGGCAGCCGAATCGCTTGCCCAGAAGTGCGGCAATGGATGCACGGTTCTCCAGTCCTGATGGGGACCCCAATGCGTGGTTCGACGACAATCCGAGCGCTCCTGGCGCACGAACCCACCAAGGAATGGTGTTTGCCATTCAACATCCCATCACGGGGGCCCTGCACTACCCGGCACGCGGACGATGCTGGTGGACGGACCAAGGCCAACTCCTCGACATCATGAATGAGTACGCCCCCTACGAACTAGTGGACCTCCAGGACGAGGAGACACGGGCTGGGCTCTGTGGCGTTTCCCCGGGACAAGTGCGGTCGGGAGTGCGTGCGATCATGCTGTCGGTTCCCTTGACCCAGGCTGCTGCTTCGGCTCGTGAACGCCTTGCCCGTGGGTCATGGCCGAGGGTTGTCTTGCGCTCGAACGGTACGGGCGGGTTGGGAAGGAAGTCCTACGTGCCGAGCGTTGGTCAGGTGCCGTCAACTTGGTGGTCGAATGCGGAGACAGGGCATAACCGTGAGGCCAAGGCGGAACTCAAGCGCTTGTTCCCGGGCGTGATCCCTTTCGCTACCCCCAAGCCCGAGCGCCTGTTGAATCGCGTTCTCCAAGTTGCCACGCTGCCTGGAGACCTGGTTCTCGACTTCTTCGCGGGGTCCGGCACCACTGCTGCGGTCGCCCACAAGATGGGGCGGCGATGGATCACCGTCGAGTTGCAGGAAGACACGGCGAGGAAGTTCGTTCTGCCGCGACTCACCAAGGTGGCGAGCGGTGATGACCCGGGAGGCGTGACGATCCTGACTGAGCGGGTGGCTGTCGATGGCCTCCCCGAGAACCTCACGCCGGACGAGGCGCAGAGGTTCAACACCTACTTGGGGCGCGTCCTGAAGGCCGTTGATGGCGTGGACACCGCGACCGTCAAGGCTCTGCGGGATGCAACGCGCACCCGGGACGAGAAGACCGTCCAGTGGAACGGCGGCGGCGGTTTCACCGTGGCCAAGATGGGGCCGTCGATGTACGAGGTGGACGACGAGGACGGCGAGGTCTATCTCTCCGCCGAAGCCACAAACGGTGCGTGGTCCAAGGCCATCGCTGGTCAGTTGGAGTTCACGCTGACGCCGGAGCACCCGGTCTTCTGCGGGGTGCGGCGGCGGCAGCGCTTGGCGGTGATCGACGGTGTGGTGGATGAGACGGTTGTCCGCACGGTGGTGGAGAACTTGGCCGACAACGAGCGTGCCGTGATCGTGGGCAAGGGCGTGGTTCCTGAGGCGGACGCGTTGCTCCGTTCCCTGTCTCCGGGGTCGAGGATCAAGAAGGCCCCCGGTGACATCTTCCCGAAGGCGACGGTGAACTGACATGGCTGCTGTGGAGATCACGTACGACGAGGCCCTGATCGAGGAGATCGCAGCACGCTTCGACCTGCGCAAGCCCAACCAGGACGCTCTCACCGAGATCGTGAAGCGGATTGCAGATGGCGGGCTGGGCTATCAGGAGATGGTGGCTGATTTGGCCACGGGTGTGGGCAAGACATTCCTCATGTCCTCCCTCATCGAGTACCTCGCCCAGCAGGGTGTCCGGCACGTGTTGGTGGTGACCCCTGGGTCCACGATCCAGCGCAAGACGCTGGCCAACTTCGATGCGGCCTCGGCCAAGTACGTCCCGGGAGCCGACATTCAGCCGATCGTCGTGACGCCGGACAACTTCCAGGCGGCCAGCGTGGGTACGGTCCTGCGCGATCCGCGTCGGTTGAAGGTGTTCGTCTTCAACGTGCAGCAGTTGATCCGTCCGAGCGACAAGGTGAGCCGGAAGGTTCGCGACGAGGACGAGAATCTGGGAGCGGCCTTGTACTCCCACCTGGAAGACGCCGATGACCTGTTCGTCATCGCTGACGAGCATCACGTCTACCATGAGAAGGCCAAGGCGTTCTCGGCAGCGATCCGTGACCTCAACCCGGTTGCGCTGGTGGGGCTGACCGCGACTCCCGACCGTGCCGACTACTCCAAGATCGTGTTCCAGTACACGCTGGGTGAGGCCATCGCGGACGGGCACGTGAAGGTGCCGGTCATCGTCTACCGCAAGGACGGCACCAAGGACGAACGCACCCAGTTGCGGGATGCGTGCCAGTTGCTGCGCAACAAGGAGATCGCCTACAGCGCCTACCAGGAGACCGACCCGGACGCCCCACGGGTGAAGCCTGTGCTGTTCGTGGTGTGCCAGAGCATTGGCCATGCCAAGGAGGTGGGCGGGATTCTGGCCCAGAGCGGCATGATCGGGGACGGGTCGCAGGTGTTGGAGATCACGTCGGAGTCTTCGGACGTAGCGCTAGAGGCGCTGGCCAAGGTCGAGGAACCCGACTCCCCGATCCGAGCCATCGTGAGTGTGAACATGCTCCGCGAGGGCTGGGACGTGAAGAATATCGCCGTCATCGTGGCCCTGCGGAAGTTGGCCTCGCAGACCCTCACCGAACAGATTCTGGGCCGAGGACTACGGCTGCCCTTCGGCAAGCGCACCGGGATCGCGAACGTGGACCAGGTGGACTTGGTGGCCCACGACTCCTACCAGCAACTGCTGGCCCAGAAGGACGTCCTGCGACAGCGCATCCAACTGCCCAGCACGGCAGTGGAGGTGGACGAGCAGGGAGCCGCCACGACCGCTGAGGTGGACCACTCCCAGCCGTTGGACCCGATGGCCGACTCCGAGCAGGTCGGTTCGACCGACACGGTGGGCGGGCAGGGAGGCCGCAGCAGCCTGGACCCGGCCCCCGGTCAGCAGACCCTGTTCGACTTCTTCGGACACGAGGACACCGAGGAGGACGGCCACGGGCCAGAGCCCGGTCTGACCTTCCAGGAGACCGAGAGCCGAACCCAGATCAAGGGCCCCGAGACCCGCTCGCGCGTCGAGAACGCCCCGCAGATCACCTTCCCTCGCCGTGAGGCTCGCCTGGTGTACTCGCCGTTCAGCCTGGCCGAAGTCCCCGACGGCGACGCGGAGGCTGCTGGGACGGCCTTCATCAACGAGGTCCCCACGTTCCTCTTCCGCGACGCCCTCACTGCCAAGCGCACGGGAACCGACATCCAGATCATCCGCACGCCCGAGGCCCACGAAGAGGCACAGCAGGCGCTGGCGGGGCTGGACATCGTTCGAGACGAACTGGTCTCACTGATCATGCAACAGCCAGAGGTTCCGCAGGAGAAGGCGAGCAAGAACGCAGCCAAGCGCCTGGTGAAGGCGTTCCTGAAGGGGGCGGGCGTGACCGATCCCGAGCAGACCGCCGAGTGGGGACGCATCCGCCGCCAGCAAGCCGCCGAGGGGCTGCGGCAGATGATCCGCACCCACATCGCCAACCGCAAGCGGCAGGAGGCGTACGAGTTCGTGAAGATCACTCTCCCGCTGGAGCCTGTGGTGATCTCGGACCAGACCGCCAACGCCTACAACGTGACCAAGTTCACCAAGGGACTCCAGTACACCGGCTGGGGCAAGAACGTCATGCCCATCGCCTCCTTCGATGCCGGAACCACCGAGTGGGAACTGGCCCTGCTCATGGACCAGGACCCGAACATCGAATGGTGGGTTCGCCTCTACACCAACGGCCAGGCGTTCATCCCCACCACGGACGGGAACTACTTCCCCGACTTCATCGCCATCGACACTAAGGGCGTGAGGTGGCTCATCGAGGGCAAGGCAGACAAGAACGCCAACGACGCCGATGTGCTCCGCAAGAAGGCGGCTGCCGAGACCTGGGCCCGCGCCGTCCGCGACGAGGACGACTTCGGGGTCTGGCGCTACATGTTCGCCACCGAGTCCAACATCAAGAACTCTGCGGGGTCCTGGAACGCCCTGCTGATGAGCACGAAGCCGGAGTAGGAGACTTCTATGCCTGACACCTTCGGCCACCACCCGTGGACCGTGCAGGACCTTGTGTCCGCCGTCGACTCCGGGAATGTGCGTCTGCCTGACATCCAGCGCCCCTTCGTCTGGTCGAACGCCAAGGCTCGTGACCTCATGGACTCGATGTACAAGGGCTTCCCAGTCGGCGAACTGATGTTCTGGGAGAACGCCGATCCTGAGCACTCTCGGGCCATCGGGACACTGGAGAAGTCCCAGTCCGGGTCGATGCAGGTCATCGACGGGCAGCAGCGTCTGACGTCCCTGTACGCCGTCGTGAAGGGCAAGCGCGTTGTCCGTGAGGATTACTCGCAGGAGAACATCGTCATCGCTTTCAACCCATTGACCGAGCGCTTTGACGTGCCGGATAACCGAATCAAGCGCTCCTCGGAGTGGATTCAAGACATCAAGACTGTCTTCGCCTCCCCCATCGACGCTCGGTCTGACTACCTCGACGGGCTGGAGAAGGCCCGTGGCGGGGAGCGTCTGTCCCGCGAGGACGAGCGAAGGATCGAGGAGGCCATCAACCGGCTCTCCCGCGTCCTGGCCTACCAGTTCCAGGTCGTCCAGTTGAAGAAGGATGTCAGCCGGGAGACGGTTGCCGACGTCTTCGTGCGCATCAACTCCGAGGGGGTGAAGTTGTCCTCGGCAGACTTCATCCTCACCTGGCTCTCGGTGTTCTGGGAGGAAGGCCGACAGCAGTTGGAGGACTTCGCGCGGGCTTCACGGTTCACCCCTCAGGAACTCGCACGTATGGATGAGACGACGGTGCGATGGACGCCGAAGAACCCGTATCTGACGCTCGACCCCGGCCATGTTCTCCGGGTCGTGGTGGCCGTGGGCAATCGACGCGCCCCCCTCCAGGACGCCTACAACGCTCTTCGAGGCCGTGACCCCCGTACCCGGGAGATCGTCCCGGCCAATCGCGAGAGGGAACTCGCGAAGTTGAAGGATGGACAGGCTCGCGCTCTGGACCCCAAGAACTGGGACGAGTTCCTGAAGGTCATCGAGCGGGCGGGCATCCGCACCAGCGCGATGGTGACGGCCAAGAACGCCGTGATCTACGGCTACGCCCTGTGGCTCATCGGTCGCACCGAGTTCGGAGTTCCCGTGGACGACCTGCGCGAGGTCATGGCCCGCTGGTACTTCATGGCCCAGATCACAGGGCGCTTCTCCGGGAGCGCCGAGACGCGGGCACAGGAGGACCTCAACCGCCTCGAAGGTCTGGAGCGCACGCCCGAGGCCTTCACGACGGCCATCGACTCGCTGGTCTCCACCACCTTGACCGAGGACTGGTGGAGGGTCACCCTGCCTGAGGACCTGCACACGTCGAACATGTCGGGCCCCGCCTACACGGGCTACGTTGCAGCCCTCAACATCCTCGACGCCGACGTCCTGCTGTCGACCCTGAAGGTCAAGGACTGGATCGACCCAAACCGCCGTCCCGTCAAGGGCGTGGAGAAGCACCACCTGTTCCCCAAGGACTACTTGAAGGGAGCGCTCGGCCTGAAGAGCACTCGCCAGATCAACCAGGTCGCCAACCAAGCGTTGGTGGAGTGGTCGGACAACATCGACATCTCCAACGAGGCTCCCTCGGCCTACTGGCCCGCGCAGGTGACCGAGAAGGCCATCCAAGGCGAACGACTGGCCAAGCAGACGTGGTGGCACGCCCTGCCCGAGGGCTGGACCGAGATGTCCTACACCGACTTCCTCGCCGCACGCCGCAAGTTGATCGCTGGGGTGACTCGGGAGGGGTTCCGGAAGTTGTCCGACCCTAACTACCAGCCTTCACCCCCGGCTCACCCCCTGCCAGCCAGCGAGCCCGTCTTACCGACCTTCGAGCAGTTGGTACTGGCAGGTGCCCTCCCTGTGGGCACCCACCTTTTGCCCACGGACGGGCGGACGGACTCGATCGCTGAGGTCACCCCGGACGGGACGATCCTCTTGGGCGACCAGGAGTACACCTCGCCCGGCCTTGCAGCGAAGGCGGACGGAGCCGAGGACGAAGACGGCTGGCTGTACTGGAGCGCCGATCTTGCCGGTCAGGGGATCGTGCTGGACGAAATCCGCCGCGGCCCGGTCTCGGCGCAGTTTCACTGATCCAAGAGTGTCGGACCCGCCTGCTAGACATATTTGCGAGTCCGGGTAGGCCGGCACTGCGAGGAAGGAGCCATCATGGCCAAGTCAGTCTTCTACTCATTCCACTACGAGCGCGACGTGAACCGCGTCCAACTCGTCCGCAACATCAACGCCCTGGAAGGTCAGCCGCTACTGAACTCGCAGGGGTGGGAGCAGGTTCGTCGTCAAGGCGAGCAGGCGATCAAGAACTGGATTCACCAGGAGATGGCCTACAAGAGGGCCGTGATCGTCCTCATCGGCCAAGAGACGGCAACCCGACCGTGGGTGAAGTATGAAATCGAGAAGGCGTGGGCGGACAAGAAGCCGCTACTCGGAGTCCGCATCCATGGCCTCTCGTCCATGGGCACCGTAGATCGCCCTGGGGTAAGCCCGTTCAGTGCCTCCTCCGGCATCCCCGTCTTCGACCCCACAACTCTGAGTTGGGACGGGAAGATCGACTCCAAGGCGACGTACAAGAAGTTGGTCGACAACCTGGAGTGGTGGTCTGCTCAGGGGAAGGTGCGCTCGTGAGTTGGGCTGAGGGCTGCCCCTTCTGCGAGATCATCCAAAGAGAGGACCCGGACGCTCGCGAGGTCTACCGGGACGAGCACGTCGTCGCATTCTTCCCGACCGAGCCCGCCGTCCTCGGTCACACCATGGTTGTTCCCCGCAAGCACGTAGCCGACATCTGGGGACTGGATGAAGACAATGCTGGTCATCTGGCCCGTGCCACCGTGCGCCTCGCTGGAGCGATCCGAGAGGCGGTTCACCCAGAGGGGCTGAACGTCATTCAGTCCAACGGAGAGGCTGCGACTCAGACCGTCTTTCATCTCCACGTGCACCTCGTGCCTCGCTGGGACGGCGATGCGATGGGACCGATCTGGGCGGAGGAGACGGACTACAGCGAGGAAGAGAAGGACGACGTTCTGAGACGCGTCCGCACGGCGTGCGGGTCGATAGAGCCGTGACGGACAACGGTGCCTCCCGCGAGGACCTGCACAAGCACCTCGACTTCATCCAGGCCGTCGTCACGCGCATGTCTGCGGCCTCCACGAGCACCAAGAGTTGGCTGCTCCCCGTGGTCACCGCCACCTACGGCTACGGCATGACACAGAACGCCTGGTCCGTGATCGCGCTCGGGCTCGGTTCGGTCCTGCTCTTCATGTTCCTGGACATGCACTACCTGGACAGGGAGAAGGCGTACCGAGCCCTCTATGACGCCGTGGCTCGCAACAAGGGCATACCCCTGTTCAGCCTCGACCCGCGCGAGGTGGCGCGCTGCGAGCAGACACCGGAGGGCGAGCGTGACATCACCCCTGATGAGGCGGAGGATGCGGCTGTGGGGCAGCAGGTCGGGGTCGGGAAGACGAAGAAGGAGTCGTTTCCTTCGGACTGGATTCCTGACCCTTCGGTGTGGAAGTCCTGGTCGATCACACCCTTCTACGGTTCCCTGCTCGTCGTAGGGGCGATCCTTCTGCTCCGTGTCTGTCTGGGGTGACCGGCAGAGCCGTCACTCGTACGAATGACTGTCTACTCTCGATAGCACCCAGTGGCGCAAGCCCGATCCACGGAGGGACCGTCATGGACCCATCAGCACCGCCCCGACGACACGGTTCAGGCCGAACTGAAGACGCTCGCTGAAGTCTAAGAGGCCGAGGAGCGTGACGACCGTCGAGAGGCTCAGCGCCGCCGTGAGTGGTCTCCCCGGGCTGGACCGGGACATCAGGAGGTACCGGGCTTCGCGGACGGCGGGGTGGCTCTTCGGGACTGACGTCAGCGGCTACTGACCCACGCCTCCTCCAGCAGCACCGACGCGAGGGCGTACTCGGTTCGGTCGCGGTCGAGATCGGGGACGAGATGGGTGAGTTCGTTCGTGGCGCGCTGGGCGGCCTCGAAGACGGCGGTGATCAGGGTCTGCTGGCTGGGCTCTCTCATGCGCCTGGACTGTAGCCAGGTGGAGTGGTCTCCGCAGCCGTCGTTGCTGATGACCCCTTGCCGCCCTTGGGTACAGGTGCTGGGGCTGCGGCGCGTCGACTCACTCCCAGATCGGTGCAATGAGGTCGTCCAACGCCACATCCCAGACCTTCGCAAGGATGGCCCATGTACGCAGGTCCCCGTAGACCCTCCCGGCGCTCAGGTTGAGCAGCGTCTGGCGGGCGAGGCCCGTGGCGTCGGCCAGTTGGTCAAAGGTCATGCCTGAGCGGTCCCGATGGGCCTTGAATGCCTCCGCGAGGCGGTCAAGGTCAGGGTCTGGAGGGAGGCGCACCGATCAATACCAGCGACCACCATGCCCAAAGTCAGCACAAGAACTTGTGCTATAGCAGGGTCCACTGGCACAGTGACCAGGGGCTCCCCAGATGGGGACCGTCATTTCGCCATGAAGGAGACCCCCGTGCGCCATCACCGCCCCGCCCTCATGCTTCCGCTCGCTGCTGCGCTGCTGCTCAGCGCCTGTTCCACCACTCCGACCCCCAACAACACCCAAGGCACTGCTCCTGCGCCAGCGTCCTCCTCGTTGCCTTCCGAGCCGAATCTCACCATCCCCGTTGCTGCTTCCTTCGGCCAGCCAGCCTGGGGTGTTCAGGTGGCTGCGACATGGAGCACGGCCAAGCCCCTGGTCACCGCTGAGCGCGTGATGGCGCTTGATGGCGCGACGCTGCTCGCCTTCGACGCCCAGGGAAAGCAGGCTTGGAACCTCCCGTGGTCGCCGTTCGCGGAGGACTCCCGCGCTGTCGGCACCCAACCCGCCCTCCGCCTCGCCAGCCCCGAGGTCGTTGGCCGTGGTCGATCTGGGTAAGAGTGAAGGCGAGGGCCTGGCCAAGGCTTCCTACGTGGCCAAGGTCTGGCTGGTGCGGATCGCGGACGGATCGCTGGTCAAGGAAGTGACGATCCCCGGAACCGAGTCCAGCCTGCCAGACTTGGACAAGATCGGCCTCGGCTTCACGGTGCCGGGAGGCAAGGCCGTGGGAGTCACTCCTGAAGGGGAGGTCGTAGACGCCCCGGTTCCGCCCTCGGACGCCAAGGTGAAGGGCGCTGCCACGGTCGGCAGTCACGTCTTCTCCCTATGGGAGAACAAGGGCTCGGGCTTCAGCGCCACCGGGTGGACGTCGCAGGAGGCCACCCCGTCTGCATCATTCACGCGAGCGGCGCCATGGGGCAGCGACGCTGACACTCTGCTCATCGGTCGCTGGAACGACCCCTCCGCGACCGGGGCCGTCTATCGTCTCCTCGATGCGGCGAGCGGCAAGGTCATCACCGACCTGGACTGTGGCCCCTCCGTTGAAGCATCGCTGGTGACCAGCCCCTCGCGCGGCTGGAAGGTGACGGGTGGGCTGCGCCTATCTCCGGAGAACAAGGCTGAGTGCGTGGGAGGCGGCTCGGGACAGAAGAGCGTCACCTTCACGGCTGTCACCGACGAGGGACGTGCCTTCGGCATGGCGACCGCAGGTGGGTCCGAGAGCCTCTTCGTGGACAGCACCCCCGGACAGGAACCCAAGACGTCGCCCCTGCCGGAAAGAGTGAACCCGCCTTTGGGGGTCATGAACGGGAACCTGGCCGTCCACTGGGACGACCGCACGGGAATCATCACCGCCAACCAATTCTCGTGACCCAACCAGGGAGAAAGCCATGTCACTCACGCCTGAACTCCAGCGGCTCGCCGCCAAACTCGACAAGCAGTTCGCTGCTGAGGACCGCGAGATCATCAGGGAGGCGAAGCGAGAGCGCGAGGCCGAGCAGGCCCGGCGCGCGCTGGGACTGCCGGTGAAGCAGCGGAAGCGGGCCTCCCGTGCGTACGAGGGCTTCGCCAGCGGTGGAACGTACCCCCAAGGCTGATGAGGGTCACCTCACCCCGTCGACCTTTCGTGCTGCTGCCTCTGCTCGCCAGTGGGCCAGGATGTCGGTGCGGTAGTGCTCTTTGGGGCGCTTGTTGACCCCCTTGGCGATCTCCTTGGCCACCTTCCAGAGCCGCAGCGCTTCCCGGCCTCTCCAGCCCTGGCGGAGGGCTGCGGCGAACAGGAGATCGGGATGGAGGGCGTGGCCGCCCTTGCGCAACTCCAAGAGGCCATGAGTCACCCGGTCCCCGTCGCGGCTGTCGTACATCGTGGTGCCGCCGAAGGTCGTGGAGGTGAACGAGTCCATCGCCACGGCCACCACCGGGTCTGAGAGGAGGGGATCGGGGACGGCGATGGCCGGTCCAGCAAGGCACTCGGGCTGGAAGGCATTGATCCAAGGACGCTCGAAGGCCAAGTCCCTCCCTGCTGTCCAACCTCCCCGCTCGTCGTTCTCGGGCACGTAGGCGTGGACCAGGCACACAGGATGGCTGAACGGTTCGATCTCCACGAGGGTCTCCAGCGGGAGGCTCACAGCAACGACAGGACCGTCCGGAGCGCGGAAGGCCCGACCGCCACGAGGGCGTGGACGTTCAGAGTGGACCACGATGCCCAGCGCCGGGGCCTTAGCCACCAGCCCCGCAGGAAGGTCATCCTTGTCCCAGCACCACAGGGTGACGGGCTGGCCGTCCTCGGCGTGGTCTAGGGCCCAGCGGAGGGCGGTGATGAGGTCTTGGTCCCGGTCGGTCGTGTTGCTCAGGGCGGTGTAGGCACGCTTCATGAACTTCACCCTGACAGTCGGGACTGACACTTCTGGGAAGTCATGGCACTTAGCGCGGGAAGCGCCTCGCCGGTCCCGAACGCATGGGTCGCAAATACTCTAGTCAGGGGCGCGGTGGGGTCCCATACAAACGACCCACAAGCGATTGAGGCAGGCGGGGAGCAAGCTCATGCACGCCCCGAGCCGATTGAGCGTGCCGCGTTCTCGCCTCAGCCAAAACGACACAAAACCACAGTCTTCACCACACGATCCCCAGCTCGAAGCGTGAGTCTCGAAAGTATCGCTGAATAGCGCCGATATCCTTGCCAGCAGCGGATTCAGCATGTTAGTTTGCCGTTTGAGCCAACCAGCTCACCCCGGTTGTCAATCCTGAGAGGCAGTGCCTGAGCCGCCCTAATGCGAGGACGTGTCTCGGGCCTTTTTCGCCCCCAAGGACCGGGCCGGTAATTCGGCACTTTGAGGAATGACTATGGAGTCAACAGTCGGGCAGTCCCCTGCCGCGCAGATCGTCGCCAATTCGGGTGGTCCCGGGAACATCGAGAGTCTCAGCCACTGCGCGACTCGGCTACGTTTCCAGCTCAGGGACGGTTCCCTCGTCGATCAGGCCGCACTAGAGGCGGTACCTGGAGTGATGGGTGTCGTGCCGCAGGGGGGCGATCGCCTGCAGGTCGTCATCGGCGGCGCGGTGCAATCGATGTATTCCGACATCATGGCACTACCGTCCATGAAATCCGTCAGTACCGGCGACAGCTCGGACGCTGATGTCAAGGCCGCGGCCCGCGCCGGTGGCCCCCGCGGCAAGGTCGCCTGGCTCGACAGCTTCTTCGAGTACCTGTCCGACTCCTTCCGTCCGCTGCTGGGTGTCCTGCTCGGCGCCTCGCTGATCATCGCCTTCGCGGCTGTGCTGGATGCGCTCGGCATCGTCGATTTCCGCGCCGAGAACAAGCCAGCGACGTGGGTTTTCGTGGACGCCATGTGGCGCGCTGTGTTCTACTTCCTGCCGATCATGGTTGCCTACAACGCGTCCAAGAAGCTGAACGTCGATCCCTGGGTCGGCGCCACAGTGATGGCCGCATTGATGACACCCAACTTCGTCAGCCTCAATGACACGACGTTGTTCCCGGACACCGTCTGCACTGTCAACGAGACGCTGGGCACCCAATCGTGTGTGGCCCATGTCTTCGGATTGCCGCTGCAGATGAACGACTACTCCGGACAGGTCTTCGTCCCATTGATCATGGTGGCCGTGCTGGGCCTGGTCTACAAGTGGTTGAAGAAGATCTTCCCCGAGAACATCCAGATGGTCTTCGTGCCGTTCTTCTCCATGATCATCATGATCCCGGTGACCGCTTTCCTGATCGGCCCGCTCGGTGTCTGGCTCGGTAGTGGTCTGGGTGCCGGGCTGGCGTGGCTGAATGGCCACGCGCCCTTCGTCTTCGCGATCATGATTCCGATGCTCTACCCGTTCCTGGTGCCGCTGGGCCTGCACTGGCCGCTGAATGCACTGATGCTGATGAACATCGACACCCTGGGCTACGACTTCATTCAGGGACCGATGGGTGCTTGGAACTTCGCCTGCTTCGGCGCGACCGCCGGTGTGCTGGTGCTGTCGATGCGCGACAAGGACACGACCATGCGTCAGACTGCGACCGGCGCTCTGGCCGCGGGCCTGCTCGGCGGCATTTCCGAGCCGTCTCTCTACGGCATTCACCTGCGCTTCAAGCGCATCTACCCGCGGATGTTGGTGGGATGTTTCGCCGGCGGTCTGACCATCGCTATTCTCGGCAGCCTCGCGACCATCGGCCAGGAGCGCCGCGGTGTCACCACCGAAGCGTTCGCCTTCACCTCGCTGCTGACGATCCCGGTCTTCTCGCCGATGTGGGTCTACGCGATCGCTATCGCGGTGGCCTTCGCCGTCGCGATGACGCTGGTCATCATCTCCGATTACCGCACCCCGGAGCAGAAGG
>Ga0334888_1002580_pt1 | contig 19609 bp, 14 predicted proteins | sample GraSluR1_MG_FD_207227 | JGI IMG/M metagenome (GOLD analysis project Ga0334888, IMG submission 207227) | Sludge microbial communities from methane-producing bioreactor in Wageningen University, Netherlands - Granular Sludge_3_08-R1 | ecosystem: Engineered > Bioreactor > Anaerobic > Unclassified ...
TCCTCAAGTATCTCAGCGGCACCGATCGCCAGCGGTATCAGGACGTCATCAGTCGGCTCGGTTTGCGGAAGTAGCCGGTTCTGTCGGGGTGTTCTGCCCCCATCGTTCACCGCCCCGTTGCCGCACAAGCCGTACATACCCCCCATCGGGTGCGCAGCCATGCCCTGCCGGGTGCGGACCATCTTCTTGGGTATTCAGTCATTCTCACCGGCGATGCCGGTGGATATGGAGTTGTTGTCGCCCGCCGCGCAAACGGCGAGCACGTATTGGATAGCAGGATGGAACAAGACAGGATTGCGATGGAACCGATTGTAGTGCAGCGACAGATCGGCTCGGGCGTGCTTCGCCTCGAGACCGGCAAGATGGCCAAGCAGGCCGCGGGCGCAGTGGTCGTGACGTATGGTGACACGGTGGTGCTTTCGGCGGTGGTCACGGGCCCCCCACGCCCCGGCATCGACTTCTTCCCCCTGACCGTGGATTACCGCGAGAAGATCTACGCCGCGGGCAAGTTCCCCGGCGGGTTCTTCAAACGCGAGGGCCGGCCGACCAACAAAGAAGTTCTCACCATGCGAAACATCGACCGGCCCGTCCGGCCGCTGTTCCCCTCCGGCTTCAAGGACGAGGTGCTGATCCAGGCCATGGTGCTCTCGGCCGATCCGCAGGTGGATCCCGACGTGCTGGCGATCAACGCCTCCACGGCCGCGCTCAGCATTTCGCAGATTCCCTTTGACGGCCCGCTGGCGGCGGTGCGCGTGGGTCGAGTCGAAGGGGCGTTCGTGGTGAACCCAACGGCGGAGCAGCTCGAGCTCAGCGACCTGGACATGATCGTGGCCGGCCATCACGAAGCCGTGACCATGATCGAAGTCGGCGCGCGGGAGATCAAGGAATCCGACCTGGCCGACGCCATCGAGTTTGGGCACAAGCACGTTCAGGTCATCTGCGAGGCCATCGACGAGCTCGTGTCCAAGGCGGGCAAGGAGAAGGTCTGGACCCCGCCGGAACCGACGGACGAGCTGAAGGCCCGCCTCCGAGAGACGTACAAGGCCCGCATTCGCGAGGCCAAGAAGACCCAGGGCAAGCTGGAGCGGAACGATGCCGTCAAGGCCGTCGTGGACGAGGCCCTGGAAACGCTCTGCCCGGAGGATGCCGAAGCGCCCGAGTTTGAGCGCAACGTCGTGCGTGATCTGCTCGACCAGATCGAGGCCGAGGTGGTCCAGGAAATGGTCGCGCGCGAGGGCATCCGGCCCGACGGGCGCGATATGAAGGAAGTCCGGCCCATCTTGTGCGAGGTGGCCGTGCTGCCGCGCACCCACGGCTCGGCCCTGTTCACCCGGGGCGAAACGCAGGCCCTGGTGGCCACCACCCTGGGCACCAGTCGCGATGAGCAGATCGTGGACGGGCTGCAGGAAGAGTACAGCAAGAAGTTCATGCTGCACTACAACTTCCCGCCCATTTCCGTGGGCGAGGTGAAGCGCGTGGGGGCGGTCAGTCGCCGCGAGATCGGGCACGGGGCATTGGCCGAACGCTCGCTGGAGGCCGTGCTGCCGTCGCCGGACAAGTTTCCGTACACGGTGCGGGTGGTGTCCGACATCATGGAGTCGAACGGTTCGAGCTCCATGGCATCGGTGTGCGGCGGGACGCTGGCCCTGATGGACGCGGGCGTGCCGATCAGCCAGCCGGTAGCCGGAATCTCCATCGGCCGGATGAGCTGCGGAGGCAAGGTCACGCTGATCGTGGACATTCTGGGTGAGGAAGACCACTTCGGCGACATGGACTTCAAGGTGGCCGGCACGCAGCGCGGCATCACCGGCGTGCAGTTGGACATCAAGATCCGCGGCCTGTCGCACCCGGAAATCCGCTCCACGCTGGAGCTGGCCCGGGAGGCCCGGCTGGGCATTCTGCGGACCATGCTCAAGGCCATCGACAAGCCGCGGCCGGACATCAGCGTCTACGCGCCGCGCATCATCACCATCAAGATCAACCCGGAGAAGATCGGCAAGGTCATCGGGCCGGCGGGCAAGGGCATCCGCGGCATCGAGGCGACCACCGGGGCGAAGGTGGAGATCGAGGACGACGGCACGGTCAACATCTCGTCGCTGGGCGGCTACGGGCCGGCCGAGCAGGCCCGGGCCATGATCGAGGCCATCGCCGAGGAGGTGAAGGTCGGCCGCATCTACACCGGCCGCGTGACCAGCGTGAAAGACTTCGGCGCGTTCGTCGAGGTGGTGCCCGGCCAGGACGGTCTGTGCCACATCAGCGAGCTGTCGGACGACTACGTGCAGAAGGTCGGCGACGTGTGCAAGGTGGGCGACATTCTGAAGGTCAAGGTGCTGCTGATCGACGAGCAGGGCCGGGTCAAACTGTCTCGCAAGGCCGCCCTCCGCGAGGAGAAGAAGGAGAGCAAGGAGAGCGTGGAGGCCTGAGGCCCCGCGGGAATGGGTGAATCACAAACGCCACGGGGCGGCGCAGGGGCCACTCCGTGGCGTTTTTAATTGCGAATCGCGGATTGCATATGGACGGCAGCCGACGTACCGTCGTGGGATGCACATGGGTCCGACGTATTCGCATGCACGATCGGCCGCGTCATCGTCATTCATAGGTGTGAAGGAAGGATGGACGCCCTTCCAACGGGATCAGGCCGTAGCGGAGGAACCGGCGCTTCGGTTACCATGCCCGACGACCGGGGTGCCGTCCGGCGGCGCCTTAGGACCGCGCGAGCCGAGAAACCTGGGGTGCGGAGCGGTAGATGCGGGCAGATAACCGGTCGATTGGGCATACATCCTCGTGACAGATGCTCATGCCCGCGGCAGCGGCGGCCCGGGAGACAGGAATCATGCTGAAACTCGAAAGCCTGACTTTGAACGGCTACAGGTCCTTTGCCTCCGGAACGAATCCTCGCCCGCCGTCTGGAAACGGTATTCACGATGATGGAGGACGGATCGAGTTTGGTGATGTTACCGTCCTGCTGGGAGCGAATGGTGCGGGCAAAAGTAACGTCATCTCCTTCTTCCGGATGCTGGCGTTTCTTTCGACCGGGGCGTTGCAGGAGTACATCGGCCGGTGCGGCTACGCGGAATCAATCCTCCACTACGGAGCGTCGCGGACGCCGGTGTTGGAGGCGCGGCTTGAGTTCACGGATAGCGGCGTGCGAGACGTCTACTCAATGCGACTGGCCGGTGCCTCTCCCGACACTCTGATCTTCTTGGACGAGTCCATCGAATACGCAGCGACGGGTCACGGGAATCCTCTGAGGAAATCCCTGGGCAGCGGGCACAAGGAAAGCCGGCTGGAGGAATGTGCGAACGAGGGCGACAATACGTGCAAGTTCGTCCTGAGCCTCCTCCGCGGTTGCAGGCCCTATCATCTGCACGACACCTCGGACGAGGCGAAGATCCGCAAGGCGGGATACATTGAGGATAACAGATACCTTCGCAGTGATGCAGGCAACCTCGCTGCTTTTCTCTATGCACTGCGCGACACCAGGCCGGACTACTACCGGCGAATCATCAGTACGATCCAGCAGGCATACCCTCAATTCGGGGACTTTCGTCTGGAGCCGTCGGAGCGCAACTTTTCCTACATCCTTCTCAATTGGTTTGAAAGGCACCATCCGGATTACCTGATGGGACCACACCAGTTGCCCGACGGGGCGCTTCGCTTCATCGCCCTGGCAACGGTCTTCCTGCAGCCGCCGGAGAAGCTGCCCCGCGTCATCGTGATTGACGAGCCGGAACTGGGCCTGCATCCGCACGCGCTGTCGCTGCTCGCGGGCCTGATCGGGAGCGTCACAGAGCACTCGCAGATCATCCTCGCCACGCAATCAGTGCCGTTGGTGTCCCACTTTGACCTTTCCTGGATCCGGGTCGTGGAACATCGAGAGGGAGCGTCTCACGTTCTCCGATTCGACCGAGAAGCGTTTGCCGACTGGCTCGAAGAGTACTCCACGGGCGAGCTGTGGGAGAAGAGCGTGATCGGGGGAGGTCCCCGGCATGAGTAACGTCTACGTGGTCGTGGAAGGCAAGGGCGAGCAGGGTTTCCTGACAAAGGTGGTCGCAGCAGCGTTGGTGCGGCGGGGCGTGTATGTGAACGCCGTTCTGGTGGGCAAGCCGGGAAGAAAGGGAGGCGTGAGACGCTGGGCCTCTGTCAGAAACGACGTCGTTCGATTCCTCAAGATGGACCGCCCGACGTATCCCGTCTTTGTCAGCACCATGTTTGACTAACACCGGATGCCGATGGACTGGCCCGGACGACAAACGAGCGTCGGGCTTCCCCACAGCCAGAAGGCAGCGCATGTGGAGGTCGCATTGACGGACGACATCACGGCGTCACCGATCGCAGACTTCGACCGCCAGCGTTTCATCCCGTATATTCAGATATACGAGTTGGAGTCGCTCGTGCTGGCTGAGCCCAGGGCCGTCGCTACGGAATTCCCGGAAAGGCAGGCCGAGGTGAATCAGTTGGTCGCGAGCCTCGGCGAGACTGCACCCGAAGAGATCAACGATCATCCCCACTCGGCACCGTCTGTCCGGCTGATCAGGCACGTTCCCGAGTACGGTGCGCGCAAGGCCTCGGCGGTGGTCAACATCCTCGCGAGCATCGGGCTGGATACGCTCCGGGCAAGATGTCCACACTTCAACGACTGGATCACGTCCTTGGAGACCATTGGCACACGATGAGTCTGCGGAATGAACCATGCGGCGCTTCGGGATGCGGAGTTTCGGGTGGCGGTATCCACCGCTCCCGGTTGGCGACGATCCGTCCTGCCCCATTCCGACAGGCTCAAGAGCTTGATTCGTCCCCTTTATGCACAACTTTGCCCTTGAGCTCCTCTTTGCGGATGCCGAGTTCCTCGAAGCTCTGTTTGAAGCCGCGCAGGGTGCCGCATTCCGGGCAGCGGGGCACGGTAAGGCCCTGGAGGCGGTAGCCGCACCGGAGACAGCGGATGTCGTCCTCGGTGCCTCTCGCCGATGGCGCCGACCGATCCGGTCTCAGTAACAACACGGCCGCTCGGATCGACAGGATCCCAATCGGAAGCAGCGCGACGCCGCCCACGATCATGGTCAGCGCGGCCGGCATCCGATGCGTTCGGTCCACCCACAACAGAACCTGCGCCAGCAGCGTCAGCAGGAGGCCGATCATGGCCGCCGCGCGCAGCACTATCGGCAACGGAGTCGAGACGAGCATCCCCGCAGCGACCGTCCCCCGCGTGGCAAGGATCGCGCCTACCCACACGCTGGCGACCAAGACCACAAGCCCGTTCAGCATCGCGGCCCGGCGACGTGGGTCACGGGTTTTCGACAGGGTCGGCATGCCGGGTGCCTCCATCGGCAACAGGCGCCGCTCCTGACGTAAAGTGCGACGATGCGTCCAGCGCGGCGGCAGGAGCCGGCCCGGCGCGCCCGGATCACTTCTTCTTGCGAGGCGCCTTGGGCTTCTTGGCTTTGGGGGCTTTGGCTGCGGATTTGGCTGGGCCGGGCTTCGCCTTGGCCACCGCCCTGGCTGCCTTGGGGGCCTTCTCGGCGGCGGTGGCCTTGGCCGATGCCTTCCGGCCGGTGGGTGCTTTCGATTTGGCGGTCGCCGCTTTTTTCGCAACCGGACGCGTCGCGGTTTTGGGCAGGGGTTTGGAGGCGACCGCTTCCACCTTCTCCACTGGCCGCGGTGGGGTCGGGCGGGCCTTGATCGCGCGGGCTCTTATGTCCTCATCGAGAACGCGAGCCGGCGTCGGCTCCCATTTCTTCTTCACACTCGGCGCCGGAGGCACGGAGTCCGTCAGGGGGGTGACCAGCAGTCCCGTGTAATAGCCTTCCTTCTCGAGCCGAGCCAACTGCGCGTCAGCGTCTTTGCGCTCGACGCACTTGAGCAGCGTCAGAGTCAGCCCGTCGGCATACCCGGTGAGCTTCCAGGCAAACGCCGGCGGCTCCTTCTTCCGCGCCGCGCTGCTGCCGGACGCTGCGCCTTCGCCTTGCTGTTCCTTTGGCTTAATGTCCGTCTCTTTGGATTCGTCAGCCACGGCTTGGACCTGCTCGCCAGAATAGTCACTAGCACCGGCGCCCCAGCGTGACCGCCTGCACCGGGGAGAACGCGGGGCAACCTGCGGGCGACGGCCGGGGGCCCATAAAGGTTCCCCGCTTGCACCGCGCCCGGGAGGACTCGAACCTCCAACCTGCTGGTTCGAAGCCAGCCACTCTATCCACTTGAGCTACAGGCGCTTCCAGCGTTCGTTCGATCACGCCTCCCCACCGCCCCACCCCGCGGCGGACGGCTGGCCCGCATTATAGGGGCCGGCCCGCGCCGTGTCACCTCCGGCGACCGAGATTGCCGCCACGTCCCGCTTCTGTGCCGGGCCGCGAGGCGGTAGCATTCAGACTGCCCAGATGACAGGAGGCTGAACCGATGCGTGACGCAGTTGTGCGAAGGTGGGTCAGGGTGGCCGGGATGGGCGCTCTCATCCTGGCCGGGGCCGCCGTGGCCGAGGAGAACACCATGAGTTCCCGGGCACGCCAACCGCTCCGACCGCCAGCCCTCCGGACGGGCGACACCATCGGGATCGTCGCCCCCGGGCATCCGCTGGACCGCGACCGGATTGACCGGGCCGTCCGCCGACTCGAGGGCATGGGCTTCCGGGCCTGCGTCATCGGCGACGTTTACACCCGCCGCGGATACCTGGCCGCCACCGACGCCGAGCGGGCCCAGGCCATCATGGCGGCCTTCCTGGACCCCCAGGTCAAGGCCGTCTTCTGCGGCACCGGCGGCTACGGCACCACCCGCATCCTGGAACGGCTGGATTTCGATGCCATCCGCCGCAACCCCAAAATCCTGCTCGGGTTCAGCGACGTCACGGCCCTCCACCTGGCGATCCACAAGGAGACCGGCCAAGTCACGTTCCACGGTCCGAACCTGATGTGGGGATTGGGCAGCGAAGACCGCAACCTCACGCCGTTCGCCTCCGTCCATCTCTGGCGCAACCTTTGCGATTCCAATACGTTAGAATCAATTGTCGCCCGTTCGGCCAAGCCCGATTCCAGTGAGCCGGTGCCCGGCTTCGAAGCCCTGACGCGGCCCACCCCCGACAACCTTCTGCGGTACGACCTGTCCCTCTGCGAGCCGGAGACCCTGGCCCCGACAACCATCCGCCCGGGGCGGGCGCGGGGACGCCTGGTTGGCGGGAACCTCTCGCTGGTCTGTGCCCTGATGGGTACCCCGTGGCAAATCGAGACGAAGGGGCGCATCCTGTTCCTCGAGGACGTCGGCGAGCAACCGTACCGGATCGACCGGTTCCTTCGCCAGCTCAAGCACGCCGGCCTGCTGGACGGCGTCGCCGGCGTGATCCTCGGCCGCTGGCACAAGTGCGTCCCGGACAATCCGGAGAAGAGCATGACCCTGGACGAGGTTTTCGCCGACTACTTCAGCGACGCGCCGTATCCCGTGGTCGCGCAGTTCCCCGTCGGCCACGTGCGGGACAACGCCACGCTCCCGCTCGGCGTCCTGGCCGAGCTCGACGCCACCGCCCTGACCCTCACCCTGCTGGAACCCGCCGTGGAGTGACGACCCCTCTGCGGCCCGTTGCCATGGCATCCGCCTCGCGGGCCACGTTCTGCGACTGTATCCACTACACTGGTCCGTGCCGTTCGCAGGCCCGAACCCCGCAATTCCGAGTTCCAACGGTCGAAAGTCTGACGAGTCACGATACACTGCAGGACGGAGCCGACGTGGTGCGAAGCCTTTTTGACCAATACAACGAGCCCGAAAACCAGTTGACACACGCGCTGGCGTGTTGTCTGAATGAGGACAGGGGTCTTCTTCGCTCCTTTGCAGACTGGCTGGCCCGCCCACGGCCTCCAAGCCGCTGCACCCTGGAAGTTGTCGAACAAACCCTGCCGGGAGAGGAAGAAGATGCTGAGGAGCCGACGGATCAACAGGGTCTCCCGGACCTGTGGATCCACGACCACGGAGAATGGTCCCTGATCATCGAGAACAAGGTACGATCGCCGGTCAACGCCGCTCAGATCAGCCGGCACCGTGCGACAGCGACTCGACGCGGGTTCATTCAACATTCTCTCATCGTGATTTCACCCGAAACGCCGCCGGATCGTTCGCTGGCGGGGGCACGCCATGTTCGTTGGTCGCAGGTTTACGAATGGTTCCTCCGGCGGCGGATCGGCTCCGAATGGGCTCGCCGTCTGGTGCATTACATGGAGTCTGTGGAGTCACGCATGACCGCAACCGGCTATCTTGAGAGGGGGAGTCTCACAACCTTCTCCGGAATTCGCTTCGGTCCGGACAACCCGTGGAGCTATCGCGAGGCCAAACGCCTGTTGCGACTCGCGTTGGATCAACTCCGCGCCGATCGGCGACTTGTCCGGCTGGGAATGGATCCGTCCGGCGCGGGACGCCCCGCCATCACAGGCAGGGAGGGATCGGCCGTCTGGGATTTCCTTCCACTGCGATACGCGGCGCGCGCGCAGAATTTCACCGCATATCCTCACCTTACGATGGGCATCCAGAGCACGCGGGTGCTCGTCATTGTGACTGTTCCGAACGGTGTGAGGGCTCCGTTGCGCCGCAACCTTCTCGCATTGGGCGAAGAAGGCTTCTGTGGGATCGCCATGCAGATCTGCGGGAACCTGGTTCGTTTGTTTCGTAAGGCCAACGGCGCCAAGCCGTGGGTGGACGTATGTCAGCGGCACTACCCGACGCAGCGTTCCGCTCCGATTGAGGACGCAAGACTCGAATTCGATCTGCGAACGGCCGTCCCCCACGGCAGGAGACGCAGGAGTGGAGATGCGGTGAAGTCGCAACCCCAATGGCTCCGTGCCACATACGCTTCGTTGGCGACGAAGCGGTCCAACCTTCAGGTCGGTTTCGGGGCCGCGTTCTCACTCGATTGCCCCATCCTGCACTCGAAGCAGGCTCTTGATTACTTCTCCGGGACGTGGCTTGCCTGCGAGCCTCTCTTGAAGGTCCTGTTCTCAGGGAACCGGTCCTGAGAACAGGACTTGGCTGAGCCGGGCTGCACGGCTCTGCATCCGGCCGCACTATTTCACGCGAACCGAACCTTGCCAATCGGACGTCCCCTTTTCCATCTCTGCTCGCGCACCCATTCGATCGTCGCAACGGCGAAGCGGTTTCAGGCCCGTGAACGGGCCTGGGACCGAGGGCGGAAGATAGGCACTGCTCAAGAGCAGCGGCACATACACTCATCCGGTCCCTGCAGGACCGGCAGGTTGGGATGGGGCGGCGCGGACCCGCGGTTGAGAACCGCGGGCTCATCTCGTCCTGGCCTACGGCCCTTTGGGGGCGGGTTGGGGGCCGATCTACTCATAGTTCCCCACCCCCGCTTGCCATTCGCAATTCGTCACTCGCAATTCGCAATTCGTCCCGCCAATCGCAATTCATCGTTCGCCATTCGCAATTCGTTCCGCAACTCCCCGCTGTGTTCCTGCGACGAGGTACTGATCAAGAGCAGCGGCAAATGGGGGTCCGGAGCACTGCGCGAGAGGCAGTGGCATGCGTTGGGACCGAGACCCTGGACACCGCTGCGCGCCATCACGGGCAGATTGGAATCACCGTCTGGCAGGGCGGTGTCCCACTCAGTTCGCGATCAGGTTCACCAGGCGGCCTTTGGCCACGATGACGCGGCGGACCGTCTTGCCGGCGATGGCGTCGGCCACCTTGGCGTCGGCGCGGGCCAGCGCTTCGATCTGCGCGTCGTCCGCGTCGGCAGGCACGTGGATCCGGCTCTTGATCTTGCCGTTGACCTGCACCGCGATCTCCACCGACTCGTCGCGAGCCAACGTCTCCTCGTACGCCGGCCACGCCTCGCCGATCAGTGACTGCTCGTGCCCCAGCCGCCGCCACAGCTCCTCCGCAATGTGCGGCGCGAACGGGGCCAGCAGCAGCACGAACGGCTCCAGCGCCGTACGCGGTCGCTTGCTCCGCGGCGTCATGAAGTTCACGAAGTCAAAGAACTTCGCGATGGCCGTGTTGAACTTGAGCTGCTCGATGTCGTCGCCCACGCCCCTGATCGTCTTGTGCAGCACGCGCAGACATTCGGCGTCCGGCTTCTCGTCCGCCAGGGCGGGCGACAGCCGGCCGGTCTCCTCGTCGATGAACAGCCGCCAGATGCGCGACAGCAGCTTGAACAGGCCGGGGACGTCCCGCGTGTTCCACGGCTTCGACGCCTCGATCGGACCCATGAACATCTCGTACAGCCGGAACGTGTCGGCCCCGAACTGCCCGATGACATCGTCCGGGTTCACCACGTTCTTCAGCGACTTGCTCATCTTCGCGATGACCGGCCCCACCGGCTCGCCCGTCTGCTTGTGGCGGAACTTGCCCTCGGAGACCTCTTCCACCAGGTCCGGCGTGATGGTGGCCCCGCGTTCGTCCTTGAACGCAAAGCCCTGGATCATCCCCTGGTTCACCAGCTTCATGAACGGCTCGCAGGTGGAGACGCAATCCAGGTCAAACAGCACCTTGTGCCAGAACCGCGCGTACAGCAGGTGCAGCACCGCGTGCTCCGCCCCGCCCACGTACGTGTCCACCGGCATCCAGTAGTCGTCGGCCATGCGGTCGCAGAACCGCGAGCTCAGCGTCGGGTTCAGGTAGCGCAGGTAGTACCAGCACGAGCCGGCCCATTGCGGCATCGTGTTCAGGTCGTGACGCCACGTCGTCCCGTCCCGCTGCACGGTGACCCAGTCCTTCGCCCGGCCCAGCGGCGGCTCCGGAAGGGCGTCGGAGCCCTCCGCGACCGGCGTCGGCTTGAAATCCTCCATCGGCGGCAGGGCGACCGGCAGGTCCTTCTCGTCGTACGGAATGATCTCGCCGTCCTCGCCGTGCAGAACCGGAAACGGCTCGCCCCAGTACTTCTGCCGGCTGAACACCCAGTCGCGCAGCTTGTAGTTCACCGCCCCCTGGCCCAGCCCGTTCTGCTCCAGCCACTGCGTGATCCGGGTCTTGGCTTTCGGCGTGGGCAGGTCATTGATCGTGCATACGTCGCGGGGCAGCCCGGCCCCCCCTCGCGGTGGCGAGTTGAGGTTCACGCCTTCGCCGACGAACGACTCCGCGAAGATCCCCGGATCCTCCGCGAACACGGGCAGGGCCACCTGCTGCAGCCAGCCGCTGTCCCCGTCCAGCAACGCCATGGCGTTCTGCGCCGTGATGCCTCCCACGGTGCCCGCCGCAAGCGTGGCCGAGTCCAGCACCTCCTGCCGAAGGCTCGGTCGGCCTTTCCGGGCGCAGTACTTCTCGTCGATGGCCCCACGGATGATCTGCTCGTGCAGCCACTCGCCCGGCGGGCGAACCACGGCCACGATCGGCAAGTCAAACGCCTTGGCAAAGTCGAAGTCCCGCGTGTCGTGCGCCGGGACGGCCATGATCGCGCCCGTGCCGTATCCCATCAGGACGTAGTCAGCCACCCACACCGGGATACGCTCGCCGTTGACCGGGTTCAGCGCGTACGCCCCGGTAAACACGCCGGTCTTCTCTTTGGTGTCGGCCGTTCGGTCCAGGTCCGACTTGTGGCGAGCGACCGTGACGTATTCCTCCACCGAGGCTCGCTGATCCGGCGTGGTGATCTGGTCCACCAGCGGGTGTTCCGGGGCCAGCACCATATAGGTCGCCCCGAACAGCGTGTCCGGCCGCGTGGTGTACACGCGGATCGTGAACGGCTCCGGCCGGGCCGGGTAGCCGCCCGAGCGCCGCGCGGCCCGCCATTGCCCGGGATCCGGCGTAACCGGCGCCGCGGCCCCGCCGGAAACCAGCGGGAAGTCCACCTCGGCCCCCGTGCTGCGGCCAATCCAGTTTCGCTGCATGATCTTGATCGGCTCGGGCCAATCCAGCAGCTCCAGATCATTCAGCAGTCGCTCGGCGTACTTCGTGATGCGCAGCATCCACTGACGCAACGGGCGTCGGAACACCGGGTGGTTGCCGCGTTCGCTGCGGCCGTCGGACGTGACTTCCTCGTTGGCCAGCACGGTGCCCAGGGCGGGGCACCAGTTTACCGGCACCTCGTCGATGAAGGCCAGCCGCTGGTTGTTGATCGCCTGCCGCTGCTCGACGGGTGACAGCTCGCTCCACTTTCGGTGCGGCTGTTTCGGGTCGCGCACCAGCTTCAGCGCATCGTCCACGAAGAGCCTTTCGTTTCGCAGGGCCGCTTCCAGGTCGCTGACGGGCCGGGCCTTTCCCTTGTACGGCCGCCCGGTGTGGTCGGTCCAATCGAACTCGTCGTCGAACCAACTGTTGAACATCTGCAGGAAGATCCACTGCGTGTGCTTGTAGTACTCCGGATCGCAGGTGGCGATTTCGCGGTCCCAGTCGTACGAGAAGCCGAACATCTTGAGCTGCCGCCGCATGTTCTCGATGTTGCGGCGCGTGGTAATGGCCGGATGCACGCCGTGTTCAATGGCGTACTGTTCCGCCGGCAGCCCGAACGCGTCATAGCCCATCGGATGCAGGACGTTGAACCCGCGCATCCGCTTGTATCGCGAGTAGATGTCCGTCGCGCAGTACCCCAGCGGATGCCCCACGTGCAGGCCCGCGCCGCTGGGATACGGGAACATGTCCAGGACGTAGCACTTGGGCTTGGTGCCGTCGAAGCCGGGATCGCCGGGGTTGGCCACGGCGAAGGACTTGTGCTCTTCCCAGTAGGCCTGCCATCGGGCCTCGATGGTCCGAAAATCGTAACTACCCGCTTTTCCAGGGGGTTGCGTGTCTGCCATGCTCACATTCCCATGCTGCCTGGATGATAATCTCTCGCGACGTTTCGACAAAACACACAGTGTATCGGTCGCGCCACCGCCGGGCAACCGGGCCGGCCGGTACCACAACCCGTTTTTATCCAGAATGTTATGGCAAAACCGGAATTCGCTTGCCCCCGGGCGAAGCGAATTCGACATATCCAATGCCAAGACCTCCTTCTTCCTCCTCCTCCGAGGGAAGCCGCCAGATCGGGGCGTAAGTCGCGATCTGGCGATTTCCGTTTTTACGGCAGTGAGAATTCGGGCGACCGGTGAGAGTGCGTCAGCCGTTGAGCATGCCGGCCAGATGTGTCAGGTCGCGGGCGAGGGCCTCGCCCGCCGTGGTGTTGACGGCGGCAGAGACGGTGGAGTCTGACCCGTCCTGCGTATCCCGCATGTCGCCCAGAGACGTCCGGCTACGCTCGAGGATCAGCCGGAGACGCTCGTTCGTGTCGCGGCGGGCGGAACGGGCAAGCCGATCTGTTCGGGTCCGCGGGGGGTCGGCCGGGCCGGCCTGCTCGATCTGGCGGACCACCATGCCGACTTCATCGCCGATCCGCTTGGATCGGCCGGCCGTCTTGATGGCCTCCTTCATCGCCTCATCCGCGATGCGACGGGCGTGGGTGGCGGACTGGTTCATCGTGCCCAGGCGGGCCAGCATCGACTTCTGCGCCTCCGCCATGCGATCCGAAACGGCCTTGAGGGCGGTCATCTCGTCGGCGAGGTTCGACACGCGACCGTGGGCCCGCGTGGCTCGTTCAAACGCCTTGCGAGCCAGGCGACGGGCGCGGCCAGTCGCGCCGTGCAGATTCTGAATGGCCGCCGTTTGAGCGTCGCCGCGGCGAATGACGCCGGTCAGCCAGGCTTCGATGTTGTCGATGTGCCGTTCCGTCTCGGCGATCCGCTGCATGAGCTGACCCACGCGCTCATCCGGTCTCAGAGCGGGCGCGGCCGGCGCGGCCACCGCGGGCGCCGACAGCAGCGCGGCGTCCAGGATGTCGGGAATGGACTGTCCCGGTTCGCCGACGGCCTGGGCAAACGCGTCGCCGGCGGCCTGGCGAGCCACACGCAGGGCGCGGGCCAGATGCTCCAACCGGACGATTCGCTGGTCCTGTTCGGCCGACTTCGGCACAAGCTTTTCAATGGCTTCTTCGTACTGACGGCCACTCTCGGCGACATATTTCTGGAGGTGGCCGACCTGGCGGGCCGTGTCGCTGGCTGCAATTGTGCCTTGCGCAACCTGTTCCTGTATGCCGGCCATCTCCTGTTCGAGTGAGGCCAGCTTATGGGCCACCTCGTCAAGCCCGGAGGCGGTGGCGGTGGTGGCCGACCGCTGGGCCTCGGCGTGGGCGGCCTGGGCTCGTGCGATCTCGTCCAGACGGGCCAGCGTGGCCTGCCATTCCTCGGTGGGCACGAGCACGTATCGTGCATCGTGATCTGGCGTCTTTGGCTCGGGGTCCGTGCTCCACGCAGGGTCCTCGTGCAGCGCGGGAGCCGGTTCCGGCGTCTGGGGCCTGCGGTCCGCCGGCGCGGACGTTCCGGCGGTTCCACCGTCGATGGGCATCATCTGGCGGAGAACGCTCTGCACGAAGCAGCCGTCGACCGTCGTTCGGTCGGCGGAATAGGCGCTCAGCAGCGCGTTGTCGCAGATGGTGTTGATCAGCCGCGGCAGCCCGCCGGCGTGGTGATGAATGGCCGCCACCGCGGACTCGTCGAAGATGTCCGCCGTCGCGCCGGCGACGTGGAGGCGGTGGCGGATGTACGCGCCGCACTGCTCGAGGCTCAGCGCCGGCAGATGGAACGTGCGGAAGAGCCGCTGTCGCAGTTGCCGCATGTCCGCCGCCTGAAAGCGTGTGCGCAGCTCGGGCTGGCCCAGGATCACGACCTGGAGCAGCTTGGCCTCGTCGGATTCCAGGTTGCCGATGGTGCGAAGCAGCTCGAAGGCGTCGCGGGGCAGGTTCTGGGCCTCGTCCAGCACGAGAACCACCGGCATTCGCGCGGCAAACCGGTCCAGCAGAAACGTCTGCAGCGACCGGATGAGCCGGGCGTTGGATTCGTCGCCGCGGACGTCGATTTCCAGCTCGGTGCAGATCAGGTGCAGCAGGTCGCGGGCCGACTCTACCGCGTGATTGACGGTGGCGAAGGCGATCTGCCCGTCAAAGTGGCGGAGCATGAGCCGGGAGATCAGCGTCTTGCCCGTGCCGACTTCGCCCGTCAGCAGGACGTATCCCTTTCCTTCGCCCACGGCATAGATGAGGGTCGCCAGCGCTTCCTCGTGATCGGGCATGGGGTAGAAGAAGCGCGGATCGGGCGTGTTGTTGAACGGCAGCTCACGCAGGCCGAAATGATTGGCGTACACAGGATCAGCCCGTCCTTGTCACAGTGTGGGCGTGGACGTCCGGTTGTCCTGCTGAATATCGGGCTCGGCGGGGGCGCACTTGAGGTATGCGGCGGATCATGCCGCGCGTCACGCCGCGGAACGGGCCCGGGGCAACGTCCGAAAACCACAAGGTCCGGTCATTTTCCCGGCATCAAGTTCGTTCAGGTGGTCGGCTCGAAACCCGATAAAACGGGCGTACGTACAGCCGGACCGGTCCGCCGCCGCGCGGATCGGCCCCGGGGCGGACCGCGGAATGCCCGCGGCCTCCCGCGGTCGGGCGCCTGTCCCGGTCCCGGCAAAACGGAGCGCTGAGCCGTGAAACCTACGCAAACGGGGACGCTGCTGCTGATCGCGCTGCTGTCGGCCTGCGGATGCGCGTCGAACCAGCCGGAGATCCACAACTGGCTCATGGCGTATGAGCAGCCGAACTCGTCCTTCGAATACCGGGTCGGCATCCCGGATACCCTGCAGATCACGGCCCCGCGCGTTCCGGAAATCGACGGCGAAACGCAGACCATCCAACCCGACGGCAAACTGACGCTTCGTCTCCTGGGCGAGGTGCGCGTGGACGGTATGACCGCCCGCGAAATCGCCGCCAAACTGACGGAACTCCTGCACGAGTACTACGAAGACCCGAAGGTGCAGGTGCGGATCGCCGCGTACCGCAGCAAGAAGGTCTACGCCTTCGGACAGGTCGGCAGCGGCCACGGCAGCGGGGGAACGGCCAACCAGGGCAACGCCCGGGCGATTCCCTACACGGGCCGCAACACGCTGCTTGACACGCTGGCGGAGTCCGGCCTGAGCTTCATCGCCTGGCGAAGCCAGGTCAAGGTCATCCGGGCCAACCCATGCGCCGATGGGCGGCATGTCATCACGGTGGACGTGGACAAGATGTTTGCCGAGGGCGACACCAGCCTGAACGTCCTGCTGGAGCCGGGTGACATCGTCTACGTGCCGCCGACGCCGTTGGGGTGGGTGGGCCTGCGCATCCAGGAAGTGCTGTTCCCGCTGAGCCCGGTCGTGAACGCCTACGCGCTGCCCGCGGGCCTGATGAATGCGCACGACCAATACAAGGACCGCTGACCCCGACCGCGGGCCCCGAAGGCCCGTCGCACCGTGAGAATGCCATGGGACGCATCGCCGAAGCGTTGAAGAAAGCGGAACGGGAACGGCAGATCGCGTCGACGGAGGGACCGTCGACGCCGACAGCCCCGCGACCGGAAGCCCCGCCCGAGCCGACCCCGCATCCGACGGCGGCTGCGACGGACGTGCAGCCTGTGCGTCCCGTGCGGTCCGTCTCGGAAGGCATGTCCGAAGCGCTGGTGGCCTACTACGACTCGTCCTCGATGATCGCCGAACAGTATCGCTCCCTGCGAACCCGGCTGCTGAGCATGAATCCCGGCAATGAGCCCCAGGTGCTCGCCGTCACCAGCGCCGTCCCCCGGGAAGGCAAGAGCGTCACCGCGCTGAACCTCGCCCTCATCCTGTCCGAGATCCAGCACCTGCGAGTGCTGGTGATCGACGGCGACTTCCGCCGAAGCTCCCTGGCCCGACTGCTGAACCAGCCGGGAGCGCCCGGACTGGCAGATATGCTACGCGGTCAGGCGACCCTGGAGTCGGCCATCCAGCCCACCGCGATGCCGAACCTGATGTTCATCCCCGCGGGCAAGATGGGTGATCGCAGCGCGGCCGACCTCCTCTCGTCCGAGACGCTGGCCCGCACGTTCCGCAGGCTCCAGACGCAGTACCAGTACATTATCGTCGATACGCCGCCCGCCACCACGGTGACGGACGTGGGTGTCATCGGCCAGCTCTGTCACGCGGTGGTCATGGTGATCCGCATGAACCGCACGCCGGGGCCGGTCGTGCGGCGAGCCGTGCGAATGCTCCAGGTGAACAACATTCCCGTGGCCGGCTGCGTGCTGGTGGGCCGGAACGAACGGAACACGCGATACGGCTACTACTACGGCTACTACCCGTACTACCGGTATTACAACGACTACTACCACCGCGAGCGGGAAGGGTAGGACACGCGCGTCGGCCGGTAACGATCGTCCACGGTGGGCGGCAGGAGGGACGAACGACCGAATATGATCCGTGATCGCGTCATTGTCTGTCTGGCGAGCCGGTGGGACTACGACCCCACCAGCAAGCACCAGGTCATGCGCATCCTGGCTCGCGAGAATGACGTGGTCTGGGTGAACCATCGCGCATCCCGGCGGCCGCGGGTCACGGCGGCGGACGCCGGGGCCGTGGCGTCCACCGTCGGACAGATTCTGCGCGGCGTGCGCCGGGTGGGTCCGCGCATGGTGCAATTCACACCGCTGGTGATCCCCGGCGCCCGGCGCCCGGTGACGCGGGCGTGGAACCGCTGGCTGCTGGTCCTCCAGGTGCGGCGGGCGATCCGGCACGTGCGGCATTCGGCGGACCAGCCGGTGCAGGTCTGGACGTTCGCCCCCGACGGCGAATTCCTGGCCGACGCGCTGCGACCGGAGCGATTCCTCTACTACTGTGTGGACGAGTACACCGAGTTCGAGGACCTCGATCGCGACGCTGTGGCCGCCGCGGAGCGACGCGTGCTGGCGCGGGCGGACGTGGTGGTCACCACGTCGCAGCCCCTCTACGAATCGAAACGATCCCACAACGCCAACACGCACCTCGTCCGGCACGGCGTGGACGCGGCTCACTTCGCCTCGGCGCTGGAGGAGGGACTGCCCCTGCCCACGGAGCTGGCGGGCATTCGCGGGCCGATGCTCGGGTTCTTCGGACTGATTCACCACTGGATCGACTGCGACCTGCTGGAGGCGGCGGCCCGGCTTCGACCGACCTATTCGTTTGTGCTCATCGGAGAGGACCGGCAGAACCACGCCGGGCTGCGACGCTGTCCGAACGTACACTTGCTGGGGCGGCGCCCGTACGGCTCGCTGCCGGCCTATTGCCGGGCGTTTTCCGCCGGGCTCCTGCCGTTTGCCCGAACCCGCATGACGCGGAACGTCAACCCGATCAAGCTGCGCGAGTACCTCGCGGCCGGCCTGCCGGTGGTCTCGACGCCGCTGCCGGAGGCGGAGCGGTACTGGCCGGAGGTCCGGATCGCCGCCGACGCGGAGAGCTTCGCCCGGGCCTGCGACGAAGCCGTGGCCGACGCGGTTCCGGAACGTCGACGGGCCCGCAGCCGCCTGGTGGCCGACGAAACGTGGGAGGCCGTGGTCGAGCGCCTGTCGCGCCTGGCGGACGATGCACCCACGGCGGCCATGCCAGCGCTCGCGGCGCCGGCGATCGCTCCCTGAATCGCGAATCGCGAATGAGACGTCCCCGAGGTTTGCTCCGGCGGACCGTTTCCTTTGGCACTCCCGCGACGCGATCGTCTCCTCGCCGGTTGCCACGTCCAGCGGTAGTGCGGTTCAGCAATTGCTCCCCCTGACGAACCGATCTCCATCCATCCGCCGGATTCGCCGGACAAAGGGGTGGCGTGACCGTTGCGGGCCACGCCACCGCCCGTCCGCTTGAGCTGCTACAGGCAGCGCATGAACGCCACCAGATCCTTCTTTTCCTGGTCCGTCAGCTTGACGCCGGTCACGAGGTTGAAGAATTCGACCGTGTCCTCCAACGTCATCAGCCGCCGGTCGTGCAGGTACGGCGGGGAATCCTTGATGCCCCGCAGCGGGAACGTCTTGATCGGGCCGTCGGCGGATGCCATGCGGCCGTTAATCATGTGCGGCTTGAAGAAGCGCTCGGCCTTCAGGTCGTGCATCAGGTTGTCGGTGTAGTAGGGGGCGGGGTGGCACTCGCCGCACCGGCCCTTGTCGAAGAACACCTCTTCACCGCGCAACTCCGAATCCGACGCCAGCTCCGGATCGAGCTTGCCAAACACATCCAGCTTCGGGGCGGGCGGGAAGGCCAGCAATGCCTGGAACTCCGCCATGAAGTGCACCTGGCTGCCGCGATCGAGGATGTTCACGCCCTTCTTCGTGCCGATCACCGGGTCGCCGTCGAAGTAGGCCGCCCGCTGCTCGAACTCCGTGAAGTCTTCGATGCTCTTGAGGGCCCGCTGCGAGCCGAACAGCCGCTGGATGTTGACGCCGCGCAGCGGCGGCGTGTCCAGGCCGTGCCGGAACTCCTGCGGCCGGATGTCGCCCACCAGGTGCGTGGCCGCGTTCGTGTGGCCGTTGACGTGGCAGTCAAAACAGGTGACGCCGCGGTGCGGCCGCTCCGAGCGGCGGTCTTCCGTCTGGTTGAACTGCTGCTGTGGGAACGGCGTGACCAGCAGGCGCAGCCCCTCTATCTGCTTGGGGTTCAGGATGCCGTTGAACAGTTCGTAGTAGTTGTCGATCGTGACCACCTTGCCCTTCGACACGTCGCCCAGGTCCAGCCGCGTGTTCAGATACATCGGCGGCGGATACTCCGGCAAAAAGTGCGTCGGCAGGTCGTAATCCATGTCGAACCGCGTCAGGTCAATGTCCGTCTGCTTCTTGATCTCGTCGATGTGGTGCTG